>JAEIGA010015386.1_pt1 | contig 11647 bp, 7 predicted proteins | sample 9270691 | NCBI WGS metagenome assembly JAEIGA01 (sample SAMN17057246, study PRJNA624740) | gut metagenome | biome: biome; isolation source: fecal sample | host: Bos grunniens | place: China: Xizang | collected 2019
ACCGGATTCAAATCAACGGATTTTTGGCACAGATTAAATGCAACAAGGCAAATTAAATGCACATCATTACACTAGGTTGCATTTAACCTGCCCATAGTTGCATTTACTTTGTCCGGCGACCATAGTCGTTAGGAGTTAGGAGTTAGGGGTTGGGAGTTAGGAGTTAGCGGTAGCGGTAGAAAGGATAATAAACATCCACTCTACACCTACACCTAATCTCTACACCCAAACTAAAAATTCCACTCTCGAACTCTAAACTCTAAACTCTAAACTTCCTAAACCTCCTAAACCCCCATTCCAACATTCCAACATTCGAACATTCAAACATTCCAACATTCTAACATTCCAACATTCAGTCCTGTCTCGTTCTTAAAAAATCTTTTATCCAAGCAAATTCCCGCCGGCGCATTTTCTGGCGGTCGGTTTCTGTCATATCGTCGGCGCCGGAAAGATGATCCATCCCATGCGCGACATAGAGAAGAACTTCATTTTCGGCACTCCATCGCGGACGGTTCTTCGCGTATGAGACTGCGCGCTGAACGTTCACGTACAACTCCCCGTAAACGCCATCTTCCTCTCCTGGCATCGCATCATATCTCTGCGTTATCACATCAGTAGCCCCGCAAACATTCATTATGGCCTGATGAGCCTCGTCGCTTGATATATCATCTTGCAGAACGACCGTCACCTCGCGAAAAGGAAGTTTTATTCTTGAAGCGCTCCTGAAGGCAAAATATCGCGCAGCTTCAGCAAGCGTCGTTTTCTTAAGCCCCGTGCCGCGAAGAGATACACCGTCGATAATTATGCGGCAATTTTTCATTCGCAATCTTTTACCTTGTCCCAAAGAGCGTCCATCTCTTCAAGCGTCATGTTTTTAAGTTCGCGGCCACTCTCCTTTGCCGCCGACTCAACGGCCCTGAACCGGCGCGAAAACTTATTTGTCGTAAGTTCAAGCGCGGACTCGCAGTCTACCTTAAGGTGCCTTGCCAGATTGCAAAGCGAGAACGCCAAATCCCCGAGTTCTTCTTTAACTCGCGTCGAATCACACGGGGCTTCGCTTTTACGAGATTCAATTTCAGCCTCAAGTTCACAGAGTTCTTCTTTAATTTTCTCCATTGGCCCTTGAGCATCCTTCCAGTCGAACCCGACCCGCGCAGCCTTCTCCTGGGTGCGTTGAGCCTTCAAAAGCCCGGGCAGCGTCAAGGGCACTCCATCAAGTGCGCTGTGGCGGGCTTCTTTTTTATGCTCAGTCTGCTTTATCTGCTCCCAGTTTCTAAGAACCGTCGCCGAATCATTGGCGTCAACATCGCCAAAAACATGAGGATGACGCCTGACGAGCTTATCAGAAATGGCATTGGCGACATCATCAAACGAAAACCTGCCCTCCTGTTCAGCCATAACACACTGAAACATGACTTGCAGAAGAACATCGCCAAGCTCCTCTATGTGATTGGACTTATCCTCGGGCCTATCCATCGCGGCGAGAAGTTCATACGTCTCTTCAAGAACACAAGGCTTAAGACTTTCGAGAGTTTGCTCGCGATCCCAAGGACACCCTTTTTCGGGGTCTCTCAAACGTGTCATTATTTCATGAAGCCGTTCTATACCTGTCATATCAATACTCCTTACCTTTTCATAGGCGTGTTTAAGCACGAGGCCTTATCTATTAAAATTTGCTCTTTAAGATCATCAATTGAAGAGAACTTTTTCTCCGGGCGGATAAAACGCAAAAACTCGGTCTTCACGCCTCTTTCGGGAATCTCAGGAACTTCACCGAGAAAATGCGCCTCAATCACGGGCTCAGCCCATGCCTGAGAAGAAAACGTCGGCGCAAAGCCAAAATTCACAATAGCGCGCTCGTTGCAAACCAAAGCGTCATAAACACCTAAAGGAATTATCGGCTCTTTATCTTTCGACACCGCCAGATTCACCGTTGGAAAGCCGATTTGCACGCCTCGGCCCTTGCCCTTGAAAACATCGCCGGTGAGCGCATACGGCCTTGAAAGCATATTCGCAGCCGAAACCACATCACCTTTTTCAAGAGCCTTTCGTATGCGAGAAGATGAAATGCGCTCTCCTTCATAAAGTTCATATGAAGATGTGCTTACTTTCCAACCGTGGGATAAAAGCCAATCGGCATCGCCCTGAGCCCCCTTGCCAAAACGCCAATCGCCGCCTGAAAATATTCTGGCGCTTCCAGGTGAACCAAAATAACGGTGCGCAAATTCTTCGCACGGACACTTAGCGAAATCAGGGGTGAAGTCTATCGCCAAAACCTCCTTCACTCCAAATGATCTTATCGCCTCAAGTCTTTCATCTGCAGACATTATCAATTTCGGCGCCTTTTCAGGAGCTATAACGGAAAGCGGATGGTTTTTAAACGTAACAGCGACATCGGCCGCCCTTAATACCGCCTGATGCCCAAGATGAACACCGTCAAAAAAACCTACCGCAATGCTTCGCTGAGCGGAATCACACATGATGAAAAATCTTTTATGTCCGTTTCAAGAAGTTTTTCAAACGCTATCGCATCCTCAACCGAAAATTTTCCGACCTTTTTGCGACGAAGCGAATCAAGCGCCGCCGAGCAGCCGAGTGCTTCACCTATGTCGTTGACTAAAGTGCGCACAATAAGCCCTTTTGTCGCCTTGAGATCGAAAGAGGCGTAGGGAGACTCAAATGAAGTCACTTCAAAACGATATACGTGCGCCATGAACGCTGAATGTTCGCCTGTATCTGCAACCTCATACGTGGCGCTACCTTCTTTCCGCACGGAGCAGTAGCGGCTTTCTGTCTGGAAAACATCGCCTTTGAATTCTTTCAAAAAAGCATCGTCGCGCAATTTCGACTCTTCATCCCCGGCGAGAGGGGTCTCCGAAAGAATTCGCCCGTTGATGTCGTGCGTATCGGTTTTTACGCCAAGGCGCATGCGCCCTTCGTACTCGCGATCAGCTCCCATTACATTCGAGACGTATTTATTCGCGTCATTAATCAGCAAAACCATGAGCCCACTCGCGGCCGTATCTAAAGAGCCGGCGTGACCTACCTTAACTAAATTGAATTTCCGCTTCACAACTTTGATCACGGTTGAAAAAGCGATGCCCGAAGGTTTATCAACGAGTAGAAAGGCGTTGAGGTTTTCCAACAGCCTCAGCTGTGTAAGATTCGCCATAGACTTACTGAACTTTTTCCTGAAGGATAGAAAGAAGTATTCTGCGCTCGCTATCCTTCATAGCATCGATACGCTCGCGCCATTCCTGCTCAAAAACAGCCTCTTTCTCTTCTTCAAATTTCGCGAAATGAGCCTTCATAACCTTCTTCGTCGCATCAAGATACATGCGCACCTCTGGATTAAGCTCATCCATCACAAGCGAATTTTCGCGATGAAGAACGCTGAAACGCGGCGAAACGAGATACGCCGTATACGAAGCACCTATCCCCGAACGCACGCCGGAAGGCTGCTCATGAAGTTTGAAACCGTCCTCACCGACGAAAACAAGGCGCCCCGCCCCGACGAACTTGCGCCGCCATTCAATGATCTCCAGCTTGGCTTCGCTACCGTTTTCCAAAGTAACGACATAGTCGCTTGTGCGCTTTTGAACGATCACTGGCGTAACGGGCAATCCATTGAAATAAATTCTGACATCAGGATAGCTCTTTAAATAAAGCGCGAATTTGGCTGCGAGATTTTGAACCGTCTCACTCGCGTCAAGGAGACTATCGCAGTTTGCCCTTACGTTAGTTATGTACACCTCTGTCCCGCGTTGAGGCCCCTGCGGCACAGAGTCGAGCGTAAAGACGCCGGGCTCATCGGCTTCTCCTGAAATTCTATAAGAAAGCCTCTCGGAACCGGCCACCATGGTCGTCCTCCATTCGACGTGAAGCCCCAGTGAAAACGCCTTAAAGCGCCCGCGGCCGTGCCGACCATGAAGAGGCCGCTGAAAAGAGGAACTTTCGCCGCTTAAACGTTTCCAACTGCCACCGAGAGAGCCGAAAGTCGTATCTATTTTTAAGACATCAATTCCCGTGCCGTCATCGGTAATACGAAGTGCCTCAACTGCGCCAAGAGGATTTGTAATAAGATCTATCTTGACTTCTTTTGCGTCAGCGTCAAGCGCATTCCATACAAGCTCTTCGATTGCTGAAAGAGGCGAACCTTTGAAAAGCGATTCAATGTGATCGGCCTGAGCCTGAACATATATCTGTTTACTCATATTTTCAATTCCTCGACGCCGCCGTCTTTCATTACTTTTTCTATGCGTTGACGTATAGAATCCAATTCTCCTGTGCATGACTTGACGAGAGAGCGACCTTCCTCAAACGCCTTTATCATTTCATCAAGATTCATCTCGCCGGACTCCATTTTTCCGACGAGATTTTCCAGCTTTGCGAGATTTTCTTCAAATTTCATAAGGTATATTATACCATAATTAGCGTGGAGTTAGTGATTAGGAGTTAGGAGTCAGGGGTTAGGAGTCAGGGGTTAGTGGCTAGTGGTTAGTCGTAGCGGTAGCGGTAGAAAGGAAAGATTAAGCATCCGCTCTACACCTACACCTAATCTCTACACCCAAACTAAAAATTCCACTCTCGAACTCTAAACTCTAAACTCTAAACTTCCTAAACCTCCTAAACCCCCATTCAAACATTCCAACATTCTAACATTCTCGGTTACCTCAGAATAATAAAGAAGCCAGGTATTCGCGAAAGCGTTGCCCAAGGCGTATTACCATAAGCGCCAAGGTTAACACGGCGACCATTGCCGCCAATGCCTTGAATTTGCGGTTCACGAGAATAATCACTTTTCGGGTTTCCTGCGTCAATCGCAGGAGACTGCCCCGCAACCTTCTTGGAATAGGCATCAACCCTCTCGCCGCTCATCTCATCAAAGTAACCGAGACCGCCGCGCAGATGGACGTTGTAGTTCAGGACCTGCTCAAATGTAGGCACGGGGTTGGACCACTTCCAGTTCCAGTTCGTCGGCAAGGCGCGCGGCGTCGTAGCGCCGGCCGGCGACTTGACATCAGACATCATCGTATCTATCGGGGTTACAAAAAGAGGATCGCCGTAAATGCAGTTAGGTCCAACATGAAGCGTCCCCGCCTTCGCCTCAGAAACGCAAATAGTGCTGCCGTTCTCCTCTGGTACGGCGAAGAGGCAGTAATCGACGCTCGCCGTCGCGTCGGCCGCGACGCGCAGATCGGCCGCCGCCGTCGCGTTCACATTGATAAGGTTGCCGTAAAAGATGCAGTTCGTAACCGCGACATCGCCCTTCGAGCAGTTGAGCGCAGGTGCAATATTGTATGCGAAGGTGCAGTTCTCGACCCGCGCCTTGTCGGTGGCGCTGCTGAGAGACACCTTCAGGATGCCTGTGCTGCCGCCGTAGTTGCCGACGAAGCTGCAACGCCGGAAGATGCTGCCAGCGCAGGAGCCGCTGACGTCGACCGACCCATCCGCGTAATGCCCGTAGAACAAGCAGCTATCAACCGTGGCGCGCGTGTTGTAGACGTGAAGCGCCGCCATGCTGGCGCGGGAGCTGTCGAAGCCACGCATCATGTAGTTGGTGACGAACGAGCAGCGGTAAATGTCCGCGCCGCCGCCGAAGCTGCCGACGTAGAGCCCGCCGCCAAAGCCGCCGTTGCCGCCTGCGGAATTGATGATGTTCCCCTCGAACCGGCAGTCCACCACCGTCGCCTTGGCGCTGCCGCTGCCGTAGAGACCCGCGCCGCCGCCGCCAAACTTGTAGCTTTGGTTGGGGTCAGCATAGCCGTCCCAGTTGCCCATCCCGCGCGTGCAGCCGTAGAAAACGCAGTTGGTGAGCGTCACGTCGCCGGCCGAGGCGTGCTTCTTGAGTCCCCGGTAGGCGCCGCGGAGAAACTCGATCGATTCGACCAGGAGATCATCCGTATTGCTGAACATGAAGGTGTCGAAATTGTTCTGCCCGTCAATCACCGACCTGTACCCTTCGGGGCGCTCCGACAGCGCACACTCGACGCCGGTGAAACCGCCGCGGATTACCGCCGGGAAAGTAAACGCCTTCGTCGGGATTGTTTCAGCCACAATATTCGTGCCGGCGACCCAGATTTCGTTCTTGAGAGACGATGCCGCAGCAAGCGCGTCTGCCCACGACGCGAAAGCGTCCGTCCAACTCGTGCCGTCATTCTTGCCGACCGCACCAGGACGCACATGTACGACATTCGCGGGGCCCTTCTTGCCGTACCATGGCGGCAGCGTTCCCTGAACGACGGAACTTGCCACGGCAGACTCCGCTGTCACGCCTGCGCCCGTCACCGAAATCTTCACCTGAATCGTATTTCCAGAGACATAGTAGACGGGGACGCGGAACTGCCGCGTCTGCCCATTGAAAAGGCCACCAAGGACACCCGACACTTCCTCCCATGTCGAACCTCCGTCGGTTGACACATGAATCGTGGCCTTCGCGCTGTAAGATCCGCTACCACTCATCGTAAAGGTTATGGTTGGCATCGAATATCCGTTAGGATCGTCCCATGCAATCGTAGGCATATTGACAGTAGGCGTAGCGGTCGGTGTGCGAGACGCCTGCTCAGTATTACCGTAGCGCCCCAAATTGACGCAACCGCCGTTAGGCGCACCCTCGCGTGAATAGTCGCTTTCGGGATCGCCTGCGTCAACCGCCGGAGAAAGCACCGCAGCAGCAGCATAATGAATATTCCCTTCCGAGTCGAAATAGCCAGCTTCGGAAAGGAGGTGACAGTCATCCGCCGCCGCGAAGAGCGGGTCGCCATATACCATAGAAGCGCCAGTCTTTGACGCGCCGTTCACGAACGAACAGGTCGCGCCCGTGTTGTCCGCAAGAAGCGTGTAGTCAATGTCGAACGATGAGTTAGCAGCATCGGCGAAATCGACACCATTGCCGACGAAAATCGAATTGCGGACGACGATCTGGCCCTTCACGGCCTTCACGCCCGCACAGCCGCCCGCGGTGGCGTTGGCGTTCGCCGTGAAGGTGCAGTTGGCAATCTCGGTGCGGCCCTCGAGGGTGGAATGTTCAATCATCACCGCCGCGGCGTCCGATCCGTCCGTCTGATTGCAGCGGAAGAGGCAGTTCTCAATTCTGTTCGGCGCGTTGAGGCCCGATGCGCGCACCGTGCCGCAGGTCTTACCGCTGCCGATATTACCGATGAAATCGCACTCCTTGAGCTCGATCGTCGAACTGTTCGCATAAATCGCGCTCGTCTTCACCTTGGACGAGGTCGCAAGAGTGTTGCCGATGAAAAGCGAATTCTCGACCGAAACGCGCCGCGTGAGGTAGGAATAGAGCGCGGCCGAGCCGTTCGCGGCGTCCGTTGAGAAGTTGTTGCGGAAGACACTGTTCTTCACATAGACCGCGCCCATGTCATAAGGCGTCTTGTCAAGGCCCTGGACATAAAGGGCATTGCCGTTCTCCTCGAAAGTGCAGCCGTCAATGAACACATTGCCAACACCCTCTGTCTTGGAGACCGCTCGCGCCGGAGAGCCGCGGAAGAGGAGTCGCTCGAAAAATGTGTTTGAAGTGGATTTGTATGCAATGGCGGAGAATTGGCTATCGCCGTCGATGACGGAATACGCTCCAGGTTCGCGCTCCTCGATTGTCGATTCCGTCCCCTTGAAGCCACCGCGGAAGATCTTGTTGCCGTAGAACTGCTGCAATACCGCGGCGGATGAGAGCACATTCGAGCCGGCGATCCAGATTTCGTGGTTGACATACGGGGCAACCGCATTCGTCAGCGCCGTCGCGAAATCGACCGCGTCTTCCCAGGATGTACCGCCATTCGTAGGCAATCCGTCAGGAGTTACAAAAATTGGCTTGCCGATGCGGAAGTTCGCACCTGCGACACCATAGTGCGAACCAATGCCCTTCGCAGCAACATAGCCATTGCCGTGACGGAGAGAAACCGCACCGTTGAGATTGGTGCCGACAGAATTATTCGCACCATAGAGAAGCTCATAGTCAACGCCTTCGGTGAGGATATTACCATCATTATCGCGGACGATGACTGGGGGCCGCACCTGCTCCTCTCCAAAGTACGGATAGCACTTCTCTACTTCGATATGGAGGTCGGTGTCGGAGGTAATGGAGATATTGTCGAAACTGATATAGCAGTTTCCTCCGCCCGCAGCCAGACCGGTTTGAAGCTTGTAAATGCCGCCCTCTTCAATCGTGAAGTCGACCTGAACTGTATGCCAAGATGTCCCATAGACTCGAATCTCGTTAGTAACATTGCAGATTGAATGAACGCCGTTGGTAGCATCATAGAGACGCCAGTAATAAGCGATGCCATCGGTGTTCGCGGCATGATCGAATGTCAGCGTGTAGGTGCCGGCTGGCAAGGCAAGCCCTTCCTGGAAGAAGATGTTGCCCTGATAGGGAAACAGATAATAAAGGCCGCGCTCGTCGCTAGTCTCCTTGTGTGCCGCAGTCATTGCGCGGTCGTTCGTCCGGTTCCAACACATAGGAGAACCGGACAACTCTTCAATGCCAGGATCGGCGTTGAGCGCGCGCGAGATGTCGATTTTCTTGAGCATCTTGAGCGTCGCCGAGACCGGCGCTTCGGCGGTGAAGTTGACGATAAAGAGATCGGCAGAACGGGGTGCGCCTTCAGGAAGGCTGAACCATTCAAGCGCCTTCTCGTCACCAACAGGCAAATATTCTATCTTCACATTATCGCCGACAGAGACCCATTCGCTCGCGCCTCCACCATTGATGGAAAGCATGCCTTGACCATTAATTGTCTTAAGATCAATAAGCACCTCAACCTTGCCGCTCGTCGCATTCCAGCGCATATCGGAGGAGTTGAACGCCTCCGCTGGAGCAACACCCTCGTAGCGCACCTTATCGACCGCGGCGTTGTAGGCGATTTCCTTCTCCGAAAGCTGGCAATCGTAAAGACGGATTGAATAGAACCGCCCTTCGTAATTGTACTGCGTTGCGCTAGCGCCGCCAATTGAGGCCCGCGTATAGCTGGATATCCAGTCCACTTCGCCGCTTCGAAGCATCTGATTGCTGATACCGGTAGTGCGGAGGACGCCTCCGTCATAGAACTTCATCGGCACGTCGCCGCCTCCGTTCGCCGCGCCATAGACAACGGCAATCTCGCGGATAGTCTCATCCGGCGTGGTCATCCCGGTAAGCGTATTTCTGGTTTCGCCGTTCGCATGGTGGAACCAGAGCTGATCGTATGCGCGATACCACGCGACGCGGGTCGAGCCGTATCCGGAGAAAAACGGCATACCGCTGCGGGAGTTGGTGCTCTGGTACTTGATTTCCATCGTGAGATACTTGCCAGTTTTGTCATTGGCGGCACCGGCAAAGCCAGTCGCCTCGAGGAAGCCACCGCCCCACTGAGCGCGGTCGGTAAGGGTGAAGTCGAGATTGCCTTTGAGATCCTTCCAGGTAGTGGCCGCAGGGTCGAACGTGCCGGTGCCTGCGTTGTCGAGGGCGTCCCAGTGGTTCATAAGCCCATTCTGGACATACGAGCGCGAGGTGAACGCGGACGCGGCGGGAATGGCATAGATCGCGAACTCGTTGGTGACGACTGAGGAATACGCGCCGATGCCGGTCACGATTGCCTTGCCGGTACCGACCGCGGCATTGCCCTCGTAGGCGACGGTGTAGTCAACATCCTTTACCAGGAGCTCCGTGCCCGTTTGGTTGGAAACGACCACGGACGGCGTAAGCGCGGAACCGGTGTAGAACTGGTTGGGTATCTTAGCGACGGCAAGGTCGGTGAAATCGGGTCCTGCGATGAAATTGCCCGTGCCAACGTTCCAGAAGCAGTTGGAAGTGACATGGTCGTAGAGCCCCGCCTTGCTTCCGCTGCGGATGGGCACGAAGTCGCGGACCAGTTCACCGTCCTTCCACATCTTGAACGAGTAGAGGGTGAACTTGGACTTCTGCTCTCCGCCACTGGACGCGAAGATGTGGAGATTGTTCGAGCCGGTGTAAGCCAGCGAAACGGTTTTCGTGAAGATATTGCCGCCGACATTCAGGCGGCAGTTGTTCGCAGCATTTGTGCTGATGGAGATGACATTGTCAACACCATCCTCGTATCGATAGCCTAAAGGCGTGCCGCCCGAGCCGATGAAATAGTAGAGGCCGTTTTGGAAGAGGCAGTACGAACTGCCTTGATTGTAACGCCCGGCGCCGAAGAACGACGAGTTGGCGCCGGTTTTGTTGGTGGTGCAGAAGTGCATCTCGACGGCTGTCGTCAGGCCCGGGACGATGCCGGTGTTGATGTACTGGGTGCCGGTGGAGGTTATGGACTTTATGCGCCGATAGATGGTGAAGGAAGTGGAAAAAGACTCTCCTTCCAGCGCGCTCCCGACCTTGCCGGTCACGGTGACGGTGCCCTTCCCGTCTTCATAGCTGTAGGCAACATCGAGAGGAGTCTCAATGGCCGAAGTCCCGCCCGGACCGAACGTCCAGCTTGTATTGTCCTGATGGTTAGTGACCACGAAGCCCGGCGCGGGGAGTTCGCCGAACTGGCTGCATTGGGGCTGAATCTTCAGAACCTTGAAGGTAAAAACCGGCTCTTCGGTGAAGAGGAACTCGTCGTCCTCAGTGTTCATGAACTTGCGCCATTGCGACCAGTTGCTGGTTGTGCAAGTCGAGAGGCCGTTTGTGTTCCAGGCAAGACCCGCCGCGAGCTGGCTCGCGTTGCTGAACGGCGCAGTAGTCGGGCCCTTGCCGCCTGTACCGTTGCCGACGCGAAGGTCGATGCCGTAATAGCCGTCCGTTTCGGGCGTGAAGTTGCCGTATGCGACTGTGTTGTAGGTGGAATTGTTGATGACCGTCACCTCGGAGCCATCAAGCTTGGTGATGCGGATAAAGCCGGTGTCGTCATAATTCTTGGCGAAGTAATAGGTGACGCCGCCCACCATGAACATCACGCCCTTGTAGGCGTATGTCTTGGTGTCGCCCATCGTATAGGTCGTGTCATCTAAGGTGTAGCTGTAGGTGTGGGTCGAGGCAAGAAGCGCGCCGGGCACGACAATGCCGCCGTCACTTGGGTCGTCGGTCGTGTTGAGCTGCCCCGACAGGACTTTTTGGTAAAGCCCTGGCTCGGCGAATGCCGTCATCGCGGTCATCGCCGCTAAGAAAAACACAATACTGCATATATGTTTCTTCACCCGGTTCATCTTGCTTCTCCAATTGAATTTTGAGTATGAAGACGAAGAGGTGAGGAAACTAATAGTCCCCCCCCCGTTAAAAATTTTACTAATTAACGATGCTTTCATCATCTACTCCTTATACGAGGTTAGGAGTATATTATCAAAATCAATTCCAAAAGTCCACGCCCCCACTTAACGAGCAAACTATCGTGCGACCTCGACGAAACCGCCGCGCGGAATCTGGATATCGGCGAGCCCGGCGGGAATCTCCACGTCGCCGCGGCGCGCGCCGTCCGGCCCATAGACCACACCCTTCGCCGCCGCCGCGAAGCGCACCGCGACGCGCGGCGTCAGGAGTCAGGAGTTAGTCGTTAGTGGTTAGTGCCCCGCTCGCGCTTTGCGCGTGAATGTTCATGGAGATAACGTTTTTGACAGGATTTACAGGATTAACGGGATTTTATTACCACTATAATCTTGTAAATCTTGTTAATCCTGTCTGAAGTTATAGGCAAGTTCG
>JAEIGA010015387.1_pt1 | contig 11646 bp, 9 predicted proteins | sample 9270691 | NCBI WGS metagenome assembly JAEIGA01 (sample SAMN17057246, study PRJNA624740) | gut metagenome | biome: biome; isolation source: fecal sample | host: Bos grunniens | place: China: Xizang | collected 2019
ATGAAAGTCTGGGTAAGTCTTCTTGCCTCCATGTAAGCATCCATGTTGATGTCTTTAACAAGGAAACCTGCATCTTTCAACATAGCCTGGATGGTAATTACATCCGGATGGATTTTACCCCATGAAAGCGGCTCCATAGCTACGTCAATATAATCAGCACCTGCTCTTGCAACCTCAAGCATTGAAGCTACTGAGAAACCTGGACCAGAGTGGCCGTGGTACTGAACTTTGATATGAGGATATTTCTTTTTAATCTCAGAAGTAAGTCTGCCAAGGAATGCAGGACGTCCGATACCTGCCATATCTTTCAAACAGATCTCGTCGCAACCGTACTCAACAACCTTGTCTACAACACCCATGTAGTACTCAACAGTGTGAACTGGAGAATAAGTGATACTTAGAGCAACCTGCGAAATCATACCACCTTTCTTGGCTCCGATAACTGAGCCTTTAAGGTTTCTATGGTCGTTCAATCCGCAGAATGATCTTGCAATGTTGGTACCTTGTTTAGCCTTAACCTTGTACATAAGGTGACGTACATCCTCAGGAACAGGGTTCATACGTAGAGCGTTCAAACCGCGCTCAAGCATATGTGTCTGAATACCTACCTTGTTGAAAGGAGCTGTCCACTCTCTAACTGCCTTGTTGGGGTTCTCACCAAAAAGAAGGTTAACCTGCTCAAAAGCACCACCGTTGGTCTCAACGCGGTCGAAGCAACCCATATCAATAATAACGGGAGCAATCTCTTTAAGCTGGTGAACCATAGGTACATATTTACCTGATGACTGCCACATGTCCCTGTACAACAGAGAGAATTTAATTTCGCGTGCCATAAATTTTAAAATGTTTTTATAGTGTATAATTTATTTGGTTCTTTATCCAATTCACAAATCTACTAAAAAATTATCGGGAAAAAGAGCGTTTATAAAGAAATTTTTCATAATTTTACTCCCGATAAAATTTTAATAATTTGCCGTAGAAGTTGGTTTTCCCACTGAAGATAACCTTCTGAAACAGGAACAATTGCTGTTCCCGGGAAGGTCCGTTGGAAAAAATTGGCATCGATGCTGCATTTTTTGCACAAAAAAGTTGCGGAGAAAGAAATTTTATCTATCTTTGCAGTCCGTTTCGGGGGATACCCCAACGGAAAAACAACATGGTGGTTGTAGCTCAGTTGGTTAGAGCGCTGGTTTGTGGCACCAGAGGTCGTGGGTTCGAATCCCATCTTCCACCCTCAAGAGCAACCGGATGACGCAAGTCATCCGGTTTTTTTATTCCCTATGCAGCGTTGCAAGCTTGCTTGCAGAAGCGGAAGAGGGAATAAAAAAGATGTGCGTCAGCACATCGGGTTGCTCATGAAAGGGCCCCCGCGGCGAGCGGCAATGGGAATGCACAGCCCGCCAGGGCGAGCACAATCCCATCTTCCCCGACAGTTTCTTCCCCGACGAATCCTCCTCCGACAGTTCCTGCAATTCACCGTGGGCAACCACCTGCTGTACTTTTTATGTCTATTCTGTGCGGGTGGCAGGGAAATGCGCAGGACCAAGTAATCAAGGATCCGAATTATAAAAGGCGCATTCAGTTTTTGGCAGCCAACCAAGGCAACATGCCTATTTTATTTCAAACGGATACTTTACGTATCCTTTAATATTGAAAAGAAGTGCGTTCCCGTATTGGTCTATACATAATATGTTGTCATCTTCTTTTTCTGCGTAAATAAATTTATATCCATAGGCATGCCACTCACTTGTTTTTTCTCCAAGTTTCTCTGTTAAAAGAATCCTTGAATCTTGAGTTATACTTACATCTTGAGTTATAATAATCTCTTCTCCACTGACAAATAGCGCATACGGATTGGATGAGGGATTGTCATATGTCATGTGTCTTATCATATTTCCATTGCTGTCCATGCCGACTATGCCGCTGCAATTGGCAGTGCCCCAATAGCTGTCATACATATCCCTTACAAGGAAATAGAAATTTCCGTCCTCACCTTTAGCCGATCCTGCAGTTTTGCAACAGCCGAACCCCTCATGCTCATTATTCTTTACTATCTGGGCATCACTATTGAGAATTGCTGTTGTAAATGTTCCATTGTAGTAACTATATTCAAAACGGGTCCCGGGCTCATGGTCATGCAATCCATTCCCAGTTACACCTGCAGTAAGTAAATTCCCGTTATCCATCATTTCTATCCTCTCAAATTTATTGAATTTATTAACTGAACTGATTGTTTCTGAAAGAATCCTTCCGTCCTGGGAAAGTGATGCAACATAATACTCCTCCCATAAGGTATCATCCTTACCCCATTTACGCACAGAAGACCCTACCACAACAATTCTGCCATCCTTCAAAACTGCTGCATCCCTGATTTCAATGCCTTTTTCCTGCGGATAATCAAAATTATAGTGGGCTAACAAGTCTCCTCCCGACGAAATATGATACACATTTTTTCTTGTAACAAGCAAAATGCTTCCATCCCACATTATTTTTGTATTCCTGTATCCGGAATGGGCAAATTCCCTGTCCCACACAACTTCACCTGAAGGGTCAGCTTTTATGACAATCACATAATCATGGACATTATATGCACTTTTCTTGCAAGTTAAGGTAAAAAGCATTCCGTTACCGCTTCTGATGGCCTTGGTAATGGTATATGATTCAAATGCAAACTTATCCAGATTTAATGCCTTGTATGACTGCAGAAGGAAACGGGGTTCAGTAGTGAATGAAACCTTGCCAAATTTTACACTTCCATCCTGTGGAACCCAGCGGACTTTTATGTCATAATTTGTGTTTGGGGTAAGATGATATATATCCTCTATCGCAAGCGTGTCATTTGTTGTTTTCTCCACTGTCCTGTGCAGTGTGTCATTTATATAAATGTCAAACCTGCCACCCAAAGATTTTCCCCTCCAGATTATTGAAGCCCTTACATCTGTTACAAACATTGCTGTTACAGGAAAATCTCCATATTCAAATCCTGGATTATACGGATTATCCAATTGGGGTTCTTCAATTACCTGCTTGCTGCAACTTGTGCAGATGCAAATGCCGATTAATATACACAAATATGCTATTCTTCTCATTGTTTGTACATAATTCTTAAATAACGGGGTATTTTGTTTGACTCTGAATCGGTAGCTGTCCAACGGTGCACAGGGCCCAAATAAATGCAGTTATCCTTCTGGAATGTCAGAGGTATGTAACCGGTAGCAGTATCAAAAAACAATTTTGTCCTTCCCACGTAACTCCATTGCTTCAATGCAGGATCATATAACTGGATATCATCGAATCTGGACCAATAATTGGTATAACCACCTATAAGGCAAACCTTGCCGTTCCACATGCACAAAGCAGAAGAATATCTCAAACTCGTACCATTCCTCAATGTTTCTTCCTGTATCCATTCATCATTTTCCATTTCATATCTCCACAGGGTTCTGTCATACAAAAAGACATACGCAAACTTATTGTCTGTACAGGAGGCAAAAGCTTTACTTCCTGTCTCATCGCCACTGTCGAACGGCAAATCTTTCATCCTCTCCCATACGGCTGATTCTACATTATATCGCCAGAAATCCCTGCATTTTATTACATTATTTGAATCGTCGTTCGTATGGCCTGCGCCCATGTATATATAACCTTCCAGTGCAAACATTGTATATCTGGATATTGCTTCACCAGGATATTCTGTCAAATATTTCCACTCATCCATTATTGGATCGTAGCACCATAGACTGAGCGTCTTGTCATTTCGCAGCAGCACATAACCTTTGCCGTCCATTCCTGCTCCATATGCAGGAATACCTACTTTGGTCCTGAAATTCTTTTTCTTTGCATATGTGTCACTGCCAATATCATATGCCCATACTTCCGAGATAAAATATTGTTCTGAATAATCGGGAGAATATTCATTTGAAGTATACTTGATATAAACATTCGTATTACCCAAGTTAAAGGATGCATCAATATTATAATAACTGAACGGGTGGTTTTCCTGTACATAAACAAATTCTGTTACCACTGGAAAAACTCTCACTTTCCCTTCTACATCCCATTTTTCAGTGTCTATATACAGCTGTACGGAATAATCCCCTGGAGCTATATCCTCAGGCAGGTATGCTGCTATTTGGTCACCGCCTCCATACAAATGGTCGGAAGCGCTATATTCAAGAAATAATGTGTCGTTAAGAGAAACCTTCAATGAATCGTATTGGAATCCTCCTCCCTGCATGCCCAGATAAATGATAAAATGATCCCCTCCATCCAATGAAGCTGTCCCGCCTCCTGCCACATAGGGATTACAGAAGTCATATTCATGTGTTTTCTTGGAGAAGTAAATATTTTTGCCCCAGGTTTCAAAACGGTTTTTGGATGTTTCAAGAACCCCTTTAATGAAAAAATCATGATTGGCAACCGGCGCTCCAAACTCCATAGTGCATATTTGTTTTTCTTCTTGCGTGAGGTCAATGTGTTTTATGATTGGCTGTGAACTTCCAGATGTAATGTCGTACATCTCTATCCATGCGCTATGTCCGTTAAAACCGGCACCCATCTGAACTTCCATAGTCATATGACATAGATCAGGCTTCTTCAGATATATTTGCACCATACGTATGGACGGGTTTATGTACTCAAAATCTTTCTCACATCCATTCAGGCATAAGAGAAGCAAGCAAAACAGACAATATTTTTTGAACATATTTATACGTCCCATCATATTTTCATGTGTTGTGTGAATATGTCAAATTTAAGCATTCTCAGGTGGAAATAAAAATAATTCATTAGATTTGTACATAATGAAAGAAATATTGGATTTTTTGGCGGAGCTCTCGCAGAACAACAACCGGGAGTGGTTCAATGCAAACAAGGAAAAATACCTTCAGGTGAGGGAGAAGTTTGAGAAGTTTGCCCAGCAGCTGATAGAAAAAATCGGCAGTTGGGATGAGGATGTTGCAGCCTCGCAACTGCAGGTAAAGGACTGTACCTACAGGATTTATCGGGATACAAGGTTCAGCAGGAACAAGGAGCCGTACAAGACCCATATGGGCATTTTCATATGCAAGGGGGGAAAGAAGTCGCCCAATGCGGGGTATTATCTGCATCTGGAACCCCCTGCACAAGATGCTTTTCCCGACAACGGTCAGCAAGGTGTGCATACCCAGACACCCCTTTCCATGGGAGGTTGCTTCATAATTGCCGGTACTTACCGGTATGAGTCCAAGGTGCTACGGAGCATAAGGGATGAGATTTCTGTAAACGGGGATTCATTCCTGGAGGCAATACAGGAGGCAGAGGGCTTTTATCCTGAGGAATCCGATATGCTCAGGAAGGTTCCTGCGGAGTTCTCCTTTGCTCCCGACAAATGGCACAGGCTCCTCCGCTACAGGACATTTGCCCTCATAAAGCCTGTGGGTACCGATTACGTTTGCAGCGGGAATGTATTGGACAACATTGCTGCCGATTTCAAAAAATGCAGCAATTATCTGAAGAAAGTAAATATGGCTATTGAATATGCTTATGAAGAAGATTAAAACTGTAACGGCGCTGTTTTTCAGCCCTACATATACAACAAAAAAATGTGTTGTGGCAATAGCAAAAGGTGTGGCTGAAGGACTGGACGCAGAATACAGGGAGTGCAATATTACAACTCCTCTCATGAGGCGTCAGACTCCGGAGTACGGCCCCGGTGACCTTGTGGTTTTTGGTGTGCCTGTATATATTGGCAGGGTGCCTAACCTGTTCAGGGATTATTTTGCTTCAATCAAGGGTAACGGGGCTATAGGTGTACCTGTTGTGGTGTATGGCAACAGGGCGTATGACGATGCCCTCATTGAACTGAGGGATATCATGCAGGGGAACGGTTTCCAGTGCATGGCAGCGGGAGCATTCATAGGTGAACATTCGTTTTCATACACTTTGGGCGGAGGAAGGCCGGATGCCGCAGATTTGCAGAAGGCAACGGCATTCGGGGAGGAGATAGCGAGGCGGCTGCTCGCAGGGGCAGAGCCACCACGTCAGCTTCAGGTGCCTGGCAACCCGTATCCTTATACCTTCTTTGATGCAAGGAGCGGCAAGGGGAAAAGCATTGATCTGAGAAAGGTAAAGCCGGAAACAGATCCTGAAAAATGTACCAATTGCGGATATTGTGCAATGTTGTGTCCTATGGGGGCCATTGATCCCGACAACTGTTCGGAGATCCCGGGCAAATGCATCAGGTGCTGTGCGTGTGTAAAGTTGTGCCGTCCAAAGGCCAAGTATTTTGCAGATGAGACTTATCTGGAGCACAAAGCCATTCTGGAAGAAAAATTTACGGAGCCCCGCAGGGAACCGGAAATTTTCTGGTAACAAAAAAGGGAGCGGCAATGCTCCCTTTTTTGTGTATTGCAGGTTATCGTTTACGTATTGCAGCCACATAGACAAGCAATATGACATTCATCAGTAGGGCGTAGATTATGGCCGGTATTGCCATTTCTCCACTGTTGAAGATAAATGGTGAAGAGGCAATGGCTATTGCCTGGGCTGCGTTCTGCATGCCTACCTCGATAACAATGGTGCGGCGTACGGCATCTGAGAAACCGCCGAAACGGGAAAGGAGTGAACTGCACAGCATTGCTCCCAGAATAAGTGCTGCAGAAGCAATGCCAAGAACGCTGAAATTGTCAAAAATCTCCTGTGTATATTGCAGGAAGAACACTCCAGCCAGCACCATAAGTGCAGGAAATGCACATTTGCCCAGTACCTTGTTCACTTTGGCTGCAGCCGCAGGCCTGTAATGCCTCAAGGCAATTCCGGCAAGCATTGGGGCGAACAGCAATACCAGATTCTGTACAATCAGTTTTCCAACAGGCAAAACAACTTCAACTCCGGCCTGCTGTGAGACAAATGCAGAAACCCCGCCCATAATCAGTGGCAGGGTAAACAATGTAACTACGCTGCTCACGGCTGTAAGGGTTACAGAGAGTGCAACATCCCCTTTGGCCAGCATGGAAAATACATTTGAGGAACTTCCTCCGGGGCAGCAGGCAACCAGTACCAGACCCATAAAATATACGGCCGGCAAATCAAGTACCCATGCAATGGCAAATGCAATGAGGGGGAGGAGAACAAGTTGTCCTGTCATCCCTATAATAACACCCTTGGGGTTCCGGGCAACATTGGCAAAAGCCTGCCTGTTCAAATCAGTTCCCAGCAGGAACATCAGTACAATCAGTATGGGCATTACAATCCAGACCGTATTCATACAAATGACAATTTAAATGAAAAAATTTGCATCAACCAAAATCGCTACCGCAAAGAACAGCAGCGTAAAAACAAGGAGATTGCGTGCAGTGGCGCCCAAAACAGGGTTGAGGGCAGCCCCGGAACGGGAAACGAGCTTCCTCCAGGTGCCGAAATGCAGTGCAAGATAAATGCCCGCAACCAATGCAGCCACCGGGTATATCTGGCGGAGCATATAAAATACAATTCCCATAGCCACCACCCCAGATGCCAGATAGGCCCAACCCATAACCTTGCGGCCAAAAATTACCACTGTGGTCCTTTTCCCCACAGCCTGGTCATCATCTTTATCCCGATAATTGTTTACAACCAGTACGTTTGCAGCCAGAAGTCCTACAGCAACAGATGTAGGGAGAGAGAGCCACAGGCCGTTCCAATTTCCCTGCTGCAGGTAGCAGGTGAGGGTAACCGGAACCACTCCAAAGAATATTACAACAGCCACATCTCCCAGCCCATGGTGTGATAGCGGGTAAGGACCTGCGCTGTAAGCAAGGGCAAACAGCCCAATGCACAGGCCAATGGGAATCAGCCACCATTCTCCGTAGAAAAGCATCAGACATCCGGTAACGGCAGCGGCTCCAAGTGTACCGAAAGTGGCATATTTCATTGCGGCAGGGGTGATGTCCCCCTCGGTAACTCCACGGCGGAACCCCTGGCGCCCCTTGCGGTCTACCCCTTTTTTATAGTCATAATATTCGTTGGCGAAATTTGAGGCAATCTGGGCCAGAACGGCAAAAAGCAGGCACAGCAGTGCCGGAACAAGATTGAAATCAATCTCCATCATGGCGCAGGCAGTTCCCGCAAGCACACCTGATATGCTTACCGGAAGTGTCCTCAAACGCATAGCCTCAATCCACTTTCCCATGGCAGTTATCCTTTATGCGCAATATACATCCTGCAAATTCCGAGGGTGAGGCTTCTGTGCTCCACTGTACGGAATCCCGCATCCTTCAGCATGCCTACAAATTTGTCGGGAGCAGGAAAACGGAGAACCGATGCAGGAAGGTATTCGTATGCCCCTCTGTCTCCCGATATCCATCCCCCTATGGTAGGGAGGATCTTGAGGAAGTAAAGTTTGTAGCACCAGCGGATAAGCGGGTTTGAAGGGACAGAGAGCTCCAGTATCACCAGTTTGCCAGCAGGTGTAAGTACACGGTGCATCTCCTTTAGGCCAACCTCCAGGTTCTCAAAATTCCTCACGCCAAATCCTACGGAAATCCTGTGGAAAGAGAAGTCGTCATAAGGGAGGGCCTCGCAATCTCCCTGTACCATAACGGCATCAACTCCTGCAGCCTTAATCTTCTCACGCCCTATCTTCATCATCCCCTCGGAGAGGTCTATGCCTGTAATTTTGCTTCCGGCAGGGGCCTTGCGGGCTATCTCAATGGTGAAATCTCCGGTGCCGCAGGCTACATCCAGTACAGATACAGGTAACGTTGTATCCAGAATCTCCTTTACTGCCTTTTTTCTCCATCCCTTGTCTATATTGAGTGACAGGATATGATTCAGCTTGTCGTAATCGGGAGCTATGTTGTCAAATAATTTTCTTATACCTTCTTTCTTTGCCATAGGGAATAAAATAATTGCCACAAATTTAATAAGTTTGCACCCGTTAAAAAATTAAAATATGAAACATGCTATAAAAGATTGGATTATAGCCACCCGCCCGTGGTCTTTTCCGGCATCTGCAATGCCGGTGCTTGTAACCCTTGGTTACCTTTTCTGGAGCGGTGCCCCGCTCAATTGGGCAGTGGGTATATTTACCATTTTTAACGTGGTGGTTTTCCACGCTGCCGGAAATACCTGGAGTGATTACAAAGATTACAAAAGTGGTGTGGACCGTGAGGATACAGTTGGCGGCCTGTCCATTGTAAGCGGCCAGTTTGAGGCTAGGCAGATAAAGAGGTTTTCTATGATCCTGTTTGCGGTTGCAGTTGCAGGAGGTCTTGTCCTTGTGGGGCTGACCGGTGTTGAAACATTGTATTTCGGACTGGCCGGAGCGCTCCTTACCCTGTTTTACCCTTGGCTCAAATATCATGCTTTGGGAGATCTGGACATTTTCCTTACCTATTCCGTATTGCCTATGCTGGGAACCTCTTTTGTGGCTACCGGCCAGGTGCAGCCTGATGTCCTTGTGCTTTCAGTTCCGGTGGGGCTCATTACTGTGGGTATCCTCCATTCCAACAATACAAGGGATATTGAGCAGGACAAAAGGGCCGGCATAAAGACTTTTGCCATGTGTGTGGGCGGAAAAGTTTCCACCATCCTGTATTGTCTGGAGATGGTTGTGCCGTTTGTGTGGGTTATAGGCTGTGTGATCATGGGTCTGTTGCCTGGTTGGTGCATTCTGGTCATAGCAGCGGCAAAACCTGCTTTTGACAATGCCAGACAGGCTTTGAAATATAACAGGGAGGGGATGAAGGCCCTTGTTGGGGTTGACGAGAAGACAGCACAGCTGCAGCTGGCATTCAGTGTGCTTATGTTTGTATCCTTTATCACCGCTGCTTTGTGGTAATGAGGTAAATTGTCGGGAGTATGAAAAAACTTGTTTTTACAATAATGTTGGCGGCTGTGCTGTGGAGTATCATGTTCCTCCCCGTTACGGCACCATATGTGAATTTCTGGTGGATGATGACAGCTTCTGCCTGTACACTGAGTATTCTGTCATCAATTTTTAACCCCGGATGGTGGAAAGGGGTGAAGCTGGATTATTCCAATATTGCGTTGGGTGTGGCAATAGCCGTTGCCCTTTGGGGTGTTTTCTGGGTTGGAGACAAGATGTCGCAAATAATGTTCAATTTTGCACGTCCTCAGGTAGATCTCATTTACGGCATGAAGGAGGGGGAATCACCTTGGCTCCTCACAATTCTTATGCTGTTCCTTATTGGTCCGGCAGAGGAGATTTTCTGGAGGGGTTATGTGCAGAATAAACTTCAGCAGAGATATACGCCAAATATTGGCTTTGCAGTTACTACGGCCATATATGCGGTGGTGCATGCAGGGTCGTGCAATTTTATGCTCATTATGGCGGCCCTTGTGGCAGGAGCGGCGTGGGGACTGATGTACAGGCTCTTCCCACAGAAGTTTGGGGCGATAATCCTTTCTCACGCGTTGTGGGATGTGGCGGTTTTCGTGTGGTTTCCAATATAATATAATTTCACTACATTTGTGGTTATTTTCAAAATGGAGGGGATGCAAATGAGCAGAATAAACAGAGAAGAGTTTGCCCGCCTGCTTCAGCAGCGTGTGCTTGTGCTTGACGGGGCAATGGGTACCTGCATTCAGGGATATAACCTTATTCCCGACGATTTTCTTGGAGGCAAGGGAAACAATGATATACTTAATGTTACCCGCGAGGATGTTATAGAGGCCATTCACATAGCGTATGTAGCTGCGGGGGCAGATATCATAGAGACAAATACATTCAGCGGCAATGCCATATCACAAAAAGATTACGGCCAGCAGGGGCGTGTGCGTGAGATAAACCTCAAGGGGGCACAGATTGCCCGCAGGGTGGCTGATGCGGCTGGGCGCAGGGTGCTTGTAGCAGGAAGTATGGGACCTACAGTAAAGTCCCTATCCCTTTCACCGGATGTGAATGAGCCGCAGCGCAGGGATGTAACTTTCCGGGAGATGGCAGATGCCTACAGAGAGCAGGTTGAGGCCCTTGTAGAGGGTGGGGTGGATTTGTTGCTGGTGGAGACCGTTTATGATGCCCTCAATGCAAAGGCGGCCCTATATGCAATCTCACAGGTGCCGCAGGCACAGGAGATTCCGGTAATGGTATCGGCTACTATAAATGACCGCAGCGGAAGATTGCTCAGCGGACACACTTTGCAGGCTTTATATACAGCACTCAAACATTATCCAATATCAAGTTTTGGCCTTAACTGCTCTTTTGGGGCAAAGGATCTTGCACCGTTCATTGAACAGCTGCAGGGGCTCCCTTGTGCGGTTAGCATTTACCCCAACGCCGGGCTTCCGAATGAGATGGGACAATACGATGAGGCTCCACAGTATACCGCAAAATACATTAGGGAACTGGCTCAGAACGGGTGGCTCAATATAGCGGGAGGCTGTTGCGGTACAACTCCTGCCCATATAGAGGCAGTTACCCAGGCTTTGCATGGGATGGCTCCAAGGAAGTTTGGTGCAGCAGCGGGAGCTGCTGAAAAAGCTGCAGCAGATGAAAGCATGTACCTGAGCGGTCTGGAGGCTCTGAAAGTGAACAGGCAGGAGTGCAATTTTGTGAATGTGGGAGAGAGGACAAATGTGGCGGGAAGTGCCAAGTTTGCAAAACTTATAAGGGAGAAGGAGTATGACCAGGCGGCAGATATAGCACGTAAGCAGATAGAGGGTGGA
>JAEIGA010015388.1_pt1 | contig 11646 bp, 12 predicted proteins | sample 9270691 | NCBI WGS metagenome assembly JAEIGA01 (sample SAMN17057246, study PRJNA624740) | gut metagenome | biome: biome; isolation source: fecal sample | host: Bos grunniens | place: China: Xizang | collected 2019
GAATTGATTGGCCGCCTAGACAATTCTATCATAGATGCATTGTATTCCTACAATGCAGGAATCACCAATGTACGCAAATGGAAACGCATGTTCCCGGATTTGCCTCCAGACCTAACGGTGGAATTGATTCCCTTTACGGAAACACGGAATTATGGCAAGAAGATTGTGTCTGCCTCTGCAGTGTATGGGGATTTGTATTTTGAAATTCCCCACAAAGCCATAGTGGAAAAGATTTTGTTCGGCAAATAGGCTGAAATCAAGGATTTTTTCAATTAAAAATTTAGTAATACTTAAGTCCTTGTACTTTTCAGAAAAAAAAGGTATTATTTCTCGTTAAATTTTTCTCCAATTTTGTTGTGGGGGTGTACATGTATAAAATCATCGAAAAACAGCAGCTTTCTGCAGATGTTTTTTTTATGAGGGTAATGGCTCCAGAGATTGCCAGAAATCGTAAGGCTGGCCAGTTTGTGCTGGTGCAGTTGGACTTGGAGTTTGGGGAGCGAGTTCCTCTGACGATTGCAGATGCAGATGCCGAAGAGGGCTGGATTGCCTTGGTTTTTCAGACGGTAGGTGCCACCACCTTAAAGCTTTCTCGGTTTAATGAGGGTGAAGAAATTGCTGCAATCCTTGGACCTCTGGGAAATCCCACCCACATTGAGAAGGTGGGAACCGTTGTTTGTGTTGGTGGTGGAATCGGTGTTGCCCCATTGTATCCCATTGCCCAGGCCTACAAGGCTGCTGGTAATAAGCTCATTGTGATTATGGGTGCCCGCAACAAAGAATTGTTGATTTTTGAAGATAAGATGCGAGCCATTGCAGACGAATTGGTTATTATGACCGACGATGGTTCAGCTGGAAGAAAGGGCTTGGTAACAGAGCCCCTGAAAGAATATTGTGAACAAAATCCCAAGCCAGATGAAGCTGTGGCCATTGGACCACCTATTATGATGAAGTTCTGTGCCGCCACCACCAAACCCTACGATGTGCATACAGTTGTTTCTTTGAACACCATTATGATTGACGGTACAGGAATGTGCGGTTGTTGCCGTGTTACTGTAGACGGCAAAACTCAGTTTGTTTGTGTAGACGGACCTGAATTTGATGGTCACTTGGTGGATTTTGACAACATGATGTTGCGAATGCGTTCCTTCAAAAGCCGTGAGCAGGATGATATGCACAAGTGTCGCATGGAAGCCCAGGCAGAAGCCATTGCTGCAGGAGGTGGAAAATGAGTTACGTAAAACCAGAAGAACTTTCTAAAATTGCTGTGGCAGAGCTTGAAGCTATCAACAAGAAGCTGGCAGCAGGTCCTCTTTCCACCAAGGATAGAATGGCCATTCCCCAGCAGGATATGCCTGTGCTGGAGCCCCTGCAGCGTGCTCATTTGATGGACGAGGTAGCCATTGGTTATACCAATGAACAGGCCATTGTAGAGGCTCAGCGATGTTTGCAGTGCAAGAACCAGCCCTGTGTCAACGGCTGTCCAGTAAATGTTCCCATTCCTCAGTTTATTGCAGAAATTGCCAATGGGGATTTTAAGAAGGCCGTTGATATTATCAAGACTACAAACCTATTGCCCGCCATTTGTGGCCGTGTTTGTCCTCAGGAAAAGCAGTGCCAGGAGCAGTGTACTGTAGGAAAGGCCCTAAAGGATGTGGAAAAGTCCGTGGCCATTGGTCGTTTGGAGCGGTTTGTTGCCGACTACGAGCGAGAAAATAACTTGCAAACCCTGCCAGAGATTGCACCAGCCACTGGTAAAAAAGTTGCTATTATTGGTTCTGGTCCTGCTGGCCTTACTGCCGCCGCAGACGTTCGCCGTGATGGCCACGAAGTAGTGGTGTTCGAGGCCTTCCATAAGTCTGGTGGTGTTATGGTGTACGGAATCCCAGAGTTCCGCCTGCCAAAGTCCATTGTTTCCCAGGAAATTGAGCAGCTGAAGAAGATGGGTGTTCAGTTTAAGGAAAATTTCTTGGTGGGACGCACTGGAACCTTGATGCAGCTCTTAGAAGAGCAGGGCTTTGACGCCGCCTTTGTGGGAACGGGAGCTGGTTTGCCTAAGTTTTTGAATATTGAAGGTGAAAATCTTATCGGTGTGTTCAGTGCCAACGAGTACTTAACAAGAGCCAACCTGATGCGTGCCTACGACAAGCGAGCAGATACTCCCTTGTACGATGCCAAGCACGTGGCCATTGTTGGTGGAGGAAATGTTGCCATGGATGCAGCCCGCACTGCATTCCGCTTGGGAGCAGAAAAGGTTTCTGTCATTTATCGCCGAACTAGAAACGAAATGCCTGCTCGCCGGGAAGAAATTGCCCATGCGGAGGAAGAAGGTGTAGAGTTTCTGTTCTTGGAAAATCCCACTCGGATTTTGGGAGACGAAGAAGGTCGCATTCGTGGAGTAGAGGCATTGTCCTACCAGCTGGGGGAACCAGATGAATCTGGTCGCCGTAGCCCTGTGGCAATTCCTGGCAGTGAACATGAGATTCCCTGCGATGCCTTGATTGTAGCCCTTGGAAACGACTCTAGCCCCTTGATGATGAAGACTACACCTGGTCTTGATGTAAACAAAAAGGGAAATATTAAGGCAGACGAAAACTGCATTACCTCCCTGCCCAAGGTGTGGGCTGGTGGAGACATTGTTCAGGGTGCCGCCACCGTTATCCTTGCCATGGGAGACGGTCGTCGTGCCGCCGCCAGCATCAACCAGTACTTGAAGCAGGCTTAAGTAAAAGCCTCACTTTGAATACAAGAACCCCTTGTCTAGCTTGTGCTGGGCAAGGGGGTGGGGGAATAAGTTGTTTTACACAAAACTTACGGTAATTTTTGTGCCAATATCAAGTTCACTTTCTAGGGAAACTGTTGCTTTATTTATTTGAGCTGCATGTTTTACAATGGCAAGTCCTAAACCGGTACCACCAGTTTCTCTGGAATGGCTTTTGTCAACTCTGTAAAATCGTTCAAAAACACGCTGGTGCTCTTCTTTGGGAATGCCTATTCCTGTATCTTCAACAGTAAAATCTAAATTTCCATTTTGAAGGTTTTTCAAATCAATATATACGCTGCCATTTTCCTTGTTATAACGAATAGCATTATCAATCAGGTTATAAACAATTTCTTGAACATAGGAAGGAACACCTTTTACCCAGGTTTTTGAAGCGTGATTTTCAAAATGTATGGTTATTTTCCTTTTTGCAGCAGAAGTTGCTAATAAAGAAATTGTATCTGAAATTATTTCTTCTAAATTAATATTTTCAAAGGAAACCTCTTTGTTCTCATCAAGTTCAGAAAGGTGAATGATATCATTAATCAAATCCACTAATCTTTGAGATTCTTTTTTTATATTTCTGATAAATTTAGGTGCATCTTCTGGCTTTACTAGGTTATTTTCAAAAAGCTCTGCATAGCCAATGATTGATTGTAGCGGAGTTTTTAATTCGTGAGAAACATTTGCACTGAATTCTATCCGAAGTTTTTCTGCATTGATTTTTTTATCTAGCTGAATTTTAAGTTCGCTCATTTGTTGTTGTATCTTTTTATTTTGTTTATGGATACGGGTTAATAATGGAGATACTTCGTCATAAATTTGATTTTCTATTGGATTATCAAGATTGATTTTATTTATAGGCGAAATAATTTGTTTGGATAAATATTTAGATAACAAGCTACAGAAAATGGTGAATATCAAGAACAATATACTGAACGAAGGAATGAGTTCAAATATCATTGCCCAAATTGTATGTATGCTAGTTGAAAGCCGTACTACCGTTTGATTTGGCAACATACTTGCGATGTATATTGTTTTTTCCATGAGAGTATCTGAATAACGGAAACTTTCACTTGAACCAATTTCTATGGCTTTTTTGATTTCTTCTCGATTTATGTGATTTTCCATTTCTTGTGGATTCACTTTTGAGTCAAATAAAACTTCTCCTTCATTTGATATGACGGTTATACGATAGGAGGAGTTTTTTGCTATTTTTGAAATAGCAATATTTTCTGTTGTTACTAATTCTTTAATAAAATTGATTTCTGCCCATAAAAAATCCTTTTCATTTTGCAAAAAATCTTTGTAAAGAATCACAGAAAAGGCAAAAAAACTAAGCAATAACAATGAGGTGCTTACAAGAAAAATTGATAAAAAAATCTTCTTTGTCATTTTATTCTCCGTAACTATAGCCCAGGCCAATATGGGTTTTAATTTTTGCTCCATATTCTTTTAACTTTTTTCGTAGCGTTGTGATATGTGCATCAACAGTGCGAGTTTCTCCTGCAAATTCCAATCCCCAGATTTTAGAAAGTAACTCTTCTCTGGAAAAAACTTTACGCTTTGTTGTTAACAGTATTTCTAACAGTGCAAATTCTTTTGCGGTGAGACTGATTTTGGTGTCATTGATAAAAACTGCATATTCTTGCTTGTTTAAAACCAATGAATCATCTTGTAAAATTGTTTCGTTTGTATTGATTTTTGGGCATCGGCGTAAAACAGCTTTTACCCGAGAAACCATTTCCATAATGCTAAAAGGTTTTACAAGATAATCATCGCAACCTAAATCAAGCCCATGAATTTTATCCATTTCAGTACCTTTTGCAGTTGCCATAATTACGGGGATTTTTTCATATTGGGGATTTAGTTTGAGCTCTTTTAGAATTTGAATTCCATCCTTTCCAGCCATCATAATATCAAGAATTATTAATTCAGGGATTGCTTTATTCAATTCTGAAAAAAGTTCTTCTCCGCAGGAAAGGCCCTTTGCTTCAAATCCTGTTTGTTGCAAAGTATATACTTCGATATCTCTAATTGCACTGTCATCATCTACGCATAAAATCATTTGTTACACCTTGTGGTATTTTAACCATCTCAAAAAATTGGTCAACATTTATCGTTTACTAGTGTGTAGACCAGTCATGGAAAATTCTACCCAACCTGCAATATTTGTTGCATGATCTCCAATTCGTTCAAAATATTTAGCAATCATGAGCACATCTATAGCATATTCTCCCGATGAGGGATTTTCCGAGATGATTTGTATAAGACTATTTTTTATTATACAAAAGAATTCGTCTATGATATCATCATATTGCTTTGCATCCTTTGCTTTTTCCAAGTCTTTTTTTACAAATGCTTCAATGCTGAGTTTGACCATTCTGATTGTCGCTTCTGCCATCTTTCCGATACTTGCATAATTTTCTGCATAAGTTGAATCGAGATTTTGGGCTAGTTCAACAATATTTTCAGCTTGGTTTCCTATACGCTTCATATCAGTTATCATTTTTAAGGCACTTGAGATTTGGCGTAAATCTCGTGCGATTGGTTGCTGTTGCAAAAGCAGCTTCATACAAATTGATTCAATCTCTCTCTCGTAATCATTGATTTCTTTTCCGATTTCAGCAATCTTATCAGTTTGAGTTTGTCCTTCAAAAAAACTATCAGCTGCAAGAATGATAATTTTTTCGCACATGTGTCCCATAGCTACCAGTTTTTGATTTAATAAATCTAACTGCTCATCAAATCTGTTTCTCATTAACCAAATCTCCCTGTAATATAATCTTCTGTTCGTTTATCTTCTGGGAAGGAAAACATTTTTTCTGTATCTGAATATTCAATTAATTCACCAAGCAAGAAAAATGCTGTTTTATCAGAAATACGCACTGCCTGTTGCATGTTGTGTGTGACAATCACGATGGAAAGCTGTGATTTTAACTCGCCCACTAAATCTTCAATTTTTGATGTGGAAATTGGGTCCAAAGCACTGGTGGGTTCATCCATCAAAAGAATCTTTGGTTGCACCGCAAGTGCTCGTGCTATGCATAGTCGTTGCTGTTGTCCTCCAGAAAGTCCCAATGCTGATTTTTTGAGGCGATCTTTTACTTCATCCCAAATTGCTGCTGCTTTTAAGGATTCTTCTACAATTTCATCAAGGGCAATTTTATTTTTTATGCCGTGGGTTCTTGGACCATAGGCAATGTTATCGTAAATACTCATGGGAAATGGATTCGGTTTTTGAAACACCATTCCAATTTGACGGCGAAGCTCAGTTACGTCAATATTATCTCCAAAAATTTCTTTGTTATCATATTGAATAGAACCTGTTATTTTTACTCCATCAACTAAATCATTCATGCGATTGAGCGTTTTCAAAAATGTGGATTTTCCACATCCTGATGGACCTATTAAAGCGGTTATTTTATTTGCGGGAATATCGATGCTAATGTTTTTTAGTGCATGATAATTTGAGTACCACAAATTCATATCTTTTACAGTGATGATATTTGCCATTAGTGTTTATTCCTTTTCATTCTTTTTCCAAGAACTGTAGCTAAAGTGTTTATGATAAAAGTCATAATCAACAAAATTGCTGCAATTGCAAATGAGATTTCAAATTCACCTTGCTCTTTTGCATACACATACAAGGCAACGGTTAATGTTGAACCAGAAGCGGTGAGTGCTTCCACAAAATTATTCAGGGCGTGGGCAAATCCTGCTGTAAAAAGCAAAGCTGCAGATTCACCGAGGATTTTACCCACAGAAAGAATGGAGCCTGTAATAATGCCATCTATACATTGCGGAATGACAACAGTTTTTATTACATGCCATTTTCCCGCTCCTAATCCGAATGCTCCCTCTCTGTAGCTTTGGGGAACAGTTTTTAGGCTTTCTTGTATTGTCCGCATCATAATTGGAAGATTCATAATAACTAAAGTCATTGAACCAGCAAGCAGTGAGGTTTTCATTCCTAAAAATTGGCAGAAAAAAAGCATTCCAACTAATCCAAAAATAATGGAAGGAATCCCGGAAAGACATTCTGAGGTATATTCAATAGCTGCAATAATTTTTTTGTTTCGAGCGTACTCGTTCAAATATATTGCAGAGCCCAACCCTAATGGTAAAACCACACATAAAGTTGTGAAGATGACATACAGTGTATTGAGAATATCTGGAAGGATTCCAATGCTTTCTGATATGTAACTTGGTTTTGTGGAAATCAGTTTCCAGTTTATTTGAGGGAGACCTTTGTATAAGATAAAACCCACAAACAACACAATAAAAATAGCAACCAGTGTTATGGATAAAATCATTACAATGTGCAAAAAATTATTGTAGAATTTCCGTTGTAATGCAAATTGGGTGTTTGTCATTTGCTATTTCCCTTTTTATCCTTTTTTAAGAACATATTTAAGCTTGCATTTATAAACATGATAAATACAAACAACACTAACGCAATAGAAAATAAGGCTTGTCTTTGGAGCCCTGAAGCGTAAGACATTTCACTGGCAACTGCTGTTGTCAAAAATCGTACGCTTTCAAAGAGTTTTGGCATATTCGCTACATTTCCGCTTACCATCATTACCGCCATTGCTTCTCCAATTGCACGACCAACTCCTAAAACAATACTTGTGGTAATTCCGCTTTTGGCTGCAGGAATAGAAACCTTAAAATATGTTTCGATTTTGGTGGCACCTAAAGCTAAGGATGCTTCTTCGTATTCCCGTGGAACTGCATCCAGTGCATCGAGGGAGATTTTTACAACGGATGGATAAATCATGATGCTTAAAACAATGATTGCAGAAAATAAACTTGCACCATCAGAGAGATTAAAAGCAGATCTCACAAAAGGGACCAAAATGAGCATTCCCACAAGTCCATAAACAACTGAGGGAATTCCTGCCAGAAGGCTAATCCCACTGACAAAGATTGTTTTTATTTTTTTAGGTGCAACCTTTGCTAAAAATACTGACGACAGAATTGCGATTGGCGTACCCAAAAGAATAGCTCCACAGGTTCCGTATATGCTGGTTAAAATGAAAGGCAAAATTCCATACATTGGAGTGGTTCCTGTTGGTTTCCATTCTTGTCCAAACAGGAATTGTATTAGTCCAATCTCAGAAATTGCAGGCAGTCCAGAAATAATTAGGTATCCTGATATTACGAGAACTGCCACAATGGTAATTAAGCCTGTTATCAGAAAAACTCCATGAATAAAGTTTTCAAATAATTTCTTCTTCATTTCTTTACCTTGCAGGAACAACTCCGGCTTTAACAATCCATTTTTCTGAAGCTGGTGATGTTGCAAAATCATAGAATTGCTGTGCTGATTCTGATAATGGTCGATTAGAATCGGTAACAAGGATAAAAGGCCGCTGGATTACATAGTGTCCCGAACGAATAGTTTCCTCGGAAGGTAAAATGTTATTGATAGCAATAAGCTTTACTGTTTCTTTCACAGAAGCAATTGAAGCATAGCCGATTGCAGCAGGATTTCCAGAAACCGTAGCAATGACATCTCCTGTGGAGGTAAGCTCTTGACGATAGAGACATTTTTCTGCTGTTTGAGTTATGCTTTCAAAGCCATCTCGTGTTCCACTACCAGCTTCTCGGCCAATCAGTACAATTTCTGCGTTTTGACCACCCACCTGGTTCCAGTTACAGATTTCTCCTGTAAAGATTTTTTTCAGCGTTTCCATATCCAAATTGGAAACAGGATTTGACTTGTTTACGATAATTGCAATTCCGTCATAAGCGAGGATTGTTGAAACAAGTCCCTGGTCAATTTCTGACTGTTTTAAATCCCTGCTTGATAAGCCAATATCACATCTATTTTCATAGACACTTGCAATTCCTGTTCCAGAACCTGTGGGATTATACGTAAAGGTTATATCTTTGTTATTTTCTGTAAAAACTTCACCTAAACTACCAATAACTTTTTCCATTGATGTAGAACCATCTGTGGAAACTGTTTTTACAACTTCATTTTTTGAGCATCCAAAGAATGCCAAACCACACAAAACGGAAAAAATCACAAATACTGTCTTTTTCATCTTTTCTCCTAAAATTCTCAAAGTATTGAGACTCATAACATATTTGATTCACACAGAATCTGAAATGAACTATAGATGAAAGATGTAAAGATATATGAAAAATGATGTAAAGTTTTTGTAAAGTTTTATTATTGGTAAATTCAAAATAAAGAATCAGCCTGTCTTTATCCGAGCTGCATACAAGAACCCCCTGATCTAGCTTGTGCTGGGCCAGGGGGATTTTTTGTGGGGGATTAGGCTACTTCGACACTATTGCTGATTGTTTGAATCGTTTCTTTTCGGCTACGGTCTTTGGACAAATAGTTTGTTCGTATTATGATATGGTAGGAATCACCTTCCGTAAGACTATCTGGAACAAAGAGGTTGAGTTCGCCAGGGAGATTGCGGAAGATTTTTTCTGGGGCAACGGTAATCCAGTTGCTTTCGTCCCGATCATAATTTCCTGCAGTATCCAGTGGGGCAAAGTGAATGCCAGATTCTGATTCACCAAGTTTGAGCTTACTGCCGTAAATTGCAATGGGCTTGTCCTTGGTAACGGTTCCGTCACTTTGATTTGTGGACAAATCCTTTATCTCCGTGATTTCTGGTGCAGAATCCACATATACCACCTTGTCCACACTCAATGAACTGATGGCATCCTGTACAATCTTGGTGGGGGAAAGTTTAATGACAAACTGCCCCTTTTCAGAAACGTCGCTTTTTCCCTTAACATTGCATTTCATGGCAATGTACATGGTGGCAAGGTCTAGGAGATTTACCGCCTTGCCCTGTTCCAGCATCTTGAGCATCTTCTTTTGAATCAAAATTGCTGAGTACTGCAAGAGGTGAGGATCCAGGCCCTTGTTTTCTTCTGCAATCTCGGAAATGATGTTTTTGAAGCTTGCTGTATTGCGACTTACTCGTGCGTAGTAAGATCCATCTTTTTTCAAGTAGTTTTCGTGTAATGTGACACTCACATTGGAACTACTGTTTTCTAAAGTTGAAAGATTTTCAATCTTTGCCATATTCATACCCTCTGCCATTAAAATGGCTCATTAAGATGCGCAACTTCATACGAAGTGCTTTTTTGCAAATTTTAGACACATTTGCATTGTGTTTCCCTAAAAATACCTTGCAAAAAATGGCAACAGAAAGTAAAATGACTAAAGGTGTAAGTAGTTTTGCTACTTTCTGTTATTCATAGCTTGAGTCTATTGCAGTAGGCTTAGGCTATTTTTTTTGCAAGGATGACTACAATCATACAGCACATCTATCCACCTCCTTTTTTCTTGTACAGGAATAGGTTTGCAGTTTATTTGCAATCCATTCTCCTAGTTTTTCTATCAGCACACAGACTACCTCTCCAATAGGGGCTATGATGTAGGTGGCAATGACCTCCTCATCAGTTTTGCCCAGAAATAGGTCTTCTGTAAATAATAGCACGGTGATAGAATCAGTTTGATTTTCGTGAGCTTGCATTTGGATTGAATCTTGAGCACAATCTTCTGTCTTGTAGGTCAATCCTAGAATGCAGGAAAAAAGCCGTAGCAGTAAGTTCTGAATGTAGTGGCTTACTTCATGGGCAATGGTGACCAAGGCTGGGAAATTTCCCAGTTGGGCAGCCTCGTATACATCGCCACGAATATAGATGGTGTTTTCTACCGGATAGTAGCGGGCCTCACAGCTAGAGCCGTAGATCCAGTCTTTTTTTTCGATAACATAGTAATTAAAGGTATCATCTTGGGGAGCAATCACTCGTTCCATCACATGAATAGGATCGAATTGGCTGTGCCTGTTGCCTCCCCCTAATATTCTGAGCCAAAAGGCTACTCGCTGTATTCCAGTATCGGTAAGAACCAATACTGGAACGGTCTGATTTTCTACTACATCATTCTGTTGTGCTTCCATAGGCTGCTGCTCCTGAATCCTCAAATTCTTTGAGAAGATTCTTTAACTGAATAATTTGCTGGGAAGACAGCTTGGAAAAATCTCGGGCAAACATGACTGCTGTTTGAATGTAGTCATGGTTTTCCTTTTGATTTTCAAACTGAACGGCAACTGCTCCACTTGTTTGAGCCTTTGCTTCTTCCAATTCTTTGATTTGAGCGTCATTCAGATGGTATTCCTGTGCAAGCTTTGCAATCAGATCATCTGGAATGACACGACCATTGTTTTCTATGGCCGAAAGATATGCTGGCGAAATTTTCAGCTTCTTTGCCATGTCTCCTAAAATCTCAGAGTGGTCAATCCTGAGTTTTCTGAGCACCTTTCCAAAGGTGGTTACTCCTGCCATTTTATCGCTCCCTTGTTTCTGTAGAATCCAACGGATTTCTTTTGGAGGGCTTTCACTCCTTACATCGAATATAATTCAAAATAGAAAATATTGCAAGTGTTTTCAGTAAAAATATTTACTAATTTGTGAAAAAATTGATAGGGGATTGTGAAGGGGGGATATAATGTTGAATTCACACCTGTTCATGATAGGTTTATTTTGCTTCTATTTCGTTCGCCTAAAATTTTAATTATTTTATAAACTATGTTATAATACTGGAATGATGGAAGCGAATAATCAATCTGACAGAATATTAAAAGACTTAAATGATTCTCAAAAGAAAGCTGTTACGTTTAATGGAAAACATGCTTTAGTTCTAGCTGGTGCTGGATGTGGAAAAACAAAGACAATTATTGCTCGTGCTGCATATCTAATTGCAAATGGGACTAAACCTGAGAGAATTAAAATATTAACTTTTACAAGAAAAGCAGCTTCAGAAATTGTAAATAGAATAAAATCTTTTTTTGGAAATTCTGTCGTAAATTTAGATGCATCTACTTTTCATAAATGGTGTGCCA
>JAEIGA010015389.1_pt1 | contig 11645 bp, 10 predicted proteins | sample 9270691 | NCBI WGS metagenome assembly JAEIGA01 (sample SAMN17057246, study PRJNA624740) | gut metagenome | biome: biome; isolation source: fecal sample | host: Bos grunniens | place: China: Xizang | collected 2019
AAGCGTTTCAGGGTCCCTCACAAGCCTTACGGGAGATGAGCTTCTTGCTTCAACCGCAGTAAGAACCGCATCCGGATCGTCAAACCCTTTGATCTTCCTGCCCATTAAGCTTACGCCGTCCTTGATCGTATCAAGAATAGTGGCCGGGAAAACATCCGAAAGATCCCCGCAGTAAACTCCGGGCATAAACGAAGGCTTAACCTTACCGAATTCAGTTGTAAGCCTGTTCTCCATAAGATCTCCGTATCTTACAGAAGGAGCCTTACCTGTACATCCGCCTGCCTCAAACGCTTTGTGCTCAAGTTCTTCCTGGAACTTGATTCCGTCAAGAATGCCGTCTCCGTAATCTTTGCTGTCAACAGGAACGAGCAAGGCGCTGTTGGAATTTTCAAGGTCACGCGCACGGTAACTCATACCGTTCGTACATACACTTTTACTGTCGCTTTGAGCAGCAACAACTTCGCCGCCCGGACACATACAGAATGTATAGAGTTTGCGTCCCGTAACCGTATCTACTGAAAGCTTATAGATCGCAGGTGTTACATCAGGAGAATATGCGGAATCAAAACCGAATTGCGAAGTATCGACAGAAGATCTCAGATGCTCAATTCTGACGCCGACGGCAAATGGTTTGGACTGCATGTCCATTCCGAGTCTGTTAAGCGCTCTGAACGTATCTCTGCTTGAATGACCGATCGCCAATATCAGACAATCACACGGTAACTCATGAGTACCGTTGTTATCTTCAATTGAGATGGACTTAAGTCTGCCCTTTTCCGTTTTATATCCCAGGAATGTAGTGTTGAATCTGACTTCGCCGCCAAGTGCAATAATGTCTTCCCTGACGCTTGTAACGACCTTTCTGAGCCTGTCAGTTCCGATATGGGGATGAGCATCGTACATGATGTCCGAAGGCGCCCCGTGGGCTATCAGAGACTGAAGAACGAATTCTTTTAATCCCGAACTGATTCCCGAATAGAGTTTGCCGTCAGAAAACGTTCCTGCACCGCCTTCACCGAACTGGATATTGGAATTTGGCTTAACCTTATCTTTACCCTGCTTTACGGCTTCAGTGTCCTTTATTCTCTGATCCATCTGAGGACCGCGCTCAAGAACAATCGGTCTCAACCCGTATTTGGCAAGGATCAGAGTAGCATAAAGTCCTGCAGGACCTGTGCCGACAACGATAGGACGCTTATATTCATTTTCGCCGTCAAAATCATTAACATATGGAAGTCCTGTTGAATTTATCTCTTCAGTCTTTTGTTGTCTGGATTCAGACGTAATGAAATCAAACCTGTAATTAATATATACTTTGCCATGTCTTGCATCGATAAACTTTTTATTGATATCAAGGACCTTTTCGCCGTCTTCAAGCTCTTTTAAACCGGCCCTCATGGCTTTGGTGCCTGATCTTTTTATCTCTCTTACGATCAGGACTGAATCGGGATTTTTGGATAAAGCATACTTATCCTTATATACTTCAGGTTTGACTTTGATCTCAAACATTCTGAGATATACCTTCCGCTGCAAGTGCTGCCGAAGTCCAAGCCCACTGCAGGTTGTAACCTCCGCAGATTCCGTTTACGTTAACAGCTTCACCGATGATATAAAGACCGGGACAGCTCTTAACCTGCATGTTATCGTCTAATTTCGAGAGCTTAAATCCGCCTGAAGACACCTGTGCCTTATCAGCATCTCCGTAACCGGTAACACTTACGGGGAATGCGCATAAGAGATTTGAAAGCTCGGCTATCTTTCTGTCATCGAGTTCACGGAGCGTCATCTTGTCGCACTTTAAGCCCATGCTCTTCATTACGAATTCGGTGATGTTTCTTAAGAGCATTCCGGACAGAGCATCAGCGCAGTTTCTGTGAGCATACATCTGACGTCTGATATAGATCATCTGGAAGATCTCACCTGCTGATTTACCGGTAAGATTAAGAACCGCCTTGATGTCAGTTTCACCATTATCAATAAGCTGGACAACGCTGTCTGATACGTCCATGACACAGATTCCCGAGACGCCGCCTTCCTTGGTAAACAGTATCTCTCCTTCAGACTTTGCCTTAATAACGCCCTTGCTGTCGATTATCTTGACTTCTCCTCTGCATCTGATGCCTGCAAGCCCCTTGATTCCGGGAGTATCGGATGTAAGTGAAGTAAGCGCGGGTCTGAAAGGCACGAAGAAAGACTCATCTGCCATGCCTTCAAGGATATTTACGACATCACCCGTGGAACCTGTCGACGGATAAGTGATTCCGCCGGTTGCTATGACAACGTTTTTAGCCAGGTATTCCTCATCTGAATCAGTCTTGATCTCATAAAACTTGTTTCTGGAAATTGATGTAACGTGTTCTTTTAAAACAGTCTCTATCTTACTGTCAGTCAGATAGAATCTTAATGCATCTACTATTGTTGAACTCTTTAATGTAGAAGGATAAATGAGCGTGCCTTTCTGCTCAAGAACAACGCCGAGAACATTCTCATAGAAATCAGCAGTCTCAAGATATCCGTATCTGTTAAGACTCTTTTCGAGCTTAACCGCATCATCTGTGTTGTACTTGGAAATATCAATAGCGGAATTGGAAAGATTACATCTGCCGCTTCCTGTAAGAGCAAGCTTCTTGCCTACTCTGCTGCCGCCTTCAAGGATAAGGACCTTCTTGCCTGCATATGCAGTCCTGGCAAGTCTGGCAGCACAGTAAAGCCCTGCTGCTCCGCCGCCGATGATCACACACTCGTAGATGTTATTACTCATGATCTGTTCCCCTAGCCAGTTTTAATGTTCTTCCGTACTTGGTATTATCAAGCGGAACACAGCCTGTCTTGTCAGTAATTATCTTAGCCAGTTGAGCTATATCAGACGGATCGCCTGTCTTTAATTCCAACTCAAGTTCACAAATCTCATCTGTCTTTGAACCGTCTGAATTTGATATCAGACCATAGTCAAAGCACGCTTCTATTGTACTATCGCCATATGTAAGATTATAGACAGTTCTGTTGAAAGAATTCGAGCACAAGGGATACAGATCTTCATCCTTTATTCCTGAGAAAACTTCGGAAAGCATGTCTGAAGGATCGTCAGAGGAAGAAGCGAGAGACTTAAAGCTTTCAATTGAGAACTTCCCGTCTTCACTCTCCACATTCCATTCATAACGTTTATGGTAACCTTCAGAAACACCGCCGCCGTATTTTACGGTAAATTCGAAATTATCCTTATCAGAGCCTTTACAGTGTCTGATCCTGATCATGCCGCCGCGTCCTGTGATCTTCATGTCTGAAGTATCAAGGTACGTGTTTTCGAGAAGCACGGGCTCAGGCTTAACAGCATCGGAGCAATACTTCAGGAAATCTCCCGAGTCTGCCAGTCCGTATAACAAGTCCCTGCTGTCAAAACTGAGCTTAACTTCTAATTCCATAATCAGTCCTTAGGTTATCGTATGAACACCGCTCGTAGATACAACGCAGAGCTTATTGCCGTCAAGGAAATTCATCCTGATGATATCCTCATCAACTGAATAATCGTTGGTAATTACACCCGACGTGTTATAGACAAATACTCTGTGGTCTACATTTATCGCATAATATCCGACGCCCTGACATACACAGATAATATTTGAGCCGATATTTGAGTTATAGATAATGCTGTCGGAAGAATTGATTATCGCAAGCTTATTAAGCTGGCTTACACCGTCAGAATATGTGACGAAAAGGTTATTTCCGACCTTTTTAACATAACCGATGGCAGAGAAATCAAAATTCATCCTGGAGAGATTGTTGTCCTTAACCTCATATAGTGAGTTTGAAGTAAAGCAGCAGAGCTTATTGCCTACATAGCAAATAGAAGCAAAAATAACGTTATCTTCCGTGGTATATACCGCATAGTCATCAACTTCGTAACCCTTATTTGTCTTGTTGATCGAGAATACTCTGACATAAGGTATGATAACAGCACCGCTGGTATTGATCGTTGATACGGCGAGAAGAGTTGAATCGGAATTAAATGCACAACAGACCGGGAAACCGGAATTGTAAGATGTCCATTCAGCGATCTGATTTCCGCTCTTATCGTAAAGAACAACGGCACCAAATGACTCTTCACTGCCGCAGATAACAGAAACAAAACCGTCATCGGATATCTGAACTGACTTAACCGGATTGGTGGTAGGTTTGCTGTACCATATGCCGTTTTTATCAAGTACTGTAAAATTGTAACCGTCACGGTCAAAGACAACAACATTATTACCGAACGTAACACACTGCGGATTCTGGTATGAAACAGCCTGAGCGAATATCTCATCACCGGAAAGATTAAGATATGCAATTCGTTCTGAAGTTATCTTTATAACCCCGTCTGCATAAGGATATAGTTTTTGCGCTTCTGAATACTCACATGAGAAACCGCCCTGAGCAGAAAGCTTGATCTGGGCATCCGCACCTGACATGGAATCGATCTTTTTGGAAACAACGAATATAAGAACGATACTGACAATAAGAAGTGCGGCAAAGATCATGACGGCAATGGTTAGCCCCTTACGGATCATTGCCTGCGAAATGCTGCCGTCTTTCTTATTCTCAGAAGGCTTCTTATTTACCGGTTTATCAATCTTTTTATTCGTATTATTCTTTTTGTTCATCTTATACTTCTTTCGGCATGTCATAGATACCGTTAACGTTATTGGAAATAGCCTCGTTTAAGAGTTCATAAGCTTTCCAGCAGCCGTAACTGTATGTGTCAGAACCGCCGTCATTAAACAGTTCTCTCGAATATATATAGAAATTCATGTACTCGCCGTCCTTAAATACATATAGCGAGTCGCTGTCTCTGGTATAGAAATCATATGTCGTCGTAACATAATTTTTATCAAGTAAAACCAGAGAAAGAACAGGCCCCGATGCCGTATTTACATTGGCACCTGTCTCGATTCCGCCGATTTCAATGCAGGCAATGCTCTCAAAGAGAATAGAACAATAAGACCTGCCTGAATAATCTGATACCTGTGCGTTACGACCATCAAGAGTAACGATTACACCATCAGATGTAATGCTCTTCCCTTCCGGTACTTCCAAAGCTAACTTAAAAGTCGTATCTCCGTATATACCGGTAATGGATGCGATGTCTTTTACATAGCAGTAGCAAATATAAGGATCAATAAGAACCAGTTCTTTAAGCTCGATACCATCCAACTGATGTTCATCAACCATAAAATAATAGTCGGTACCTGTTATATGACCATAATACAGACCATTAATGCTTCTGCTGAAATAAAGTTCCGTCTTATCTCCGTTATTGGTGGTAAGTACAAAATGGAAATTGGGATCATCAAGACCATAAACGGCAAGATCACCGTCAGTAACAGCAACATACTGGGAAATCTCAAGACCGACAATTGCATCGATCAGGTTTCCGAAATAATGACTGGCAGCATGATTATATGGTTTATAGATCTCAAACTCTGCAACACCAGATGAGGTAAAAGAAACATTCGTATCAAGTGACAACCCGTCATTCTTTCTGTCGAAATGTACTGTTTTCAGGTCCTCGTAATTTATATTAAGAGCCTTTGAGTCCAGGAAACTCAAAACTGTGGCATTTGCACCACTGAGTTTTGCAGCAGCAACCGTATATATATCCTGTGAACCTGAAACATTCAGATAACAGTTGCTTCCGTCAGGTGTTTTATTGCCGAGATATACAGTTGTTACAGTGCCGTTTACTGTGTTAATGGTTATCGTAAAAGCAGGATCATCAAGACCGTAGTCTGCAAGATTTCCTGCTGAAGAAACTTTCGCATAACCTGAAAAAGAAGTCATTAATGTAACATAAGAGGCAAGCTTTGTCTGTGAATAACTCTCAGAAGGTTCCTTATCGTCGCCCTGATAATCAAAACTTATTACGCCTTTGGAATCGGAAGAACAATTAATTGTAACGGTATGACCGGTTTCACGGTTATATACGGAAAGACCGGCAATATCCGCTGAATTAAAGTAAACAATATCTATCATCCCGGTTCCCGTTGACTCTTCAATATGGTTAGCTTTGATCTTATCGACAGCAAAATATACTATTGCGCTTATAACAAGTGCAATAAATATGATCGCAGGAACAATAAGATTCTTTACAGACTTCATATCAGAGATTCTTCCTCTTTGTATATACGTAAACAGCCAAAGCGATCAAAACAACAGGAAGAATGATCATAAAGATAACCATCATCATGGTTGCCGATGAAGTAGTAGCTTTTGTGTTATCAAGTGAATAGTTATCAACGTTCTTAACAGCTACATTAATCGCATTTGCTGATTTTGAACCGGTAAGTTCTCTGATACAGGACTTAAAGAACTCAACGTTAACATCATTTACGCCGTAACCCGATATGTATTCATCAGATGAGAAATTAGCAGTTCCGAATACAAACATCTTAGCAGGATCTTCACCCTGACCTGCAGCATACATGGCAACATAATACTGACCTGTCGTATCAGTGCTGCTTTCAATAGCGTTTCCGTTTGTATCAAATTCAGTTAATGAAGCTTTGTCGCTTGTTCTAAGCGCAGGTATTCCTGTGATGCTTGAATTCGGATTATTATAAGAACTTATAGATCTGCTGTAAGTAGCATGATAATAAGGCAGAGAATAATAATCACTAAAATCGTCTGTTGCAATTACGGTATGATCAATAACGTATCCGCCTCTCTGAAAGCCCGGATCATTCTCATTGATCATCGCAGGGTCGATATTAATACCCATCTGGTTAACCAGCTGGTTTAGTCTGTCAAACCTCTCGGTAACGTTTCTGATGCTGAAATTAACGGCAATAAAGATCTTTCCGCCCTTACTAATGTAATCAGACATAGCAACATACATCTTCTCGGATATATCTGCATTAGGACCGTTTAAGATCAAAAGATCGCAGTCTTCGGGAATAACAAAATTATCAGATGAAGGAAGCTCTTCAACAATGATAGACATAGAATTCAATACCTGGGTTATATAGAAGCTGGTATCTTCTTTTAATCCGGATACGATATATGCTTTGCACATATTTTCATTTGTGAGCATATTAATAGTATTGGTGAAGACATATTCCGTATTGTTGCTGTTAATATAATAAGTGCCGGTGTAATAATACTTTTCCTCATCATATGAATAGCAATCGAGCGGTGTAATGATCTTAATCCTGCCGTTATATTCAACGACGAAATTGCTGGCGTTTGAAGCAAGATCATATGCATTTGAAGGATCCAGTTCATTTATGATGGTCGGATTCTCTGTAAGATCATAATATTCGACCGTTATCTTACCGTCAGACTTCTTAGCATAATCGTCAAGCAAAGGAATAATATACTGATAAGGCGTGCCGGAAACATTATCAGGACGGCTGAACAATCCGACAATTCTCACATGAGTATCAGGTGAAAGAGAATCAATGAATTCCTGACTTTCCTGAGAGATCGTGTTCTGACCAAAATCAGAAAAATCAAATGTCAGAATCTTACCAAAGATTCCGTCAAACAAAATATTAGTAACAAGAACGATTCCGATAAGCAATGCAATGGAACCTATTGAATAGAGTTTGAGCTTATGAGCTCTGTCATCTGTTCTCTTTTTGTTATTAGCGGGTTTATTACTCATTCTAATCACCAACCTCCGTCAAGCCTGACTCCAGCGCTTCTTTTCGAGCACCCTGAATGTCAGATACATAAACAGGACACCGACAGAAACAAGAAAGATCAGAGCAGAAACTGAGAAGATACCAAGACGGAAGTCCTGTGTTTTAACAAAAGGATCAAGCCAGGATATTGCCTTTTTGATCGCATTTGAGAATGCCAATGCTTTATATGTCTTGACTCCGAAAACCGTAGCAATCGAATTAGCAGCAGTACCTGCATATTCTGAAATGACTGAAAGAAGCTGTGAAATGAGAATTAACACAAACGAAACGATAGCGGAAACTATCTGATTGTCGGTAATCGCAGAAGCAAAAAGTCCCATTGAGATAAACATAAATGCCATGAAGAAGAATACGATGATGGTACCGATGGCACCTACACCAAAAGTGCCTCCGCTGGCTACGGTTACGATAATGTGGATGATTACGTTAATGAACATAACCGCGAACAGTGCAAAAGCTGCAAGGACCTTACCAACAACAACATTAAACAGGCTTACAGGTGTTGTGTAATACAGAATGTCGGTACCTCTCTTTTTGTCTTCAGCAAGAAGTCCCATTGTGATAATGGGTACGATAATCACAAAAAATGATCTGAGTGAGATAACTTCGCTGCCGATATTTACTGATCCGGAGCTATACTGCGAATAGAAGATAAAACCGGCAAGGAAAGAGAAAATAGCTATAGCCACATAGCCGACAGGAGATCTGAAATAAGACAGGAACTCTCTTTTAAAGATCGCGTACATTGATCATGCCCCCTTCTTTTCTGAAGTAATACTAAGGAAGACTTCCTCAAGTGTAGGCTCAAGCGAGCGCAGTTCAAGTATCGGCCAGCCTTCTTTAGCCATCATAAAGAAAATAGAAGCTCTGATCTCAGTTGAATTCTCACCTACTACTGTTAGTTCTATCTGACTGACCTTGTTCTTTGTGATTTTAGGAACAGCAGAAGATATTCCGTGAAGAGTGCGGATCTTTTCAGCACACTCCTTGGCAGGACCTGTGTATGTCATAAGAAGTTTTGTCTGGCCTAAAAGTCTCTTTGAGAGATCGCTCAAAGAATCAATGGCGGCAATCTTACCGTGATTGATAATTACTACCCTGTCAGCAACTTCCTGGATCTCAGGGAGAATGTGAGAGCTGATAATGATCGAATGGGATTTGGAAAGTGATTTGATGAGCTTTCTGATCTCGATTATCTGACTGGGATCAAGACCTACCGTAGGTTCATCCAGAATAAGGATCGAAGGATCTCCGACCATAGCCTGAGCAATACCTACACGCTGCTTATATCCTTTGGAAAGATTTCCGATAAGTCTATCGGTAACATCAGAGATCTTTACCATCGTAATGATCCTGTCAAGCATATGCTTACGCTTAGCCTTGGCAACACCTTTGAGATCACAAATAAAATCAAGGTATTCATTAACAGTCATATCGTTATAAAGCGGAGGGTTCTCAGGAAGATAACCGATCTCTTTCTTTGCAAGTTCAGGTTCTTCAAGAATATCATGACCGTTTACCTTAACTGTTCCTGAGGTGGAAGAAAGGTAACCCGTAATAATATTCATCGTTGTGGACTTGCCTGCACCGTTAGGGCCGAGGAAACCCAGCACTTCATCGTCATTTACCGTGAAAGATATACCGTTAACGGCTTTTTTATCGCCATATACCTTCACAAGTTTGTTAATCTCGATCATTGTTACCTCCAGATATGCCAGAAAAGCGCATACAACCTCTTATTATAACAAAATAAGAAAAAAATAATAAGAAATGGCAAAAAGAATTGAGTAATCAGCCCTGCTTGAGGGTCATCTCGCAGGCAAACACCTTTGTATCGATATTTTTATAGCCGAAAACGCTGACAATTCCGTCATTCTCGGCAATAAACAATTCAACCTTCTCCCCTGCCTTGACCTCACTGTTATAGTTGATCACAAGGTCTTCAATAAGGGTAACATCATATCCGCACTTAAAAAGAGCGTCATAAGCCCATGCTGTATAGCGTGAGTTATTAACATGCCTGTTGCGGTCAAGCTCGGTATAATCAGCATATTTGATAATGACAGGCTTTTGGGTCTCATCAGCAATGTCATTTCTCGTGGGGAAAGCAATCTTAGGGCACTTCTCACCGAAAACAAGCTTAGGATCCTGAATTATCGGAGGCGGAAGCTCAGGCCTCTTGCCTGCAATTACAGGTCTGTGTGTATTCCAGTCAGCAAGTATCCATGTGGATGTCGCCTGGCCGATAAGCCTGTTGTCGCTGCTGTATATCTCAAAATCACGTCCGTAATAGAACTTATCCAGATAATTGGCCCATGTTCTGATTCGGAAAGTCTCGTGCCAATTAGGAAGTTCCGTAAAATGAACCCTCATCTTAAGAATTATCCAGCAGATGGAATTCTCTTTAAGGAATGTCGTTCCGTATCCGATGGAATTAGAGCTTCTTTCAGCAGCCTCCTGAAGATCACCGATCAGTGAGGAACAGTAAAGCTTGTCACCGATTCCGCATTCAGTGGCCTTGCAGTAAACATCAACATCAGTGTATTTACTGAAATCACTCATCTTCCTTTTCCTTTTCAACGGGCTTTTTAGGCATTACCATGGGCTTTGTGCCTCTGGGGTTATACCTTCTGAATACCGGATACATCTCTTCTTTATACATGAAAACGATAAGGATCTTCATACCTTCATCCGTAAACAGCCAGTACCAATACTTATCGTCAATATCAAACTGCTTGTAATCAGTCATCCTGATCACGATATTGGCATTCTCTTTATCTGAATTGAACCTGTCAGAAGTAACAGGTCCTATGTATTCACAGTCTTTTAAGGAAAAGCTGACGAGATCGTCACGCTTATTGTCACCGAGGATAATGGCGCAGTCTACGAGATCGTTGGATATCTCGACCTCATAGATCTTATGCTGGCGTTTGATCAGTACAACAACTCCGGCAATGATACCGAAAGATACGATACCGGAAATAAAGAACAGATTCTCACCAATGAGAAAATTAGCATAGAATGCGAAGAATATGGCAATAATGGCGGCAGTAACCAAAACCGTATTGAATATTACTTCCGAAAGCCCGTTCTTACGCTTAACACTTGTCTCAACAAAACTATCCTGCAGCATGATTCACCTCAAACAGAGATAATTTTAACATAAAAAATAAAAAGAGGTTGCCTCAATGAGACAACCTCCGGATTTACTAATTGTTCTGCTTTTGCGTTTAATCGAAATTGATTCCGAGTTGCTTTCCGCACAAACGAAGTGCGGAGGACTTTGCAACGAGGAACAATAACGATTAGTACATGGGCTGCTGAGGCATAGCCGGAGCTTCCTTCTCAGGAATATCCGTAACAACAGCTTCTGTAGTAAGAAGTGTAGAAGATACGGAAGCTGCGTTCTGGAGTGCGGAACGTGTAACCTTAGCAGGATCAACGATACCGGCCTCGAACATATCAACATACTTGTCGTTCAAAGCATCGTAACCTGTGCCGGGGTTGGAGTTCTTGATCTTTTCGCAGATAACGCTGCCGTCAAGACCTGCGTTAGCAGCGATCTGGCGTACAGGTTCCTCAAGAGCGCGGAGAACGATCTTAACACCTGTTCTTACGTCACCTTCTGTCTCGTCAAGGAGCTTCTCGATAGCAGGAAGAGCATTGATGAATGCTGTTCCGCCGCCGGGAACGATACCTTCCTCAACTGCAGCTCTTGTAGCTGCGAGAGCATCTTCGATACGGAGCTTTCTTTCCTTCATCTCTGTCTCTGTGGCAGCACCTACCTTGATAACTGCAACACCGCCGGAAAGCTTAGCAAGACGCTCCTGGAGCTTCTCTCTGTCGTAATCAGACTTAGTCTCTTCTATCTGAGCCTTGATCTGAGCAACACGGGACTTAACTGCACCCTCTTCACCTTCACCGTCAACGATGATCGTGTTATCCTTATTGACCTTAACCTGATGA
>JAEIGA010015390.1_pt1 | contig 11644 bp, 19 predicted proteins | sample 9270691 | NCBI WGS metagenome assembly JAEIGA01 (sample SAMN17057246, study PRJNA624740) | gut metagenome | biome: biome; isolation source: fecal sample | host: Bos grunniens | place: China: Xizang | collected 2019
TATGGAACCGACAATATACAAGCCTATCATTTACAAGGGCGCGGGGATTTACAAGGCCGGGGCCGAAGGCGACCAGCCACAAATATATGGTAGTGTAAAAATTGGCAATAGAAATTATAAAACTATAAAATACAACAACAAAGAATGGCTAGCGGAAAATTTAGATTTCAAATTTGAAGGCTGCTTGGTCGGCATGGAGCAAACTACAAATCCGTGTTGTGGGTATTACAATAACGATGAAGATTTTAGTTTAGATGGTTCATATAAATGCGGCCTTTTATATAATTGGTATGCGGCTAAATATCTAGATGACAACAAACTAACTTTGTTGCCGAGTGGGTGGCGAGTTCCAACACAAAGCGATTTTGACGATTTATTAAATTCTACTATCCCTATTGATCAAGTTGGCATTTTGATTAAAGCAAAAGACAATTCAGTAAAAGCGGGTTTTCCTTCTAGTTGGAAAGGCTTTAATTTTATGCACATGAATGTGTTACCGGCAGGAGCATTTTTTAATGGCTCATTTGATAATCTTAATATAAATACTGTTTTTTGGACTAGTGAGCAATCTAATTTAAGCCAAGCCAAAGACGTTTGGGTACAACAAGAAACGTGCGGATTTGCGTCTTACTATAAAGTAAGTGGCTATAGTATTAGACTTTGTAGAGATGTATAATCTATAAAACGCGAACCGCCCCGCAACAATGTGCGGGGCGGCCCAACGATTCAAGTTGCTGGTTAGCGGCTTGAAAAAATACATAGAACGGGGAATCCGTGAAGCCGTTCTAAAGGTCGACCAGGTTCGGGCGATTGCCCGGCGGTGGTTCCTTTATGTTTCAAAAATACATACTTATTCGCTAAAATGCAACATTTAAGGGCCCGTATATTTGCAAAATACGGGCTTTTTTCATAGATTTAGAACATCCCGCCGGAGGTAACGGCCCGACGGGGCTGGTTTTGCGGCTACATGTCGGCACGGAATAACCGAGTGGCCTAGACATTCGCGAATGATGAGGGAACGCCCCGCGCCTCGATTACAAGCGGGAAACGACGCGAATAGTGACACATTGACAACGCAAGACAGCGACAAGAAGCGGCGTTCGGACTAACTCCGACGACATGCCCGTAAAAACGGAAGCCGTGTATCTTGTCCGGGGGGATTTGCTCAAGCCCATACGCATACGGGAAGCGCAATTCTGCCCAGCGTCAACGACGCCCGCCTACACTCGCGATGATTCCATCTTCGTGGGGGTAGGGGGCGCTGGGGGCGCTGGGGGGAAATTCAACCCACCACACCAGGAAGCGGGAACCGCTTCGCCGTTCGCCTCGCATCGGCGGCAATACGTGCCGCCCTTTTTCCTTCGCTCTTCGCGGCTGGAAGCCGCCACAATTAGGCCCGCCCGCTCCGGGCCTTTATCCATGACGGGCGGGCCACGGCCGCGAGGCACGACAACACGCCGCACAACGCACACGCGCCGCCCCGTCGGGCCTCGCAGTCGGCACACCCGCCACGACGCCAAGCTCTAAAGCGGACGCGACACGCGCGACGCCTGGATCGACGGCCGTCAAAACCTTATATATAAATCGTTGCGAAGCCGGGCATTTTTCGGGCGTCCGCATGGTTGCAGGGCAAGCACCCCGCAAAGGTTCCGCCGGGTGCAGTTGGAGGCTAAAGCGGGAACCCGACCAGGCGAGGCGGTTCGCCCCGCGGGGCATGGATGCGCCCGGTGGGTGACCGCCATCGGCGGGCACGGCGGGGGCCCGGACTTGGGGGCGAGGTTCGGCCCGCCGCCCGAAAAATTCCCGATGGATGCCGAGAAGCGGACGCACCGTTCACCAGCGAAAAAAAAATAAAATTTTCGGGTGAACTATTGACTTTTTGTATATACGATTATATATTTGTATATACAACGATTTGCGGCAATGTCGCCGCGATAAAAAAGGCTGGTTAAAATATGATTTTGTTCTCAATGGATGGCGGTATTAAACGCGTTTGCGACGCCGTACACTATGGCGAAATAAGCGACGAAATTGAACTCGCGAAACATAAAGGCTGGATTATCTACGATGCGGCCGGATATGACACCATAGAAATGGTTCGCGACATCCTTTTCTCCGTCGAATACATCGACAAGGATTTCGCGTTCAAACTGGTAGAACAATTGCGCGAAATCGAGCGCGAACTTAATCGCGCCCATGACAAAATAAACGGGATGAATTTCGACGAAGACGAATATTAAAACGGGGGATTTATGATTATTATAAAGTTATTTTTTTGCTCATGCATTTTATTTGTTTGGCTTATGATGTTAATTGCTTTATATGGTGTTTTCAAACAATATATACAAACTAATGGCATTATTTTGTATAGTAAAAAATATAAAAGGTCGCAACGCTTTATTTACCGAAATGGAGAATTAAGACCCGAATATATATTGAACGGGGAAAAAACGGCCGATTGGTTGAACGAAATTAAATTGTTAAAATTTTTGCTATGATGAATACAAAAAAAGTTCTAATAGGTTGCGAGATGTCGGGCCGCGTCACGGCGGCGATGCTGGACAAGGGCGTGAATGCGTATTCGTGCGACATCATCCCGACGATAGGGCCGCGCCCAGATCGCCACATTATCGGCGACATCTTCGATGTCATGGACGGCGACAAATGGGATGCTATTATCGCGTTTCCGCCGTGCACGCACTTGACGAACTCCGGCGCGATGTATAGACACATCAAGACGGCCGACGGGCGGCTCGAAGCGGGCTACAATTTTTTCATGCGGCTTTGGAACATTCCGCAAAAAATTGTGTGCCTCGAAAATCCCGTCGGGATTGTTTCGAGTCAGTTTGCGCTCGACAAGTACATGCCAGGACGCCGAGCTCTCCAGCCTTCGCAATATGTGTGCTGGACGATGTTCGGCGACGACAAAAAGAAAAGAACGTGCCTATGGCTTCGCGGGCTCCCGCTTCTTTTGCCGACGACCGCCGCGGGGGTCGGGAAGCCTTTCAAAAAATGGGCCATCGGTTCGTGCCCGTCGCAAAAAAAACAACATTCTCTCATGTCGCCGTTCATGGCTAGGGCCATGGCCGAGCAATGGGCGGACTACTAAAATAAAGGAACATAAAATGGACAACAACGTAAAAAAACTCTTGATTATAAACCCGGAGGTGCTTCGCATCGCAAAAGCGATTTACAAGGGCGGAAAGTTCGAATTTTCCGCCGACTCCGCTTTCGCGCGCGACGTTTTCCAGGAAATCGCGAACAAGGTAAAAAAGGCGGTGAAATGATGAAAATGACTAAAGAAGAAAAACTCAACTTGTACAAGTTCAAGCGCGCCCAGGTCTTGGCCGATTTCAACGCGACGGGCGGATGTTGCCCGGACGACGACCGCGCCGTCGTAGAATATTTTTACGATGTCATGAAAGTGTACGGAATCGACGTTCACGCATTTGAGAAAGAACTCAACGAGCGGCACACGCGTCTTTATTGCGTCCGCAAGACATCGACGGGCAAAGAATGGATTTACATTTATTTCAAGGATTGTTTTTATTTGCTGGTGGATGAAAACATGCATAATTTACTTATCGAAAAAGTGGGGTAAAAAATGAAGCAAGAAACGCGCGAAAAAAAATTCATGTGCCCGTATGGTGGGCCAGCGTCGGGAAACAATTGTCATTACTTTGGATGCATCCACCAAATAAATGGCGGTTGTCCTATCTTGCGCCAAGCTCAAGGGGGCGACAAGTGAAAATTGATTTTGTAAGACAACCTCTTTACAATAGTTTCTATTGCCCGCGATGCCTCGCGGCCGTTAAAATACCGATAGAAACGCCAGGACAAACCGAACTATTCCCGCCTACTTGCTACTATTGCGGCGGACCGATGCGGCAAACCGCCGAAAAAATAGCGGTCATTTAATGCTCGCCAAAGCCAAAAGCGGCGAACCGCCTCGCGCGGTTCGCTTGCTTTTTTTTTACGATTAGTTTAAATTTATGTATGCACGTTCACCAGCATAAAAAGGAAGGTCAAAAGATGGCTATAAATGTCGAACTATCAACCGAAGAAATAGGCGTATTAAATAACGCTTTAGGAATGGCGATAGATTACAACAATTTACTAGAAAAAAAACGGGGAAAAAAATTCATACAATCCGGATACTCAAAAAAGTCATTTTCACAATTACGTGATTTTTTTTCAAATCTTTATGAAAAAGAATTTTCGAAAATGCGCGGCGCTGATACCTGGAAGGGTAAGATAGTAAAATGAACCGCCACGTTTTGCCGCTTTACGATGTCCACCAAACCGCCGAAAAAATGCGCGGTTTGGTGTGCCGTTGCTGGGCAGACCTGGGGCCGTGGTTGTGGGTGGATTTTAAGACGTTCTTTAATCACGTTTGTCTATTGCCCTATATTCCCGACCCCGACGAAGTCGAAACGATAAGTCGCCCGGCGTACACGCTCCGGCGCGAATACGCTCCCCGCGATTGTGACGACAAGTCCATCTTAATAGCGGCATGGCTACACGGCCACGGCATAAAGTGTCGTTTCGTGGCATCCAGCACGCGCCCAGATCGGGAGGTGCACCACGTATTCTGTCAATGCGAAAACGGCGTATATTTGGACGCCACGTTCCCGGAACATTACGGAATGATGGGAAATTATGACTATTTTCGGGCCGTCACCAATTTGGAGCCCTTGACGGGCTGGTTTTAATAGGGTATATTAAGGTTATGGCACGCTTGGCAATTTTAGACGGGTATTCTATAGCATCCCAGGCAAAACAGCAAATCCTGGGACCTTATGACCGGGAACAAGTTTTCCGGTTTACGCCTATTCGCTCACCGCTTGGCGAACTTGTCGCCCCGGTTTGGCTTTTTGAGTACGAAAATAATTTGTTAAAAAAATCTAATCCGGAACTAGACGACCAGGCACGCGCCGCAACTATCTATTTTTCGATTCTTGCTAGAAATCCGGTCGTTACATCGAACGATGTCGCTCCCTGGTATGATTGGGAAACGCTTTTAGATTCGACGAAGCAAACGCCCGAGTGGATGCTGGGAGTGGAACGCGTCGCGGCCATCCCCGCGTTAACGATTGGCGAAGGCGTGACGGCTCAAGAACTTTATAGATTAAATGCAAATTATTTGCCGACCCCGGCAAATGATGCGTATTTCAAGGCCGTGGCAAAATTGCAAAAATACATTGCTAAACGCGGACTTTGGAACGGCATACAAAAAACGCTTAACGAGCAGTCAAGGAAATCCCAGGCGGAAAAGGCCGCGCTCGACGCATCGAAGGCCGCCGCCGCATACGCCGCCGCGATGGCCCGCATGAACGCGGACACCAGCGAGGAAGCCCGCATCGAGGCCTCGAAGGCCGAAGCGAAGGCCGAGGAGTTGAGCATCAAGGCCCAGGAAGCGGAAATAGAACTAGAAAAGAAACTCGACAATATTTCGAAGGGGCTCCCGGAAGATTTCGGGGAGGTCAAGAAGACAAGCCCCGTTATTTGGCTGGCTTTTGGAGCCGCCGCCGCATATTTCTTATTTGGACGGGGTGGAAAATGAACGAAATAAATTTGACGGCTACGCCCATTTATTCCCAGCATGAATTTACAATAATCGACGATTCCGACCCGAATTTCGTCGTGGTCGAAGATGAAACGGGCATGGTTCGAACGATTCCCCGCGAAAAAAATAACGATTCGTTGGGATGGATTCTAGCGGCCGCAATTGCCGGGCTTTTGATTTTATAAGGAGTTAAAAAATGAACAACATCGGAAGCAGAAACTATATTATGGCCAAACGCCGCGCGGCTACTCTTGGCGATGCCTGGTATGAAACGCTGGGAAAAGGCGTTCTTAATGTTGGCGGTTCCATTCTTAATTGGTACGGAGGGGCGAAGCAGTCCGAGGTATACGAGAAAGCACTCACGGCAGTCACATCTACAAAAGCCGTCGACTATACCAAAATTGCCCTTATCGGTGGCGGCATCCTTGCGGCCGTGCTTCTTTTGAGGAAGGCTTAAAAAATGCTCTTGACGCTCCCGTTTATTGCCGCCATTTTTTCGCTTGCTTCGGATAGTTCCGCGTATAACATTTATGCGGCCGTGCGGCGTTTTTACGGCAATAACGCAAACATGCCCGACGACAACACGGGGGTATTTTTCCAGGCGTCGGGGGCTGGTTTTGCTGGATGCACTAAAAGCATTTTAGTGAAGACTATCGAAGCATTGCAGAAAACGGCCGGATGGCTTGACGCTCCGGACAACGTGACAAGACAAAATATTTTCGAGTATGTCGCCCGTGAAATTGGGGTGGCTGGTAATTGTGACCCGTCGGGAATACTTAAATTTTGTAATTGGTGTTATGTTGCCGCGAAGGGTACGCCCGAAATATACAACTATTTCGCGACACCTGGAAGCAAGTTCACTATTATAGACGACATCGTCGCCCGTGTATCGACGGGCGTTTCGGAAAATGTCGACGCGGTCAAGGAAAATGTCGACTACTTGGTTACGCCAAGTTCTACTACTTATGCGCGAATAAATCCGTTTATAAAATGGGCGATTCTTGGCACGGCGGCTTATATCATTATTAGAAAAATTTTTAAATAATCCATAAGGAGTACATCATGGCTAAAGTCGTGAAGAAGACAAAGAAAAGGAGCCAGGCCCCGGCCGTGGCCTCGAAGGTCAAGACGAAAACCCGCACCGTCGTGAAGACCATCAAGAAGGCGGGTAAAATCAACGTTACGAAGCGCGATATCGTTCTCTCTGTGGCTGGTGCTGGTGTTGGCTCCGTTGGTGGTGCAATCCTGGTGCAGAAGATGCCCGCCGCCGTGCCGGACATCGCGAAGAACGCTATCGTGGCCGGGCTTGGCGGTTTTGTCGCCTACAAGGGCCTTAAGTCCAAGAATATGACTTTTGTGGGCGTGGGCATGGGTGCCGCCGCCGCTGGTGCCGCTGGCCTCATCGGTAGTATCATGACGAAGGTTTCGACGCCCGCCGTCAATGGCCCCTATTGCCTGGCCCGTCCTTACGTGCAGACGCCGACCATGAACGGCCCGTTCGTTGACCTTAAGACCCGCGCCCAGGTCGTCAAGCCGTACGCAGACGAAGAAGCAGTTTAAACAAAAAAAACGAGGTAACACAATGAGCAATACTTTTGCCGCAAACGCTGGCGTGGCCGTCAATCCGCCCGCCCTTCAGTCCTTTGGCCCCGGTGGCCAGATTTACAACGCCGACCTCTTCGGCGGTTTCCCGCTCAAGACAAACAAGCGAGAAAACGCGCTTTTCCAGTTCCGCAAGGGTGACGGCGCGGTCGAGTTCTCCGAACTCATTACGAATCTTGAAGAAGCCGGGAAGATTGGCTCGACGATGGCCTTCATGGTGACACATGTCGGTTTCCGCATCATCCCGACCAGCGCGGACGCTCTCCCGACTCCGGAAGACATTTTCGCGCTCAAGTTCCTTATGGACGCCGCCCAGGTCGAAATCTTCTACGGCTCTAACGGAACGAAAGTCGGTGAGTTCTCCGGCATGCACATGATGGCCCCGGTGGATTTCGTCGCGGGCGATGCTACCAACACTTGTGCCGTCGCAAATGCTGGCAACACGGGTAATAACTTTATCAAGTTGTCCGAGCCGATTCAAATCGAGCCTAACTTGCAGATTAAGGGCATCGTAAAGTTCGGCGCGGATATTCCGGCGGGCTTGCTCCCGTCCGGTTCCGACCCGGCAAAATATGCTTTTGTCGTGCATCTTTACGGCATCAAGCAGGTGGCCGCATAAACTAGCGCGTTTGTCCGTAAGAGGACGCCCCGGGCGTGGGGCGTCGCGCTGGCCCCACATGGCTAAAGCCCCGCGCCCCTTTTTTTTCTTTTTAAAGAGGTTTTAAAATGTCCGCTATTTCCGAAGGCATTAAACAAAAAGTGCTCGACATGAAGGATGCCCAGCGTTACGAAAAACGCTACGATTTCACGCGCTCGGTTGTCGCTAAAAAAGACGAGGCGGGCACGCTATCCATACCTATGACAACGGAAGGCCCGTTCTACATGCTGGGCTACAATATCATGTTCACAAAGAACTCCAGCAAGACGACGGCGGGCGGAACGACAATAAACGCACCGTTCACCAAGTTGCGTTTTCGTGCGGAGTCCGATAATTGCGCGATGTCCAACGATTACGTTCCCGTGGAACTTATCGCGACGCCTGGCGCGGAAGATTCGAGCAGGTACGGAATGCGCGAGTTTAATCACCTTTTCGGAAAGGGTGACCGCCTCATGATTGACTTTGACCATCGCGAACCGAACGCCCTGGCGGGTGAAACTTACTCGCTGGAAGATGAAAAAATCGACATCGTGTTCACGGGCTATCTTTACCCCGACTTTGGCAACGTGTAAAGACGGGGGCGTATATGGTCAAAAGCCAAACGCAACGCCTGGCGGCGTTCTTGAGTGAACTCAAGGGCCCGCACGGCATCAAGTCACGCCAGGATCAAGAAGCGTTTTTCGAACGCGCGAAGCGAGTCCGCACTAAAGACTATATTTTCCCGCTCGATATTCATCAGCCGAATTTCTCGACGGCATACGCCACGACTATGGCGGGCTGGTTCTTTATCTTGACGGGCGCGTCGGTTTATTTCGAGGATTTGGGCGCGATGCAGTTCCCGCGCATTGCGGTGACTTTTCCGTCGTTTGTTCCGTCTTCTCCTTTCGATGCAGGGGCGGACAAGTTCGACGCCGTTCCCGCTGGCCTGGTGTTTGGCCGCGAAGGCGTTCCGGGCCTTCATTTCGAGGAACAAAAAAACCTTTTTTACCCGCTGGGCGATGCCTTCGACATCAAGGCTGAAGCGTATCTAGAGAACTATGTCGCTGATGCCCGAGGATATCTTCTTTTGACGGGCGTTGAAATAGATTGGAAATAAGGGGCTACACAATGGCACAAACTTTAAATTCTTTGTTTCCCTTCTCGCTTCTCCGTTCGGAAAAGGTGGACATTTGCCCCTCAGTGGTGGAGTTTGAGGCTCCAATAGTTGCGGGAGAGTACGTTTTCAGCGAGGCGACAACGCCCGCGAAGCCGTTCGGCGATTTGCCCCAGGGCCAGGCGGGCGTGATTGCTGGCGTCATGATTTCGGCAAATTGTACGCCCGAAGATTTCGCCGCCGCCGCGCAAAATATAAACTTGCAAGTTTTGCACGGGGGCAACAATACGCCTATAAATATGAAGGCGTTCCCGTTCTCGACATTCCAGGATGGCGAAAACTTTCAAGCCTCATGGAAAATCACCGCGTCAAATAATGACGCATACGACACATTTAAAATCGCGGTGCGCGGGAAGGTTCGGCAAATTGCCAACATGAGCGAGAACGTTCTACGGCTCAAAGTGGCGTTCAATTTCTTGAGGATGCCCGAGGCCATGCTGGGGTAATTTATGCGGCTCGAATTGGTACGTGACGCCCAGGTCGAAGGCTCGAAAGCGGTTCCCGGTCGGCTCTATGTCGACGGCGATTTTTTCGGTTACACGCTCGAAAATTCGGACTATATTGTCGCGCCTGGTTCGTGGCCCATATTTTCCCAAGTTTCCCCAAGTTTCGGGAAATCAAAAGTTTATATCGAGGTTCCCGGCCGTTCCGGTATAATGTTCCACGGCGGCAACGTTCCCGAGCAGACTCGCGGATGCATCCTTATTGCATCCAGCAGACCGACGCCGGACACGATAAGCGGCGACAAGTCGGACGCGCTCGCGGCAAGATTTGCGGCGGACGCTCCGGACGCGGCGAAGGTTATAAAAATTACCAATCAACAAAAAATCAACACGGGCAAGGTGTTCTTGCTTTTTGCGGGAATCGCCGCCGCCGTTTACTATCTATCGCGAACAAGATAGAAAAGGGGCTAATCTTATGGCACGAATCAACAACAGAACAGAGGAAGACATCATCGAAGGCGCGGGCGCACCGTTCGACGGGCGCGAAGACGAAAGCGTCGTGGAGTTCGACGACTTTCGCCAAAAAATCGAAACATTGAGCCAGGACTCGGGCACGCACATGAAGGCCCGCATCTATCGCGTCGAAAAGCCGTCAAATAAAAAAATTTATGTCGGCAACTATGAAGGCGGATACGTATATGAGGAACACGTGGCCGAAAACTACGGCGGCGGCTCTTTTTGGGTTTTCTATACCTGGACGAACACGAAAACCGGAAAGATGGAAAGGTCTTCCACCACAATGACAATTGCGGACGATATCGGACGCCCGCGCGAAATCGCCCCGGCCGCTCCAAGCTCTCCGATAAATAATTTTTTGAACAACATCACCGCCGACAAGGTGGCGGCGGCGGTGGCCATGATTGAGGGGATAAAGAAGATTTTTTCCCCGCAAATCGATTTTACAAAGATGTTCGAAATAATGGCGACGCCTCGATCGCCGAGCGTTTCGGATGCCGTCATGGTGAAGATGCTCGAAGGCATCCAGCAGAACGGGCGCGTCGAGCGCGCCACGTTCCACCAGCAACTCGAAGACCTTAAAAACTTGAAAGACCTCGCGGGCGAATTTTCGCCGCGAGCAAGCGCGAAAGAAAAAGGGGATGACACTATGGACATGATTCTCAAAATGGGCTTGCCGATGCTGGCAAACCTGGTAAAGGCAAACGGCGGGAACATGAAGGCGGCGGGCGAATCGGTTCGCGGTAACGCCTACGTGGAAGGCCTTATCGCTAATAATCCGGTCGTGGGGAAAAAGTTTTTTGAAGCCGTGGCCGAGCAGTACGGCGACGAAGCCGCCAAGCAGTTGGCCGACGGGTACGGCTACGACGTAAGCCGCGCCCAGGTCGAAGGCCCGGCCGAAGAAACTCCGGCCGAAGAAACTACGGCGGAAAAAAAGGAAGGCTAGAAGATGGCACAAGCGAAGCAAATCCAGGGCAAATATTTTCTCCAGGCGAACATCCCGACGGCGTACACGTTGACGGGTGCAGACCGCGCTGGCACAATGGGACTAAATGATTTAACGGAATTGGTCGTAGATTCCATCAACGCGCCCGCCGTATCGAATCGAGTCGTTTTTTCGGTCGAGCATATCGTGACCATTAAGCGCGTCCGCATCGTGGCGAATGGTGGCCCGGGAATCCAGGGCGGCGTCAATCATTACGCCGGACAATTTATTCTATCTATGGCCCGCGACGACGGCGAGGGCAACGTGACCAAGTTCGACGAGTGCCCGGTCATTATTCCCAATTGGGGCGAATGGTACGACATCAACATGTCTTTGAAGCCGTTCAAGCGCACGGGCGGCGACACCAGCGCGGAATATGTCGGCATGGCCATAGAGAAGACTCTCGGGTCGCTGGCAATGTTCTACGTGGACGATTTCAACATCCAGGAGGATTTTGTTGGCCAGGGCATCACGCCCATTTTGCAGATGGAAATCGAAACGTCCGGGCTGGTTTGCAGTTCTAACGGCGTCTGGTTCTAATGGTTGAATTTTTCTTTTTTTTTCTTTTCGGGCGGTAGACTATGGAACCGACAATATACAAGCCTATCATTTACAAGGGCGCGGGGATTTACAAGGCCGGGGCCGAAGGCGACCAGCCACAAATATATGGTAGTGTAAAAATTGGCAATAGAAATTATAAAACTATAAAATACAACAACAA
>JAEIGA010015391.1_pt1 | contig 11643 bp, 9 predicted proteins | sample 9270691 | NCBI WGS metagenome assembly JAEIGA01 (sample SAMN17057246, study PRJNA624740) | gut metagenome | biome: biome; isolation source: fecal sample | host: Bos grunniens | place: China: Xizang | collected 2019
TATATAGATTTTTGTTTTTTCCATAATCTTTTCCTATGGATCAGCCCCGTTCCCATCAGCTGTTTCTGGGGTTTAACCCCTTTTTTTCCCTCTCTTTCCCACTATAATATCTTGTTTTTCACTATATTACGAAATTCTATGTAGTTTTTTTGTTGAAAAGATTGATTTTTTTCAGATTTATCATTACTTCTTTACATGTTATTAATAAAACTATAATAAAAATAGTTGCATTGGGAAAAAGATTGTGATAGAATTAACGTAAGTTTATTGATCTATCCAATGAACGGATATCCAGAGTCAATCACTAAGCAAAATCAAGAAAATGGAGGATTTTCACATGGCAAAGAAAGTTGTTTTAGCCGGCGCATGTCGTACCGCAATCGGAAAAATGGGCGGAGCATTAAGCACAGTTCCTGCTGCAGAGCTCGGAAGTGTTGTTATTAAAGAGGCACTTAACAGGACAAACATCCCTGCCGATCAGGTTGATGAAGTACTGATGGGCTGTGTAATCCAGGCAGGCCAGGGCCAGAACGTTGCACGTCAGGCTTCCCTCAAAGCCGGGGTTCCCGTAGAAGTTCCCGCTGTTACGATCAACGTAGTCTGCGGTTCCGGTCTTAACTGTGTAAACCTTGCTGCAACCAAGATCCTTGCCGGAGAAGCCGACATCGTGATCGCCGGCGGTATGGAAAATATGTCCAAAGCTCCTTTCGCTCTTCTGGACGGACGTTACGGATACCGTATGGGTTACCCGATGATGAACTCCAACCTCGTTGATACTATGGTCAACGACGCCCTCTGGGATGTTTTCAATAACTACCATATGGGTATCACCGCTGAGAACGTTGCAGAGCAGTGGGGAATCACCAGAGAAGAATTGGATGAGTTTGCTGCAGCTTCCCAGCAGAAAGCTTCCGCAGCCATCGAAGCAGGCGCTTTCAAGGATGAGATCGTTCCTGTAGAAGTAAAACAGAGAAAGAAATCCATCATCGTAGATACAGATGAAGGTCCGCGTCCGGGAACAACTGCAGAGAGCATCTCCGGTTTACGTCCTGCCTTTAAGAAAGACGGTATCGTGACAGCTGCCAACTCTTCAGGTATCAATGACGGTGCTGCTGCCGTTATCGTAATGAGCGAAGAGAAAGCAAAAGAACTCGGTGTTACTCCGATGGCTACATGGGTTGCAGGCGCACTGGGCGGCGTTGATCCTGCCATCATGGGTGTAGGCCCTGTTGCTGCTGTCAAGAAAGTACTGGCTAAAACCGGCATGAGCATTGATGAATTCGATCTGATCGAAGCAAACGAAGCTTTTGCAGCTCAGTCCATCGCTGTTGCAAGAGACCTCGGTTTCGAAGGTTCCGACAAGCTTAACGTAAACGGCGGCGCTATCGCCCTCGGCCATCCGGTAGGTGCTTCAGGATGCCGTATCCTTGTTACCCTGCTGCATGAGATGAATAAGCGCGATGCCAAGAAAGGTCTTGCTACCCTTTGTATCGGCGGTGGTATGGGATGTGCTACCATCGTTGAGAGAGACTGATCTTTCCGCGAACATTGAATGAATAAGCCAGGCCCGGTCTCCCGGGTCTGGATTTAGCTTTAATCTATGAATGCTATATGAAAAGGAGTTAACATTATGGAATTCATCAAGTATGAAGTTGAAGGTATGGTAGGTATGATCACCATCAACCGTCCCAGAGCACTGAATGCATTAAATTCCCAGGTACTGGAAGAGCTGGACGCTACTCTTGACGCAGTCAATCTCGATGAGATCCGCTGCCTTATCCTGACAGGCGCAGGAGAAAAATCCTTCGTTGCAGGCGCAGATATCGGCGAGATGAGTACCCTGACCAAAGCCGAAGGCGAAGCATTCGGAAAGAAAGGAAACGATATCTTCCTTAAGATCGAATCCTTCCCGATCCCGGTCATCGCTGCAGTTAACGGTTTTGCACTGGGCGGCGGCTGCGAGATCTCCATGAGCTGCGATATCCGTATCTGCTCTGAGAACGCAGTTTTCGGCCAGCCTGAAGTTGGTCTCGGCATCACACCGGGATTCGGCGGAACACAGAGACTTGCCCGTCTGGTAAGCCCCGGCATGGCAAAACAGCTGATCTATACTGCCCGCAATATCAAGGCTGACGAAGCATACCGCATCGGTCTTGTAAACGCAGTTTATGATCTTGAGGATCTTATCCCCGCAGCCAAGAAGATGGCGGCAGGCATCGCAAAACAGGCTCCGATCGCTGTCCGCAACTGCAAGAAAGCCATCAACGAAGGTCTCCAGGTAAGCATCGAGGAAGGTGTTGCCATCGAGGAGAAACTCTTCGGCGACTGCTTCGAGACAGAAGACCAGAGAGCAGGCATGGGCAACTTCCTGGCTCCGAAGGACCAGAAAGTAAAGGTTGTTCCATTCAAGAACAAATAATCCTATAGAACATTTTTTGTCAATCTTTTCATATATATAATAATTGGAGGTATTTTATCATGAAAGTTGGAGTTATCGGCGCTGGTACAATGGGATCCGGAATCGCTCAGGTTTTCGCTGTAAACGGATATGATGTTTACTTATGTGATATCAATGAAGAATTTGCTGCAAACGGAAAAGCAAAGATCGAAAAAGCCCTGAACAGAAACGTTGCCAAGGGTAAGATGGAAGCTGCTGACGCAGAAGCTATCCTTGCAAGGATCACCACAGGAACAAAAGAGATCTGTACAGAAGCCAACCTGATCGTTGAGGCTGCTCTCGAAGTTATGTCCGTAAAACAGCAGACATTCAAAGAGTTACAGGATATCGTTCCCGCTGACTGTATCTTCGCTACAAACACATCCTCTCTTTCCATCACAGAGATCGGAAAGGACCTTGACAGATCCGTCATCGGAATGCATTTCTTCAATCCGGCTCCTTACATGGCTCTTATCGAGGTTATCCAGGGCGAGAACACTCCGGACGAGATCAGGGACAAAGTTGTTGAGATCTCCAAAGATATCGGAAAGACTCCTGTTGAGGTTAACGAGGCTCCCGGTTTTGTTGTAAACAGAATCCTTGTTCCGATGATCAATGAAGCTGCTTTCATCTTAGGCGAAGGCATCGCATCCGCAGAAGGTATCGACACAGCCATGAAGCTTGGTGCAAATCACAGGATGGGACCCCTTGCTTTAGGTGATCTGATCGGTCTTGATGTATGTCTTGCAATCATGAACGTTCTCTACACAGAGACAGGCGATCCCAAATATCGTCCGGCTCCGATGCTCAAGAAGATGGTTCGTGCAGGCAAATTAGGCCAGAAGACAGGCAAAGGTTTCTTTGATTACAGCAAATAATCCACAGGCCATATGATAATGACAGGAACCACAGTATTCATACTGTGGTTCTTTTCTTTCATACATGGTTCCTATGGAATTATCCGGAAGGATATATTATAATGAAAGTGTCAGGCCGGATACGGTCTGAACGATCATGATAAGGAGAACGCACATGAGTTATATTAAAGATTATGCTGACAAACTGGTCAGCGCCGAAGAAGCGGTAAAGGTCGTAAAATCCGGTGACTGGGTGGATTACGGCTGGACGACCATCACCCCTGTGAAGCTGGACCAGGCTCTTGCCGCACGCATCGGGGAACTGGAAGATGTTAATTTCCGCGGAGGTATCCTGATGTGGGAACCGGAGATCTTCAAGGTGGAGAATGCTGCCGACCACATCACATGGAACTCCTGGCATATGAGCGGCATAGAGAGAAAAGCCATCGGTAAAGGCTTTGCCTACTACTGCCCTCTCCGCTACTCCGAGCTTCCGAGACATTACCGTGAACACATCGGACATGTGGACGTGGCCATGTTCCAGGTAGCCCCCATGGACAGACACGGCTACTTCAACTTCGGTCCCAACGCATCCCACCTTAAAGCTGTCTGTGAGGTGGCTGATGTGATCATCGTCGAAGTCAATGAGAATATGCCCCGCTGTCTGGGCGGTTTTGAAGAAGGGATCCATGTATCCGATGTCACCTATATCGTTGAGGGGGACAATCCTGCCGTTGCCGAGATGGGCGGAGGCGGAGCTCCCACAGATGTTGACCGTGCCGTGGCAAAACTGATCGTTGAGGAGATCCCTGACGGTGCCTGCCTCCAGCTTGGTATCGGCGGAATGCCCAACACGGTGGGAAGCATGATCGCGGAATCCGATCTTAAGGATCTGGGTGTACATACCGAGATGTATGTGGATGCTTTCGTGGATATCGCCAAAGCCGGAAAGATCACCGGTGCGCATAAAAACATCGACAAGGGCCGCCAGGTCTATGCCTTCGGTGCAGGCACAAAGAAGCTCTACGATTATCTGAATGAGAATCCGGCCTGCATGAGCGCGCCTGTTGACTATACCAACGATGTCAGAAACATCGCCCTCCTGGACAATTTCATCTCCATCAACAATGCGGTGGATATGGACCTCTACGGTCAGGTTAACGCCGAGAGCGCAGGGATCAAGCAGATCAGCGGTGCCGGCGGTCAGCTGGATTTCGTCCTGGGTGCATATCTGTCTAAAGGCGGAAAGAGCTTTATCTGCCTTTCCTCCACCTTCAAGGGCAGGGACGGCCAGCTCCAGTCCCGCATCAAACCTGTGCTGGATCCCGGTTCCATCGTGACGGACACCAGGGCAAATGTCCAGTATATCGTGACCGAGTACGGTAAAGTGAACCTGAAGGGTACTTCCATGTGGCAGAGAGCGGAGAAGCTTATCAGCATCGCCCATCCCGATTTCCGTGATGAACTCATCAAGGAAGCGGAAAAGATGAAGATCTGGAGACGTTCCAACAAATAGGATCACAAAAGAGATGCCGTCTCTGCAGGGCGGCATCTCTGCTTTTATCTATCAGCAATAGTTTCGTTTTTTCTTTCTTTGTATTTGTTTTCGTAATCAATTACCAATAAAATATCCTTACATTCGAAATAATTCACGGATTATTTTATTCTTTTGTTTACTTTAGCAAGATAAAACCTTTACAAACAAAAGCAAATATGTTAAATATAAAATACATTACTAAAAATAAAAAGAAAGGAATGTTACTATGGATTTTTTACAGTTAAGTATTGTCGCTCCTGTTCTGGCCCTCTGTGCCCTGGTTTTTGCCTTTGTTCTCATTCAGAGAGTCAGTAAGCAGGATGCGGGTACAGATCGGATGAAAGAGATCGCGGACTATATCCATGAAGGAGCACGTGCCTTCCTCATGGCAGAATACAAGATTCTGGTCGTGTTCGTTGTGGTTCTCTTCTTCCTGATCGGTTTCGGTATCAAAAACTGGGTGACCGCAGTCTGCTTCCTGGTAGGCGCAGTCTTCTCCACCGTTGCCGGTTATATCGGTATGAACATCGCCACAAAGGCGAACGTAAGGACTGCGGCAGCAGCCAAGGATTCCGGTATGAACCGTGCCTTGTCCGTAGCCTTCTCCGGCGGTGCCGTCATGGGTATGTGCGTCGTTGGCTTCGGTCTTCTGGGTGCCAGCGTGATCTACATGATCACCAAGAATCCCGATGTTTTGTCCGGTTTCTCCCTGGGTGCTTCTTCCATCGCATTATTTGCCCGTGTGGGCGGCGGTATCTACACTAAGGCAGCCGACGTTGGTGCCGACCTGGTAGGTAAGGTTGAGGCAGGTATCCCTGAGGACGACCCCCGAAATCCTGCTACCATCGCTGATAACGTAGGTGACAACGTAGGTGACGTTGCCGGTATGGGCGCTGACCTTTTCGAATCTTATGTCGGTTCTCTGGTATCCGCCATCACCCTCGGTGTTGCCGCTGCCGAGTTAAAAGGCGCCATCTTCCCGCTGGTCATCGCAGCCATCGGTATTGCCGCCTCCATCATCGGTTCTTTCTTCGTGCGGGGCGATGAGAATTCCAGCCCGCACAAAGCATTGAAATACGGAAGCTATTCTTCCAGTATTCTTGTTGTGATCGGCGTTCTGATCCTGAGCAAAGTATTTTTCGGCAGTTATAATTATGCCATCGCCATTATCTTCGGTCTTGCCGTAGGTCTGGTCATCGGTATCATCACAGAGGTCTACACCTCCGGAGATTACCGTTTTGTAAAGAAGATCGCCGAACAGTCCGAGACAGGCCCCGCCACTACTGTCATCAGTGGTATCGCAGTGGGTATGCAGTCCACAGCAGTCCCGATCCTTCTGATCGCTGTCGGAATCATCGGCGCTTTCAAATTCGCGGGCCTTTACGGTATTGCCCTGGCCGCTGTCGGCATGCTCTCCACCACAGGTATCACCGTTGCCGTTGACGCATACGGTCCTATCGCAGATAATGCTGGTGGTATCGCAGAGATGTCCGGACTTCCCAAGAACGTCCGTAAGATCACCGATAAACTTGACGCCGTAGGTAACACCACCGCAGCTATGGGTAAAGGTTTCGCCATCGGATCCGCTGCCCTTACCGCTCTTGCCCTCTTCGTTTCCTATGCACAGGCAGTCAACTTATTTGAAAGCGGGATCGACCTTCTGGATTACAAGGTAATCGTAGGTCTTTTCCTGGGCGGTATGCTTCCGTTCCTCTTCTCTGCCTTCACCATGGATTCCGTATCCAAGGCAGCTTACAAGATGATCGAAGAAGTCCGCAGACAGTTCCGTACCATCCCCGGGATCCTCGAGGGAACAGGAAAACCGGATTATACAAAATGTGTGGCCATCTCCACTCAGGCTGCATTGAAGGAAATGATGCTTCCGGGCGTCATGGCTGTCATTGCTCCTCTCCTGGTGGGAATCGTCCTTGGACCGGACGCTCTGGGCGGCCTGCTGGCAGGTTCCCTGGTTACCGGTGTTATGCTGGCGATCTTCATGTCCAACTCCGGCGGTGCCTGGGATAATGCCAAGAAATTCATCGAGGACGGAAACCACGGCGGCAAGGGATCTGAAGCCCACAAAGCCGCAGTCGTAGGCGATACCGTTGGTGACCCCTTCAAGGATACCTCCGGCCCGTCCATCAACATCCTGATCAAGCTGATGACCGTGGTAGCTCTGGTATTTGCTCCCCTCTTCTTAAGCATCGGCGGTCTGTTCTAACGAAGGAGGATTATAGATTCATATGGATAAAGATAAGAATGTAGAAATGAATACAGAAATGGTACATGATCCGGCAAAACCTCTTGAAGTCAGTGATAATTATGCACATGATTTCGATTTTATCGTTGACCGGGCCAAAGCCCTTTACCGTCCTGTCCGTGTAGCTATCGCTGCAGCGGACGCGGAGAATATCCTTCTCGGTGCTTTTGACGCCGAGGCATCCGGCTTTGTCTTCCCTATCCTCATCGGTAACGGGAAAAAGATCCAGACCATAATCGATAACCTTGGGCTCTCCGACAGGAATTACGAGATCCAGGATATCGACAAGACCACCAATGCCGTACAGTATGCCATCGATATGATCATTGCCGGTAGCGCTGATGTCCTGATGAGGGGCAATACCCAGACCCGTGACTTCCTCCTTCCGGTACTGAACAAGTCCAACCATCTGGTGGACCGTGGACTTATGACCCACGTAGTTCTATGTAAGATCCCCGAATACGACAAGATCCTTGCCATCTCCGATGTGACCATCGTTTATACACCGACACCGGAGCAGAAGAAAGAGATCATCAAGAACATGACTGACTGTCTCCATGTATTCGGTATCGACAAGCCCAACATCGCCATCCTTTCCCTGGTGGAGAAACCGAGTTTCCACATGAAGGATACGGTTGAGGCCCAGACCCTTGTCCGTCAGCATGAGGAAGAGAAATTCGCCAACTGTAATCTGGTAGGCCCCATTCCTTATGACCTGATCATCAGCAAGGAAGCCGCAAGGTTAAAAGGCTATGACTGCCCGTACTGCGGAGAATTTGACGGAATCGTAATGCCCGACCTTATGTCCGGCAACCTTCTGGTCAAAGCCCTCAAGATGACCTCCCGCGCAAACAGCTGCGGTATCATCGTAGGTGCCAAGGTTCCGATCGCCATCACTTCCAGAAGTGATTCCAGAGAACAGGCTTACCTGTCCCTGGCAGCCTGTGCCGTTCTCTCCCAGAGCAAGAAATACATTAACGTGTAAATTCCTGCCGGTAACATCAATCCTTAAATAAAAAGCTGCTCACTCTCCTGTAAAGGAAAGTGAGCAGCTTTCTTTTTGTTTCTTATTGTTTTTGATCCGTTTTTCTGTTCTCTGCCTCCAGGAGGGCAGGCTCTATTTACCTGTGACGATGAAAGGTGCCAGGGCTCCGGCAAGGTTATTCACCGGCATCGTCTGAACCCATACATGCCCCGGGCCGGTCACCACGGTATTGAAGATGCCTTCTCCGCCAAAGAGCATGTTTTTCACGCCGGGAACCTTCTCTATGGTCATCTCACAGGTGGGGCTCATTGCTGCCAGGTGGGAAGTATCGATCACTATCTTCTGTCCCGCAGCGAGTTCATACTCTTCCACATGTCCGTCAAATTCGACAAAACAGGTGCCCTTACCGGACAGGCGCTGCATGATGAAACCTTCTCCGCCAAAAAGTCCTGCACTGAGTTTTTTCTGGAAGAAAATGCTGAGATTCACCCCTGCTTCGGATGCAAGGAATCCTCTCTTCTGGACGATCAGTTCAGTGCCGGGACCGATCTCAAAAGCCTTGATCGTTCCGGGAAGGGTGGCCACAAAGCTGATCATACCGGGACCGCCCATGGCTGTATAGACATTCTGGAACATGGGCTCACCGGAGAAAAGTCTGCCGAAAGCTTTGCCCAGACCTCCGTTTGAGCTGGTCTCCATCTTCATGTTGGGACTCATCCAGGCCATACCACCGCTCTGGGTGATCATCTTTTCATTTGCTTCCAGATGGCAGATCACCACAGGAAGTACTCCACCTTTAATCTCATACTGCATATATATACCTCCTCATTTCTTCAGGAACCGTCAACTGACGGGTCCATCATACAGTTTACATATTACTTCAACCGGTTTTTCCGTGGTCAGGACCATCCAGTAATCCTTCTCAGGAAAAGGGATCTCATACTGACAGACATCCTTTGCTCCTGGTTTCATCTCCCTGATTCCCTCATCATCCGTCTCAGATCCGGGAGAGATCACGGAAAAATGGTCCAGGCCTTCCACCAGGCCTGTGCCGGTATATTTCAGATAACTCTCCTTATAGGCCCACAGACGGTAGAACTGGTCGGGTGACCGGTCCTGCAGCCAGGCTGTCTCTCTGGGATGAAAAAACCGTTTTGCTATCCTTTCCGTATCCTTGTTTTCCTTCCGCTGGAGATCCAGCCCCATCTCTACCCTGCCATAAGCACATGCCCACCAGTCCCCGCTGTGGGAGACATTGTGGAAGATTTCAGGACAGGCGTGGAAATAGGGTTTCTTATGAGGCTTTCCCTCCCTGATATCAGGGTCCGCAACTTCATAAGGGATATGCTCCTCTTTCAGGTATTCCCTAAGACCTTTGCCGGTCAGCAGGCCGGATACGGTTCCCCTGGGATAGGGAGAAATGTAGATATAGATTCTCTCTTTCATAGCAGGCTGTCTCCATGTTCTTCCCGTAGTCGGTGATTCCCTTTCCGGCATTGGGATGCCTGGAGGAATAGATCGCGTCACCGGCATATACGGTAAGCAGGATCACACAGACCGGCAGCAGGATCTTCGTGGGGATCTTGCTGACCAGATTGTCAATGACAGGGGCAAGCAGATATACTACGGCAATACCTCCCAGGCCGAAGACGATCAGTCCTTCCGCACAGACCCTGCCGTTGATGTTCAGATAATAGTTATCATAGTTCCACCACTGTTTTCCTCCATGGGTCATCTCCAGGTGGACTGCGGTCCAGTATTCCACCACACCTGCCAGAATGACGGCCATGAGAAACTCCAGCCAGGGTTTTTTACGGAACCTGTACAGAAGGAGCAGGATCATTGTTCCACCCGCTCCGTAGATCGGCAGCCAGGGTCCGTGAAGAACACCGCGGTTGACAAATTCCCCGTCTTTGATCAGATGGAGACTGACCTCCCAGGCCCAGCCGATAAAGCAGAAAAAGAAGAAGATGACGATGACCGACAGGATGGAATAGCAGCGAAGATACCCCAGGTTCTCGGCTGATTTGCGGCTTTTGCTGCTCCCCAGGGGAAAAAGCCTTCCGGGATATGATCTGGCATTGGTCACGGAATCAGCGATCACAATATACATATCCTTGACTTCCTGTTCCCTCCGTTTCATCTCCGACTCATCGTTTACAAGGGTGACCCCGAAAACATTCTGCAGGAAACGGAGAACTGGATTCTTCTGACTGTATTCATATCTCGGCTCATCCTTCAGGGCAAGAAGATCTGCATAGGTCTCTTCCAGCAATTCAGCCGGAGCATGTTCATAGAGATACCGGTCATTGAAAAGCTCGTACCCTTCCCCCTGCTTATCGATATATTCTTTGCGCAGGTAAGCATAGTATTCTGCCATTGTGGCCGTATAGTAGGAATTCACCCACAGAAGTTTTGAAAGGCCCAGAGTAATGACTCCCAGGAAGTCCCACAGGATAAATGACAACTGCAGGACAAAGCATTCCCATTTATGCCCGTTCATCATCCTCCGGGAGAGAGTGATGGCTTGTCTGGGACTGAGATCGGGATTCTCCGCTTCGATGAATTCCACCATCCTGTATGAATAAAACTTTATGACTCCGCCGATGATCGTCAGGTTCCACAAGGTCAGATAGATCTCTCTGACCAACATGACCATAGCGGTTTTCCATAGTTTTTTGTAGCGGAACAGGAAGAGGAACCTGCGGTAGGTGACCTTCTCATAGGTTCTGGCTTCAAGAAACATTCGGTCGTAAACCACAGAGAAGGTATTGACGATCAGGATCCACACAAACAGGATCAGAAGGAATGACAGGATGATAAAAATGATCTGAGCCAGAAACTCTGATTTGAGGACGGACTGCAGGGTGACGATCATCATCAGATACAGATTCCCGCTGTCCACCATATTTACCAGAAGGGCAAGGGCTCCCCTGCTCCTTCCGATCTTAAGAGCGCCGAAGCTTTCCTGCCTGGCAGCCTGTTCCTGCGTCATCTCCTGATCGGATCTCTTTTTAAAATTCTCAAGATTGTTGCTGACGATGGCATTGAGTACGGCATCATAGCCGAAACCGACACTCTCCGTAGGCTGCCCCGACGATTCCTGAGCAGCTTCCTGTACCGTCTGCTGGCTGCGGTCATCTTTTGATACCCCGAGAAAATCAAGAGTACCGGTAAACGATGTACCGATTACCGAGGCCACAAGGCAGGCCAGAAGCAATATCCAGTAATGGCTTTTGACCACCTTTTTCGCTCTGCTTTTTAATTCCTTTCTTTTCATTTTTCCTCTCCATTATCAGTAAAGACTCATAATCTAAATCAATTGCTGCTGTTTATTCCGGCAGGAACCGCCCCCTATGGGATCAGTCCCGCCTCACTTTCACGGATCACTGTCTTTATGGCGCCTTCGGCATTGACCAGGAAAGCGAAGATGGGCTGGCCAACAGCGCGGGACGCGTAGATATCCGTGTAGATCTTCAGGATCCGGTCCATCTCCAGGCCATTACGGTACATGGCCAGGATAATGTCCTTCGTCAGATGAAACTGCATCTCAGCCCGTTCAAGATA
>JAEIGA010015392.1_pt1 | contig 11643 bp, 10 predicted proteins | sample 9270691 | NCBI WGS metagenome assembly JAEIGA01 (sample SAMN17057246, study PRJNA624740) | gut metagenome | biome: biome; isolation source: fecal sample | host: Bos grunniens | place: China: Xizang | collected 2019
CAGGCACGACATCCACATCAGCAATGGAGGCTGTAGCATCTGCGTCGACATATCTTGTATCCACTACATTTGTCGCTGCGGTCACAGCATCGACATTCCAAAGGGCAACAGCACCCTTTTCTGTAGTTGCATTGCTGTCATCGTCTCTGTTTTTCACACAAACAGGCAATGTGCACTCCCTGCAAATGCCGGCACACACATTGGGCGCGGTCACTTTTGGGGTTCTATTCTCCACAACAACGACATTTTTGGAGCCACCGGCACCAAACAAGCTGTAGAGACCATTCTTGTACCACTCGAATGACCATGTCAGGCCTGTCAATGCCATCACGAGCAACAGCAACAAGGCATAGAAACCACCGGCAACGTGAAGGTCATACCAGAAACGGTTCTTGCCTTTTCTAAAAGTTATCTGCAGACGGTTCTTCAGCATCTTGCGGTTACGCGGCCACCATATTACAAGGCCTGTCAACAGTATCACCACAAATGCAATGGTGCTTGCGCCCACAATAATCTTGCCCCAAAATACCTTGCCCTCACCGGGATTGCTGTCCATGAGCCAACGGTGCAGACGAAAGACGGTCTGGAAGAAGGGCAGACGCTCGTCCTTGCCCAGCACCTCACCGGTGTATTGGTTTACATAGACCGCTGCTTTCTTGGGTTTTGAGAGGTTCACCTTATAAGCCTCATCGGGTGAGGATGAGACCACTACAACTGTCACATCAACGCCATCATCGAGAGTGGCATTGACCTTCTCGGCAACGGCATCCACCGACAATGGTTCACCGATCGGTGTGACGGTTGTAATATCGTCGCCGCACAATGCGGTAATCTCCTCTTCAAAGACCAGCAACGCACCGGTGAAACAGGTGATTGTTATTACAATGCCGAACGGCACCGACACCCACAGGTGGAATTTACGAAAGAAAGTTCTCATTTTGCGGACTATATATTACTTCACAGCCTCAACGGTGTAGCCCTTTGCACGCAACAGATTGAGCACGCCTTTATCGCCGGGCAGGTGGGCTGCTCCCACGACAAAGAGTGTCGAAGCCTCGCTCATCATTGCAGGCATCTTCTCGACCCAGGCTGCATTGCGGCCATAGATGAGAGCCTCCTCTTCCTCGGGGGTGCTATCGCACTGGTTACCTATTTTCTCTTCGGTTATCTCCCACAAGGCGTTCATATCCTGTGTAAAGTATGCCTCGGCCAACTGCTTCATCTGCAATGAATAGTATTCGTCATTGTCAATCATGCAGAAGAGCTGCTGTTTCTGTCGCTCCAGGGTTGTTCCCTTGTACAATGTCTCTATCTGGAAATCCAGGGTTTCAAGACCCGCAACCGTCTTGCCGGCTTTCTTTGCCACCTTCTGGAAATGCTCATCAATGAGTTTCAGGGGGTTGAACTTGGGGGTGAGTTGCATGTACTGCACAAGCTGCAACTGGGTAGAGAGCGCCATTGGCGTCATCTTGCCCATCTGGCTCTTGAGAATGGGATTGTTGAGGTTCATTCCCAAAAGGTTGTCCATATATGCATTCAGTCGCTGCATCTCATCGGCGGTAAGGATATCGGTGAGCGCCTTGCCGTCGGGCAACTTTATTGCCTCCTGTACCTTTTTCTTGTTCTCGCGGCTCGACATCTCACTCATAACCAACTCGCCGCAAACGACATCCACAGCTGCAAGCGCTTCATTTGCACCGGAAATGGAATCAATGAACGTTGCCGGAGCAAGATGGTATGTTCCTACTATATAAGAAGGCTTTTTGAGGTCCTTGTGTGAAATCTTGTAGAGCAACTGTGCGTTACAAACCACTACTGACGCAAACGCGATAAAGAGGGAGAAAAAGAACTTTTTCATAATCGTCGATATTAAATTTTAGCGAAGATAGTAAAAAAAATGCAAGAAAGATGTTCAAAACAGGATGTTAAATATTAACAAACTATAAATAAGCACGGCAATACAGCACAAAAGGATGAACAAAGCTTAACTTTGCATGAAAGTCTAAAAGCAAATATTATGAAAAAGATAAAGAATCCCTGGGCCGGCCTAAGCGACAAAGGTTACAACTGTTTTGCCTGTGCACCCACAAACCCTTGCGGTTTGAAAATGGAGTTCTATGAGGACGGGGAGGAGATTGTATCACTGTGGACACCCGGCAGCAACTACCAGGGATGGCTTGACACCTTGCATGGAGGTATTCAGGCAACACTGCTCGACGAACTTGGCGGATGGATCATTGCCCGTAAGTTCCAGACATCGGGTATGACAACCAGCCTGAACATGAAGTACAAGAAACCCATACCCACAGGCGAGGACATTACACTTGAAATACGCGGACGGGTAAAAGAGACCAAGCGTATGTTCGTGTTCATCGAAGCCGAAATATTATACGAAGGCGAGGTGCGCTCATGCGCAGAGATGACCTACTACACATTCCCGAAGGATGTAGCAGAGAAGGATTTCATGTTCAACGGTTGCGAGATTGAGGAGTAGCCATTACTCCTCAATGAAACCTACGAAGCGCTCAAGCTGCTTTGAGAAAGAGAATGCATCAAGGGACGCCTTGTAGCAATTTGCCGAATATGCCGAATATGCTTCGGGCGACATTTCAACAAATGTGCGGATATTCTCTTCAAGAGCTTTGTAATCACCATATTCCGACACAAGGCCAAAGCCGCACTCCTCGACAATACGTGCACCTTCGCCATTTCCACTGAAGAGGATTGGAATACCGGCCGGCAAGAGGTCGAAAATCTTTGATGGTACAGCACCGTGAATGGCCGCCGCAAGAGGTATGATGGAGAGTTGATATTTCTTCAACTCTTCATTTATCTGTTGCTTGGATACATAACCGTGATACCAGATATTCTTGTCTCCATCCTTTATATACTCCTGTATGGCCTCGACCTGGTTGCCGCCGCCATAAAGGTGCATTTCAACACCAAGACTTTTAAAATCGATTGACTTGAGCAATGAAAGCATATCCTGTGCAACACCAAACAGACCGGCGTATACAATTTTCAGTCCCCCACTCTTCTGCTTCACTGCTGCGGGATGATTTTCTGCAGGCTGAAGATTGCGGTACAGGAATGTTTTCTTCCCGGGGAACATTGCCTCAACGTGCTCCACAATCTCCTGTGACTGCCCCATCACAGAGTAGGCATTCTTGTATATATACCTTTCAAAACGGCTCAGTACCTTGAATGAAAGACTGTCCTTGCGTACAAAGCCCAATTCCACAGCTGAGCCCGGCCACAAATCAGAGACATTGAGAATCACCTTTTTCCCAAAAAGTTTCTTGAACAGTGTAATTGCCGACACAGATACCAGGATTGGCGGAGACTGCACAATTACACGGTCGTAACTTTTAATCAGTTTACGTTTGAAAGCAAAAGACCACATTGTAATTGCATAGGCCGTCATTGCAAGCACACGTTTAAACGGATTCTTTGAGACGGTGGCATAGGTCCAATAACGGTAGACATTAATTCCGTCAATCTGTTCTTTCATTGAACAATGACCACGATAACCATCAAAAATCTTCCCTTTTGGATAATTTGGCAAACAGGTTAGCACATCGACATCCACCCCCGAAGCCTTGAGCCCCCTGGCAAGATTGGTTATGCGGCTTGGAGCAGCTCCCAATTCGGGTTCGTAATAGAATGAGACTATAAGTACTTTCACTGTCTGTGGGGTTTATTGATTATTTGCCCGGAAACTTCGCAAAGGCACGCAAAGTTAAACACATTATGTAGAAAAAAAAATAAAACAACACAAATTATATCTACAATACAAAATAACAGCCTATCTTTGCGATAATAGAACACCCGGACAGTATGAATTTTGCGTTTAAATGGCTATTTCCCATTCTGATGTTTGCACTACCCCTGCATGCACAAAAAAACGAATGGGGGAAAATCAAATACAGGATACAAGCCGAGGCTGTCGCCTCAAAAGGAGAGCACGCCCCCTTTTGGTTGACGAGCAACCGCCACGGCCTATCATCTTTGCATAACTACAGCAGCAATCTCAAAGCAGGCCTGTTCCGTGACTTTGACAAAAAGCAAGGATTTACTTGGAGCTATGGAGTTGAACTTGCAGGAGCTTGGAACCACCCGTCGCCATTCTACATACAGCAGCTGTATGCCGATGTAAAGTACAACTGTTGGGAATTGAGCATCGGCAGCAAGGAGCGATACTCCGAAGGCAAGCACCCGACACTGAGCGGTGGCGGACTTACCTTTGCGCCCAACGCCCGTCCCATACCACAAGTAAGGTTCGGTATAAATGAATACACCACCGCACACTGGCTTTTCAACGAATGGGTGCATGTGAAAGGACATTTCAGTTATGGCAGACAGACCGACGACCGTTTCCAACGCACACACATGAGCAACGCACCGATAGGGAGCAGATATGTCGAGAATGTACTCTTCCACGAAAAGACAGCATTCCTAAAGATTGGCAAATCCTCAAGGACACCTTTTTCAATAGAAATGGGATTTGAGATGTATACCCAATTCGGTGGTCGCGTGTGGGAAAAGACCACCAAAGGAGATATTGTACGCTACGAACTGCCCCATTCATATATGGAATATCTGAAAGCATTTATTCCGTTGGCCGGGGGCAGTCAATCGACAGAGATGGACCAGACAAACATCAATGGCAACGTTTTTGGCAGTCTTCACCTTGCGGTTGATTACAAAGCAGAGGACTGGAGCATAAGAGCATATTACGAACATTATTATGAGGACCACTCGGGACTCTTTGGACTAGACTATCACTACAACCGCGAAGGGGAAAAGAGATGGATAACATACCTTCCATGGCGGGACGGCCTTTTTGGTTTAGAACTGACAGTTCCCAAAAACAGAGTCATTGACACCTTTGTATATGAGTTCATCACCTCACGCAGCCAGAGCGGACCGATACTGCAGAACCCATCGGGGGACATGATTGGGCAGGCAGGCGGAAAGGACTGGTACTACACGCACAGCTACTACCAGTCATGGCAGCATTGGGGAATGTCAATGTGCAATCCACACTTCCTGTCACCACTCTACAACAAGCAATCCAATATGACCATGCCATACTCGCGCATACGTTCACATCACATAGGATTCAACGGAACGCCAAACGAAGTTGTTAATTATCGGATAATGGCTTCATGGACAAAACACTGGGGGTCATACGAAGACCCCATGCCTGAACCTCTGACCCAACTTAGTACAATGGGAGAGGTTGCCTACACTCCAAAGAAATTGAAGGGGTGGAGATTCACAGGAGCATTGGCCTATGACCACAGCCGCCTCATAGGCAACAATTTCGGCGGCATGCTCACTATAAGCAAAGAGGGATGGCTGACTGGCAAATAAAAAGCGGAAAGGGAAATATGAAAAAAAATATTTACAGAATAATGCTGTTGCTTGCATTGATGACAATATCATCGTGCGAGAGCTACCTCATCCACGACAACCTGGATGGTTTTTGGCAAGTGTCAAGTATCGAGAACAAAGAGACGGGCGACATCACATATTGCAATGGCGATACCTACTACTCGTTCCAAAGGGATCTTGTTCTCGTTTCATATGTAACACCCGAAATCCCGATTGGGCAGACGAAAGAGAACTACATTGCATATTTCTCCCAAGAGAATGACTCGATATATATGACCGATTTCCGTATATATATAGACAAAAGCGGGAAACAGGCCCCATTGTCAAAACTGGAGAAGTTCGGACTGTATGATACGTACAACTCATTCTGCGTCGAAGAACTGACATCAAAATCCCTGATACTGAACTCGTCAAAGGCACACATTATCCTAAGAAAACATTAAATACAGAAAAACATAAAAGATGACAACAAACGTGGACTCTCCAAACCGTAACCAGTCATTTATACGTGGAAAAGTACAACAAGAATCAATGTCAGTCCGATACCTGATAAACTGCTGTTTGGAGTAAAGGAGAAATAAAAAAGCAATGGTCATCAGCGCGCTGATGACCATTTGCTGTACAAATCACAGTAATGCTCCATGATATTCCTTATCTGTACATCATTGCAATCCCTGTGCAGATTGGATGACATTAATGATGAATTTCTATGCAATTTCTGATACAATAGATCTATTTGATAAAAAGAATAGCCGAAATCAATCAGACGATGCCTGGTCCCTGCCATAACAGCCATAGCCCAGAACCATATATCATCAGCCTGCGGTGCCAATTTCATGAACAGTTCTTTATTGACAACATCCTCATGCAATGATTTCGGAGGATACAGTGTACCGGCACCGCCCAGCGGGAACACCGGTCTATTACCCATCCGGGTTACATTCTGCTCCCACATCTTATAGGGAAGAAACTCCCCATCCGTAGTTTCAGGGCAATGCGCCAACGTACACAGGATATCGGCAGGTGTCTTTTGATGCGCATCACACAGACTCTTCAAGAAACCACGTTTATACACCAGATCATCGTCAACCGTAACCAGAATATCATCGGGGCACAACTGCAAAGCCGGAACAAGTTTCTTGTAAGAACGTATATCATCACAGTAACATACCTCAATCCCATATTTACTACAAAAGCACGCAAGCTTTGCAGGAAGCTTTTCTGGCGAGAAATTCACATTGTCGAGCCACAATATAATCCTGTCTGGTCTGCGGCTCTGCAACAGCAAAGATTTAAGTACATGAATGACGGTTGTACCTACACGCCTACCATAACTTGTCAATGTCACGACAACATGCGGATGTGCATCTTTCTCCAATGAAGCCAAAGGTTTCTTGGGTAGAATGGACATCCACACCATATACAATAACCCACATATATAAGACCAAAGAATACGTATGTATTTCATATTTCAAAAGGGAAATAATTATGTTCTAGAACCAAACGGTTAAAATCCTCCTGCGATACACCATCCTTACACTTTGCATCACGTAGCAAGAAGTTCAACAAACGGAATACAAGCGTAAAATCATGAGTTGAACGATAAAAATATCGAACCACAAATGGGATATTGAGCAATACCCATACAAAATATTTTACCGTACCAAAATGTAAGCGCACATCTATAAAACGATTCAGGTAATGCATATAATATTTTGATACTCCTTGTGTTTTTCCCATGGTTGCTCCCACTTTGTGATATATCAGAGAATCGAGCACGCAAGCCATATACACGTTTGCCTTTTTCATACGCATTGAGAATTCGAAATCCTCCTCGCCAAAGAAAAAACGTTCAGTAAGCAAATGTCCCTCATCATCCAACAATTCTGGATAAAAGAACAGTGCGCATCCCGTCACGAATGATATGTCAATGTGACCGTTCTCCTTAACGGCTGAATCGGGATATCCTGCATAAAAATATTTACGGAACCCGAAAAAAAGTTTACCACCGCAGTTCCACATCTTTTGCTTGTCGTAATAAAAGTTTATCTTTGGCGTCAATACACGATATTTAGGATGAGATGCTGAAAATTCCTGCAGACGCACAAGAAAATCAGGCAGCACCTCCGTATCGTTGTTCAGCAACAGATAGCTATCAGGAGACATCTTGCGGGCAACTTCCAAGCCCTTGTTATTTCCCTTGGCAAAGCCATAGTTCCTGTCCAGTGGTACCAGACGGACATCCACCTCCTTATGTTCTTCAATCCATGACTGGATACGGAAAACAGAGTCATCGGCAGAGCCGTTGTCCACGACATAGACAACAAAATCACCTTTTGCGGCTGCCAATGATTTCAAGCAAGCCAACGTGTCGTCGGCACCATTCCAATTCAGTATTATAATTGCCGTCATTTGCGTTCTTTTATTCGGTATAGACTAAAAACACACAGACTGAACAACAGGATTTCCGAAAAGGACATTGCCCAGGCTGCAGCAGTAGCCCCCCAATATGGAGCAGCTACAAGCATAAAGATGACACTGAATATGCCGGTAAGTAGGACCGAACGGAAAAACATTGCCTGCCCATCCATATTAATCAGTCCAACAATACCCACCAGATAGTTTATTTCACCAAACAGAACCACCAATGTCATAATGCGTATCAGTGGCACACAGTCCACAAACCCTTTACCGCAAAGTATGTCGGATATCAAGGGAGCAAAAATATACACACCAATGGCCACCACCACCACTATAGCCGTAAAAGGTACTGAAATTCTACGCAACAGCCGCATATTGTTTTCTACAGATTGCCCCTTGAAGCGATGGCTCAAATGCGGGAACAGAGCTTGGGCGGCAGGCGAAATAAGGGATTGGAAGCCCTTAATTACTTTCTCGGCAGCCGAATAAAGACCAACCACATCATCAGTGACAAACTGCTTTAATATTATGACGTTGGCATTGCGATAAAGATTCATGCCAAATGTTGACCCGAAGACAGCACTGCCGTCCTTGAACTGAGAAATGATATCGCGGAACGTAACACGACGAAAACGGATATTGAACTGACGGTACACCAATATCACACTGAGCAGCCCGGCAAGCAGATAGCCGAATGAATTGAGCATAATGAGCAAGTCAAAATCCTCGCTGGTACGCACTACAAGAAATATGAGCACCGTAAAAAGTATTTTGGACGAAGCGTTTACCATTGTCATATACTTCATCTTCTCCATTCCTTGGAAAAGCCATACAGGGGTAAAGATGTCACCAACCACCATACCCAGACCATAAAGGAACATAAGCACCCCTACATCATTCTTAAAGATAAGATTTGAGAAGAGCAGCAAAATCAGAGTCAACGTAACCGCTATGATTCCTTTGCAAGCTATGACTGCATTATATATACGTGATACAGCCTCGCTGTCATCACGACATTGTGATATCTGTTTCGTCGCCGAGAAGTTGAATCCATAAGTGCTGAATAGTATGAGATACTGCAACACTGCATACACATATGAATAATTTCCATAATTGGCCCTACCAACAGTATTTAGCATATAAGGCAATGTCACCAATGGCAACAGGACATTCAACGCATTCAAAATTGAAAGCGAGAAAAAATTCTCAATAAGTTGACGGTATTTACGCAATTTATCCATCAAAAAAGCATCCTACTATTATACAAAATTAATAAACATATTTATTAGTAACAAAGATTTATTCTTTTTTTTATAAAAAGCAACTACGCGCATCACCTTGCTCTCAAATAGAATAGACTATAAAAATAGACATTCAGCCTTTGCTTGAATTTCCAATTTGTATATATTTGCAACACAAAATATATGACAAATTTGTTATAACATGAAAATCAGAGGTGAATACATTTCTATTAAACAAATATTTTTTCTCACTCTATATTATGGTGTGGCACGCTATCTTCCACGTCAACTATTCGGCAAAAAATTGAGATATTCATGCTGTAAGAATATCTTTAAATTTTGCGGAAAAAATGTCAACATTGAGCGTGGAGCATACTTCGGCACCGGCAATGAAATATCCATTGGCGATAATTCCGGATTAGGAATCAATTGTTGGGTCCCGAGCAACCTCACCGTTGGCAGTGAAGTCATGATGGGACCGAACGTGACCATACTTGACCGCAACCACAAATTCGACAGCACAGAGATTCCAATCTGCAAACAAGGAAATTCTAAAAGAAAACGGACTGTCATAGAAGATGATGTATGGATTGGATGCCAAGTTTTGATTATGCCCGGACGAACAATAAAAAAAGGCAGCATCATCGCTGGAGGCTGTGTGCTATGTAAGGATTTTCCAGAATATTCAATAGTTGGAGGCAATCCTTCCAAACTTATAAGAAGCAGAAAATAACAAGCCACTACTTCAAAATCTTATCATTTGTTGTACAGCAACAATCCTCCCTTTTTCGCAAAACCCACTCAAGAAGCCACAGCAACGCCACTATAATGGGAAGTTCAAAAACAACCAGATGAAAATAGTAGAATTCAAACCACCCCATAGCCAGCAATCCACATTCAAAGAAGTAGATAACATATACATATATATTTTTCCATTTGATTGTTGCCAATTTCAAGAAATACATAAGTGTGCTTGACAGCAGAATATAGACTACAAACTGCAGAGTATCTGTATAAATGTATACGGTACCGAAAAAGGTACGCACATTTGTCAAATTGATTCCTGAATTGTAGTAATATGGATTTACAGGACTTATCAAGTCGCCAGTACCGGCGGCGGCATTGAAAATATTTATAATCGGCGCCCAAAGCGTTTCAAAAGAGCCGGTATCAGGAAAGCCCGCCTGCATATCCATACTCAATCCCAGAACTCCGCTTGTAAAATAATGCAGGAAATGCATATAGATAAAATCAAGAAAGGCATCATCAACTCCCCTTGATTGTACCACGAGAATAGCCAAGGCATATGCAACAAAGAACACAAGGAAGGCACCCAACAGGACATATAGCAAAAATTTAGCTGTAAGGCGTGTTTTCCCAGCATGAATACGCATTGCCATAGCAGCAAGTACCGGTATTATCACCCATCCCTTAACCTGGTTCAACACACTTACAAGAAGGAATATGAGAATAATCGGCCACAGCCACCACCTCTTCTTCGATACATAATATATGCTCATCATCAACAATGGCAACGAGAGAATTCTGAGATGTCCCCAAACACCGCCACCACTGAACTCCTCGCCAAACTCATCCGAGCCCAAGGCCTCGGCCGAACTGCCCAGCACACTTTTCAAGTGTACAATAAAGAGCAATGCCATAACGACAAGCAAGAATTTTAGACTTTGTGGAATACTATCGACCGGAGGCATTGACACAACAGACTTGCCATTACGGACAATGAGGGTTCCTATAATGGCACTCGGCAGAAAGAATATAAGAAGTCCGACATTCCAGATGAATATGCTAGGATAATAGAACTCGACAAAACCGAGTCTGCTACCTGCAAGCATAATTGTTATCAGCAGGACAACCAGATAAGGCAGCATCAAAAAATTCAAAGGAGTATAGACCGTTTTCCAGATCCTGTACTCCAGATAGAATAGCACAGCTGCCTCCAGCAAAATAGCAACAAGGTACAATGTGTCTGTCCAACCCAACATTACAAAGTCTGCATTACCTCTTTACAACCCTATCTTTTAATATTATCCACGCAGATGTTCCAAAAAATGCAAGAAACACATACAATGCCGCCATCATCAACTTCTTTGGAGACGATGCCTTTACCGGCACATAAGCCGGCTGAATGACAACACACACTGGAGTATTTTCCTGTACTTTCGCACGGGACATCTCAAGCGCCTGTGCTGTCTGGCTATATACGCCAAAAGCAAGTTCCATCTCGTTCTCCAGACGAAGTAGCTCTACCTGATACTTCTTGTTCACGACATTCTGATGCAGATTGGCATATTCGGCATATGCACTTTGAGCTGCAATGTATTTTTCCTTGAACTCTTCGTACAGCTGTTCTGTATATTGCAAGTCCTTTCGTGCCTTGGCAGACCTGTATTCCTCGATATACTTTGTAAGTTTTTCAGAAATGACACTTGCAACAGCTGTTGCAATTTTCTGGTCCTGCATTGTCACTGAAACAGTCACAACGAAGTTACCCTTGTCAACCTCTACTGAAATAGACTTTTCAAGTTTCTTCAGAACAGAGAACTGCTTCTTGGTCAGCTGGTTC
>JAEIGA010015393.1_pt1 | contig 11642 bp, 8 predicted proteins | sample 9270691 | NCBI WGS metagenome assembly JAEIGA01 (sample SAMN17057246, study PRJNA624740) | gut metagenome | biome: biome; isolation source: fecal sample | host: Bos grunniens | place: China: Xizang | collected 2019
AGGGCGGAAGGGCAGCGTTGGGAGGCACAGCGAGTAGCCGAGCAATGCTTGGAAACAGGTGGCATGATGTTTGAGCGCAGCGAGTTCTTGCCACCCCAAGCATTGCGACAAGCAGCGAGCGGCGAGGTGTGCACCGACTGAAAGATGTCGCAAAGCGACTCTTGAACAAAGGAAGCGCCGAATGCCGTACACGACTGCCCCTTTTTTGGTACTTTTTCAAAAAAGTACAGAAAGAAAGAGTTGAAGAAAAATACAAGTGAACAATTAAGGTTGAGGCCTGCTGTAGAATTTGACGGCGAGCAAAAGCGAGTTCTTTGTCCCCCAACTTTTGCAGATGAGCCGGTACTTCCTTTTTAAAAAAGGTAATGTAATTTTGCCAAAGCACGCTATTCGCAACCCAAGCGGCATAACCTGCGGCTATGCTACGCTTGACCTATTGCTGCGTGCTTTAGCGAAAGGGGCACTTCTTTTTATCTATTATCCTTTTGACTCCGCTTGCTTTTTAGTGACCCGCGCGGCGTGACTTTAACCACGCTACGCGCGACCAATCGCTGCAAGCATCGTCTAAAGGGGCACTTCTTTTTTTTGTTCAACAAAAAAAGAAGTACCCCTTTTCACAAAGAGGTACTCCCAACATTTACTAAACAACTAAGAAAAAACTATACTATCATTACTCTCCTTTCGAGAGCATTGCAAATATAAATCACTTTTTTAATGTATGCAAAATTATTCCACAAATAAATGAAGAAAAAAGAAAACTTTTCTGCATTCATGGGTTTTTGGACTACCAAGAAGCACTTATAATTGGAATTTTCAGTTTGAGTAGAGGAAATACCACCAATAGGTGCGTCCAAAATATCGGCGGACATAATTGCTGCGGATAAAAGCATCGGCATGTTTTGATTCTTCGGCACGTAGTGCATCAAGCATTCTTCGCATATCAGTATCGTTTAGCTCATAAGGCACAACTTCCATTGTATCTACAATATCAGTATAAAGCATAAGAGCCTCGCGGTAGTGCTTTGGCAACGAGTCGACGCTGCCGGCGCCATACATAAGAAGAACCTCGTCCTTAAACTCTATGAGGCGCTTTTCCAACAGCAACGATGTCAGATAATAATTCTTTGCAACATTGGTCGATGAATCGGCATGCGCTATGCGAGAAAGGAAATCGGCCGGAAGTTCACCATCAAGCGGCATTGCTCCAAGCAATGAATACACACTGTCGGGGACAAGCGGCGATGTCCGTTGCTGAAACGGGAACAAGCCATCTGAAGCATAGTATTGCGGATATTCAAAAAAGCGTTCACCTAATTTATCTTCACCGGCAAGAATATATGCACGCATTGCTGTGAGTTCGCGCGAAGCGTCGTGCGATGTCATTCCCACTTGCAGGGCTTTGGCTGTTTCACCTCTATTATAGTAGGACATTACAAGGGTTTCGCGTTTGAAATTCTCCTCGCTATTGGACAATGCTCCCACAAGACACATCAACAGCACCATTAGCATGACATTGCGCCATAGGACCCTGTTGGTAACCATGGTGACATCCTTTATTTTCTCGAACAGTATACGACGTAGAATAAAAGCTATAAAGCCATAGAGCGCCAAGCCGCAGATAAAAACAAATATCCAAAAGTATGAGAAACCGCCTCCGGTGTATATTTTGCGGTCGATATCTGTAATGAACGCGAGTATCAGTGCCGATGGCAGATATGCAAGCGCAGTCCATTCACGACGCAGTTTGGCGAAGCGGTTCAGCCATAACGCAAGTACAGTGAGCAAGAGCGACACCACTCCACCCACAAGCCATGGGTTATAATCGAGTTTGCCGGTTGCCACCTCGTTATAGAAGGCCTCGAGCAACGGTGCCTGATACACCGCCACGAACAAAAAAGCAAAAACAGCAAAGAGTGTGGCACACACTGTTGCCACAACTCTTTGCAAGCGTATTTCTCCGCTATTTCTCATTCCTTATTCTTTTTCAGCACCAATGCAGTGCGTGCTGGGAGATAGAGCATGAGCCAACCCTTCTTGCGACGTGCATGGAGTTTGTCATACTGTGTGAAGTGTGTCTGTGTCTCATCAACAAGCGCATTGCCACCAAACTGCTCGGCATCGGTATTCAGTACTATTGAATATGAACCCTCGGGAACGAGCAAACCATAATCGGTAAACGAGCGGTTGGGACTGAAGTTGAACACAAATATCAAATCCTTGCGTGAGAAGGCGAGAATCTGGTCACCATCGTTATGCCATATCTCCTGAACAGGACGGTTCTGGAAATTGCGTACGTCACCAATGAGGTCGACCATAGCCTTGTCAAACTCACCGAGCAAGGTGTAGTTGTAAGCAGGATTGTCGACAAGGCTCCACTGACGACGGGCATACTTGTGACTCCAGCCGTTACCCTCGCGTGGGAAGTCAATCCACTCGGGATGGCCGAACTCGTTACCCATGAAGTTGAGATAACCGCCATTGATGGTTGAGAGAGTCATAAGACGTATCATCTTGTGAAGTGCAATACCGCGTGACACCATGTATGTCTCGTCGCCACGATTGAAGTGCCAGTACATGTCGGCATCGACAAGACGGAAGATGATTGTCTTGTCTCCAACAAGTGCCTGGTCGTGACTCTCGGCATACGAGATGGTCTTCTCGTCCTTGCGGCGGTTGGTTAGCTCCCAGAAGATTTCAGATGGTTTCCAATCCTCGTCCTTGCGTTCCTTGATTATCTTTATCCAGAAATCGGGGATGTTCATTGCCATGCGGTAGTTGAAGCCGTAACCGCCATCCTCAATGGGGGCAGCAAGTCCCGGCATACCGGATACCTCCTCGGCAATGGTAATTGCCTTAGGGTTGAGCTCGTGGATAAGTTTGTTGGCAAGGGTGAGATAGCATATTGCATCGCCGTTCTGGCCTGCATTGTAGTAGTCGGCATAACTGCAGAAAGCCTCGCCAAGACCGTGACTATAGTAAATCATTGATGTCACGCCATCGAAGCGGAAACCATCGAACTTGAACTCCTCGAGCCAATATTTGCAGTTTGAGAGGAGGAAGTGAACAACCTCGTTCTTGCCATAGTCGAAACAGAGTGAATCCCACGCGCTATGTACGCGCTTGTCATCGCCATAGAAATATTGTGCCGGGTTGCCGTCGAGCAGGCCAAGACCTTCGTTCTCGTTTTTCACGGCATGTGAGTGAACAAGGTCCATAATTACGGCAATACCCATACCGTGAGCGGCATCGATGAGTTCCTTGAGCTCCTCGGGGGTACCGAAACGTGACGATGCTGCAAAGAAGTTGGATACATGATAGCCGAAGCTGCCATAATACGGGTGCTCCTGGATTGCCATAATCTGTATGCAGTTATAGCCGTCGGCAGCAATGCGTGGCAAAATATTCTCGCGGAACTCGCGGTATGTACCGACCTTCTCCTCCTCCTGTGCCATACCAATGTGGCACTCATAGATGAGCAACGGTGTGTTCTTGGGAACAAATCTCTTGTTCTTGAACTCATACTCCTGTTCGGGAGCCCACACCTGGGCACTGAAGATTTTTGTTGTCTCATCCTGCACTACCCTGCGCACCCATGCAGGGATGCGCTCGCCGCAGCCACCGTTCCAATAGACCTTCATCTTATAGTGCTGGCCATGAGAAAGTGCCTTACGTGGCATTTTCCTTTCCCACACACCGCCAGCAAGCTGCTTCAATTCATACTCGGGACGCTCTTCCCAATTAGAGAAGTCTCCAATGAGCACAATTTTTGTCGCATTGGGAGCCCACTCACGGAATACCCATCCTGTTGATGTGCGGTGCAAACCGAAATAGAGATAACCCGAAGCAAAGTCGGACAATGTCTGACGTCCGTTCTTTGTAAACTGTTTCAGTCTGTTTACAAAATACTGGTAACGTCCCTCGATGCTCAAGCTATAAGGTTCCAAATAGCTGTCGCGTTCTACAAGTTTCAGCATACTATTAGATATTATGGTTATTATTAGTTTTTTATTTATTCAACAGCAACCTTTATGACCACTTTTTTGAGTGGTGTTGCTGTGATTGCCGGTGCATGGCCGTCCTGGGGAAAGAAAATGGTAAACTCCCCTTTGTGCACATTGAAATAGTCTCTTGCAGGCATGCCTACTGGGTATATGGCAACATCATCGGCATCACTATAATCGGCCGATGGCAACTCTGCAATTGGTGTATAACCCATTATCTCATCGTGTGAAATGGGTATCTGTATATCAATATACTTGCGATGTATTTCAATGAAAGCCTCTTCCTTTGTCTTTGGTTTGGTTTCCATGACATTGGCATAGACCAAATCACCGCAAATCTCATTGCGGCCGAGCGGCAGTGTTGTCAAATCACTATTCTCAATAAAAGAAATGACTTTTGAAAAATAAGGATTGAGCCCCTCGTAATTCTTCAAGTTTTCCAACGAATCAAGTACCATAGCAGTATCTTTTAATCTATTATTCCCAAATTGTATGTACACTCACGAAGGAGATTTCCGTTTGCATCCTTTACAACAAACTCCCCGTTACGCTGTCCTTCGACAAATACACCCTCATAACGTGTACCGTCGGCATCGGTTGCCACACCGGCACCATGCTCAAGACCTTCGAGAAAACCGCCGTTGTATCTGCGGCCATCCTTAAGGCGCAACACACCGGCACCGTTCATGACATCATCCTCCCACGAGCCTTCATAGACATCACCATTGGCCCAAGTATATACTCCCTTGCCACAGCGTACATCATCTTCCCATTGGCCATTGTAGACATCGCCGTTGGAAAAATGCATAACACCTGTACCATTGCGTTTTCCTTCCTTGAAACCACCCTCATAGAGAGTGCTGTCGGCTGTCATATACTTGCCGGTGCCATGCCACATATTGTCTTTGAAGTCACCCTCATATACAGAACCGTCAGAGTAGACACAACGTCCGTTACCCTCGCAGACATTATATGCCCATGAACCTTCATATTTTTCACCCGATGGGGAAATATATGTTCCCGTGCCACTGCGGCGGTTGTTTTTCCAATCACCGATATATTTGCTATTGTCGGTCCATATATATATTCCGACACCATTGTATTTATCACCTTTCCACTCGCCGGTATACAGGGCACCTGTTGCATACAAGTATGTTCCACTGCCTGAACGTTCACCCTGCAACCATGTGCCCACATAGTAATCGCCGTTGGGATAATCCATGCGACCATACCCTTGCATCAGGCCACCGACCCACTCACCGTTGTATATACGGCCGTCGGCATAGGTGTAGACGCCTTTACCGCACTTCTGTCCCTCTTTATATTCGCCGTTGTACCTGTCACCGTTCCTGTTCTCATAGACACCGGTACCATGACAGACGCCGTTGAGGAACGTTCCGGTGTATTTGTCGCCATTGACGTATACAACACTGCCCGAACCGTGAGGGCGTTTCCTTTTCACCTGACCAGTATATACCGAACCGTCGCGTAGAACTATCGTAACCGTATCCTTTTGCTTTTCGGGGAAATTGAAAATCGTTTTAAAGAATGAAGCAGAGGAATCCTGCGGGTTGCTTTGGGCCTGCGAAAATCCGCAGATGAACAAGAGTGAAAATATTATAGTAAAAATGCGTTTCATCTGTTATTGTTATTGTCTTACTTACTTTGCGGCCATTGCTGCACAAAAGCTAAACGACACCAAGCCTAGTTCGCGCTTTAGCGCAAAGATAGCAACAAAGTTGAGAAAAAAGAACGATGAGCAATTTATTTTTTAAAAAATCGCCCATCGCATATAAACCATAATAACTGCACCTGTTCCAACTCACGGGATTCGAGCATTACATGCCTGCAATAACCTCAATCATATTCTCTTTACTGAAATATTCGCGTGCAAGGCGCTGCAAATCGGCCGGAGTGACACTCTTTATTTCATCGAGATAGCGGTTTACCGATGCAAAATCGCTCCCCGAGAGCCATGTATTGATAAAGACCTCGGACTTGGCCGACTGCCCCTCATACTCACGACATAGTTCACCCAGAATATAATTACGCACGAGTTCAATCTCCGCCTCGTCAACAGGTTCATTCACAAGGCGGTCGAGTTCCCTGTAGACCTCCTTTAGCAATGGCTCGACATATTCGGTAGCAGTTTCACTACTTATCATAAATGCATTCCGATGACCATACGCATCAAGCTCGGCTGCTATGTGATAGGTGTATCCATTCTCCTCGCGCACATTGCTCATAAGTCGGGAACTGAAGAAGCCACCCAGCAGTACGCACAGAAAACGGAATTTAAAGAAATCGGGATGAGTGGCATCCATTGCCATAAACCCCATCTTCACACCACTCTGCATAGTAGCCGGAACCGGAATATTGCGGCGCCCCGGCAATGGAAGAGGTAATGCAATCTCTGCTGCAGAACATTGTTGTTCACAGCCCCACTTACCGTGTCCAAGGCCGGATGCCAACGCTTCGAGTATAGCATCATTGGCAGAGCCTGAGATAAACATTGTACAGTTACAACTGCCATAATAGTTTGCATAATAATCCATAACATCAGCGCGTGTTATGGCATCATAGTCGGCCGCTTCGACGACGTGCCCCAACGGGTGCTCACAACCCCACAATGAATTCTCGAAGAAACGCTGCGAAACAATATCGACCTTTTGCGAATTGACGGCAAAATGTGCTTTATTGTTATTCCGGACCGTGTCAAGATTATCCTGTGGAAAGATGGGATGTTTGACCATATCCTCAAGTACCTTCAATAATGATACAAAGTGCTTTGACATTGTATAGAGAGTGATATGGTTGCAATTCTGCGAAGAGTACATGTCAATCCACGCTCCATAGTAGTCGAGCTTTTGGGATATTTCGGCTGCTGAGAGCTGCGCCGTACCTTCGCGCAACATGCGGTTGGTGAACATTGCCAACAAAGGCTTGGACTGAACGGCATAACCACCTTTAAAGAGAAGGTCGAAGCGGACAACTCCCTTGTCGGCGCCATCAAGTATGTACAACGGCACACCATTCGGCATTGTCACCAAGCGTGGCAATGTCAAATATTCAAGTGACAGCGGTTTTATGACTGGAGGTTGCGGCATTGTCAATCGTTCCATGCAAAACCTATCGAAGCTGCAAAAGCCTTTGCGCGTTCAAGATCTTCGGGGGTATCGATGCCGATGGTCTCAATGTCGGTAACACCCACCTTTATACGATACCCGTTCTCAAGCCAACGGAGTTGCTCGAGCGACTCGGCCCTCTCCATTGGAGACTGTGGCAGAGTAGTAAGTGTTTCCAACAGATTGGCACGATAGGCATATATGCCAAGATGTTTGTAGAATGTATGTTTCTGAAGCCATTCACTCTTTTCCACACCACGCAGATATGGCACTACCGAACGGCTGAAATAGAGAGCATACCCCTTTTCGTTCAGTACCACCTTGGGAGAATTGGGACACTCAAGGCGCTCAAGGCCATCGGACGGCTCAAAAGGCTTAACCAATGTGGCAATATCCGTTTCATCTGAATCAAAGCAAGAGATGAGCGCCTCAACCTGCTTACGCTGGATAAAGGGTTCGTCACCCTGAATATTCACAATGACATCGCAATCCAAGCCCAAGCGTTTATATGCATCAAGACAACGTTCTGTACCATTGTTGCAGTTCTCCGATGTCATCACCACATTGCCGCCAAAAGCAAGCACCGCATCCTTGATGCGGTCGTCATCGGTAGCAACATACAGGTCATCGAAACAATCCTTAACCTGCTCATATACACGCTGTATTACAGGCTTGCCACCCAACATTGCCAACGGTTTTCCCGGGAAACGGGTCGAAGCATATCGTGCCGGTATAATTCCTACAAACTTCATTTCAATATAAAATATTGTTATTTCTTTTATTCAAAAATATCGTCAAAACCCTCCTGTTCCTCTTCCTGCAGGAAAACATCGTCACCCTCCTCGCCGGAAATCAACACATCCTCCTCATCATCGGACAACTGGAACTTGCTGCGACAAGGGTCGAAATCCTCGGGGATGTCAAAGATTTCATCCTCACTATAAGGAAGCGAGTTGTCCTTGTAAACCTTTTGCATGTACAGTCCATATATAGGCAATGCCATAGCGGCTCCCTGTCCCTCGCTCATCCTGTCGAAGTGGATATTACGCTCCTCACCGCCGACCCAGCATCCGGTAACAAGCGACGGTGTATAACCGACAAACCATCCATCGGACATATTCTGGGTTGTACCGGTCTTACCGCACATGTCGGCATTGATTTTGTACACACTCCTTAGACGATAACCTGTACCTTCGTTGATAACGCCGCGCATCATATCAATCATCTTGTATGAGCTTTCACGGCTGATGACTTCGTTCCGGTGAGCCGAGAATGTAGCAATTACATTGCCGTCATTGTCCTCGATACGTGTAACCATCAAAGGAGCAACGCGCATTCCCTTTCCTACAAAGACTGTATACGCACTCACCATTTCAGATACCGATGCATCACAAGTACCCAGACAGAGTGACTGTGTCGCCTCAATGCTTTGGTTTGTGAGACCGAACTCATGGATGAGTTTCTTCAACGAATAGGGGCTTAGCTGGTTCATAAGCCATGCCGAAATCCAGTTGTTGGACTTGGAGAGACCCCAGCGCAGAGTAACCATCTCGCCATAGCGGTCGCGACCGGAGTTTCTTGGCTTCCATACACGGCCAAGATCATCAAACAGTGTCTGCTCCACGTTACGTGTCTCGTCACATGGAGAAAAACCGCGTTCCATGGCCAACGAATAGAGGAATGGTTTAATGGTAGAACCCACCTGGCGACGACCGGAGCTGACCATGTCATATTTGAAATAGTGATAATTGGTTCCACCCACATAGGCCTTGACCTCACCCGAGAGCGGATCCATTGACATGGCACCTGAACGGAGGAAATACTTGTAGTACTTGATGGAGTCCATAGGTGTCATTACCGTATCCTTAAGACCCTGATATGTAAAGACTGTCATCTTCTGCTTGGTATTGAAAGCCTTTTCAATCTCCTCCTGCGAGTATCCTGCATTGTTCATTATGCGATAGCGCTCACTCTGTTTCATGTTGCGCTCCATAATCTTGTCAATCTCTGCTTTTGAAAGGTCACTGCTGAATGGTCCATTCTTCTTGCCACTCTTTGCCTTGAAGAAGTCGGTCTGCAGTTTACCTGCAACATGCTGGTTTACGGCATCCTCCAGATAGGCCTGCATACGGGAGTCGATGGTTGTATATATTTTAAGACCATCGGTATAAATATCGTATTTTTCGCCATTCGGTTTCCTGTTCCTGTTACACCAGCCGAAAAGTGAATCGGTCTCCCAACGCAGCGAATCGTCATAGAACTGCTGCATCTGCCAACCACGATAATTCTTGCGCTCGGGTTTCTTTGCGGTCATATAAAGACGCAGATATTCGCGGAAATAGGTTGCCATACCTTCGTTATGGTTTGCTGCATGGTAATTCAGCACCAATGGCAGAGCCGAGAGAGAATCACATTCGGCAGATGTAAGATAACCGGCCTTTTCCATCTGTGAAAACACGACGTTACGACGCTCCCGGGTTTTTTCGGGTCGCAAACGCGGATTGTAAAGCGATGAGTTCTTGCACATTCCGACAAGCGTTGCCGATTCTTCTATTGTAAGTTGACTTGGATGTTTGCCGAAGTATATTCCAGCAGCACTGGTAAGACCAATGGCATTGTTACCGAAATCGTATTTATTGAGATACATTGTCAATATCTCGTCCTTTGTAAATCTCTTCTCGAGTTTCGCTGCAATCACCCACTCATTGGGTTTCTGACGAATACGGGCCATCATACCCCGTTCGGGCTTTGAATGCAGCATCTTAGCCAGCTGTTGGGTAATTGTACTGCCACCGCCGGAATTTTCCTGACGCAGGATTATACTCTTGACAATAACACGCAACAGTGATTTGCCATCAATACCGGAATGGTCGTAATAGCGAACGTCTTCAGTAGCCACCAAAGCCTCTACAAGATGCTGTGGTATCTCGTCATACTCCACGCGTACACGATTGGTTGTAACACCGGGTTTGCTGCTGTACCAAGAGCCCATCACCACCCCGTCGGCAGATATTACCTGCGTTGCATATTCGCTTTGAGGGTTTTCAAGGACATCAGTATCGGGCACATAGCCGACCCAACCGCAAGAGATTGCGACAAACAGGGATATAACAGCTGCGCAAGCTGTTCCGATAACAACCCACAGCACTATAATCGTAATAAATACCCACTTGTTCTTTTTCATATCTGTGTAAATGTGTTTAGAAAGACCATTCCACGCTTTGTTTAAAACAAACCATAGGTTTGCAAATTTAATACAAAATTTTCAATAAAGCACCACCTTGCTCATTTCCTTTGTTTTTTTGGAATAAAATATTGTCGGGATATTGTTTTGGAAATATTATTGGTCTATCTTTACAAGAAATTTCAGTAATCCGCACTAAAAATGAAAAGCAAGAGCTTTGTATCAATCAACGACCTCTCCCGCGAGAAGATTCTCTCACTGCTTGACACTGCCGAGAAGTTTGAAGAGAATCCCAACAGGGAGATATTAAAGGGGAAAATTGTAGGTTCACTATTCTTTGAGCCATCGACAAGAACACGTCTCAGTTTTGAAACAGCAGCAAACCGTTTGGGAGCAAGCGTCATCGGTTTCAGCGATGCGGCTACAAGCTCTGCAACAAAGGGCGAGACATTGAAAGACACCATAATGATGGTATCGAGCTATGCCGATGTCATTGCAATGCGTCATAAGCTCGAGGGCGCAGCACGATACGCAAGCGAAGTTTCACAAGTACCAATAATCAACGCGGGTGACGGCGCCAACCAGCACCCGTCGCAGACTATGCTCGACCTCTACTCCATCAAAAAGACACAGGGCACACTCGAGGGATTGAAAATACACCTTGTGGGAGACCTGAAGTATGGCCGCACTGTACACTCGCTACTCCACGCCATGCGCCATTTCAACCCCACATTCTGCTTCATCTCACCCAATGAGCTCCGCATGCCCGAGGAGTACAGACTCTTCTGCGAGAAGAACAACATCCCTTACACTGAGACAACCGAGTTCAACGAGGATGTAATTGCCGACGCCGACATAATTTACATGACGAGAGTGCAGCGCGAGCGCTTCAGCGACATCATGGAGTATGAAAAAGTAAAGAACTGCTACCGCCTCACAAACGCAATGCTGGCGAACACAAAGGAGAATTTACGCATATTGCATCCGCTGCCACGCGTGAATGAGATTGCACAGGACGTAGACGCCAATCCCAAGGCATACTATTTCCAGCAGGCACAGAACGGCCTTTATGTGCGCGAAGCAATTATTTGTGATGTTTTAGGTATCAACATTTAATGCAAAAGACCATGAACGAGAACAAGAAAACTGCGTTGCAGGTATCGGCTCTATGCAACGGCACAGTGATAGACCACATCCCCGCCGACAAGCTCTTTGCGGTGGTCAACCTGCTCGAGATACACAAGATGCGCAACAACGTGACCATCGGCTACAACCTCGAGAGCAAGAAACTGGGAAAGAAAGGCCTCATAAAGATTGCCGACCGTTTTTTCA
>JAEIGA010015394.1_pt1 | contig 11642 bp, 12 predicted proteins | sample 9270691 | NCBI WGS metagenome assembly JAEIGA01 (sample SAMN17057246, study PRJNA624740) | gut metagenome | biome: biome; isolation source: fecal sample | host: Bos grunniens | place: China: Xizang | collected 2019
ACCTGGGAGCGTGGATGGTCCTTCGTGAAGAGAGCCGGGACCGTCATCCTGATCTCTTCCATCATCATCTGGTTCCTCCGGGGATTCGGAAATGTAAACGGCCATTTCGGCATGGTGGAAAACCTCTTCGAGGACGACAGTATCGTCACCGAAGAATATACGGAAGAACTTGCACAGAAGATGAATGTTCCCGTGGAGGACGTCAACGCGATGGACGCTTCACTGTTAGCACAGGTAGGCAACGGGGCAAGCATCATCTTCCGCCCTCTGGGATTCGGCAAATGGAAACCCACCGTGGCTACGGTAACAGGACTGGTGGCCAAAGAGGAGGTTGTAAGTACTTTCGGCGTACTGTATAATTATGATGACTCTGCGGAGGAACTGGGAGAAAACGGTGAACAGATCTGGGGCCGTGTAGCAAAGGATTACACTCCCATCGCCGGTTTCGCCTTCATGGTATTCAACCTCCTCTGTGCACCTTGCTTCGCGGCAATGGGCGCTATCCGCAGAGAGATGAACAATGCAAAATGGACCATGGCAGCCATCGGCTATATGTGCCTGTGGGCTTATGTCCTGTCCTTCATCATCTATAACCTCGGCGGTCTGTTCCTCGGGTCAGTGCCTTTCGGCATCGGCACGGTGGTCGCCGTCGGACTCCTGGCCGGTCTGATCTACCTGCTTTTCCGCAAGGGATACCAGCCGGACAATTCCATCAGACCTCTCTCTTCCGTAGAGGCAGTTAATTAAAGATTATTTCCCGTAAGTAATCGCGCAGGCTTACGGGAAATAAATCATGAAAAAAGGAGGTGACAACATGTCCCCTGTACTTGGCAATCTTATCGTGATCGTAATACTGGCTGTCATAGTATTCTTTGCTGCCCGCTCCATCTGGAGAACCCACAAAAGCGGCGGCTGCAGCGGATGCGGCGGCGGGAGCTGCGCAGGTTGCAGCGGATGTGGCAGTTTTACTCCTGACAGCAGATCTGTCCCGGACAAAAAAACGTCCGTCAACGGCGGATGTCCCTATTGCAAAGGGACAGACAACTAAACAATCGCATGTAAAGCTTTTTCATAACACTCTTTTTTAAATGTAAACCTTCAAGCAAGAAAACCACAGAATAGTCCAATCTCAATCTGAGAGGATATTCTGTGGTTTTCTTTATTGTAATCCCTTTATTATTCTAATTCTTTTATTCGTGTAATCCCATGAATATCTGTTCTCTATATCCATCCATATAATCTGGCGGGATTATCCTCCAGGATATGTCTGACCAATCCGGTATCTCCGGAAGCCTGACTGAGCAGGGCATCCAGAAGTTCCGCATCATCGGGTATACCGTAGGGTGAGGTCAGTTCGCTGGGGTGGGGCCAGTCGGTCCCCCAGATCACCTGGTCCGGGGCTTCCCTGACGTAGGCACGGCTTACCTCTATGGTATCCTGATAGCCCGTCTGCCGGCAGGCGGTATCGTGATAGAGTGCCGAGATCTTCACCCAGGCTCTCCTTTCCTTCATCAGGGAAAGGATGATGCCGTAGGCGGGATGACGGATACCCAGGTCCGCAGGAAGGTGACCCCTGTGGTCAAAGACCATGGGACAGGGCAGGTCTTCCAGAAGATCTTTATATCGGACGATCAGGTCCGCCTTCATCCAGAAATCCACATGCCAGTCAAGAGGGGCGATCCGCCTTGCCATGGCTGAGATCTCTTCCGGATCCTCCAAATCATCCCCGGGAACAAAATATCTGACCCCGCGGACTCCTGCCTCATGCATGGCTTTTAACTGGTCATCAGTGACTTCCTTTTCCGCCAGAACGACCACCGCCCTGGCGGAATCCCCCATCTGCCTGAGTGCATCCAGGGTACATGCGTTGTCTGTCCCGTAGATTGAAGGAGTGACGATCACATTTCTCTTCAGTCCCAGCCGGGCCATGATCAGACGATAGTCCTCCACCGTGGCTGCCGGCAGTCCTTTGCCGGCTGATGGCGGATAAGGGAACCTTTCAGGATCAAGGATATGATGATGGGTATCACAGGCAAGCATGCTCATTTCCATTTACGCAGTTTGTTTCCCTTCTTGACAAGTCTTATGGCAGATCGCTTTCCCTTGGCATTAACGGTGATCTTCAGAGCATTTCCTCTGCCTTTTTTACTGTAGCATCTGTTGTTCTTGATGGTCAGTTTTCCGTATCTGGACTTGGTGTGGGAACACAGCTGGAATCCTTGTCTGCCCCCTTTGATGGTATTGCCGGTGACTACGTTCTTCCCTTTTGAGAAGGCTTTGATATTTCCAAACAGAGCAATGTGACATCCGATGGAATATGCTTCCTTGACACGGTGGCTCTTGGAGATGATCTTGTTGTTCTTTACGGTAACGTTGTTGGAATTAAAGAGGGCCAGAGCCTCTGCCTTGGTTCCGGTGATGGTCGAGTTCTTCACCACGATCTTGTCATGATATTTCTTCCAGTATTCCTTTTCGGAACTGGGGAAGCTTGCACAAAGGCCACGGCATCCTTTTATGGTGCAGTGATCAATGGTCACGTTCTTGCAGGGTGTTCCGTCATGGAGATCATCCGGCAGGTAGGGAGCAGTTCTCGGAGTATCCAGGTCGATCTGAACACTCTCCTCCACGCTGTTCTTACGTCCGCTGCCCTGGGCGATCACTTTGCAGTTTTTCATGACCACATTTTGGCAGCTGACAAACTCAACACCATGACCGTCTGCGCTGGCACAACGGATATCCATGTTTTTGAGGGTGATATTTTTGGCGTGAGAGAAACTGAAGCTGGTCCCGGGATTTCCATCTTTTGATTCAGAGATCCATTTTCCGCCGATAATGGTGATGTTTGACATGGAATCATAGCCCTTTTTCAGTTCACCGCCATCGTTTCTGACCGCCTCATCCGCCACAATAAGGGTTGCGCCGGTGGCGTCCAGTTTCACATTGCCGAATACATCGATACTTCTGCCCACATAGTAGGTCTTCCCTTTCACGAGTTTCGCGTATCCGGTCTCCTCAAGTTCATACATGATATTACCGCTGTCACTATAATATCCCCACTCATCTTTTCCGTTGGGTTCTACTACTCCTGCCCGGACATCAGTCCCGGGAAGAACAAGAATCGCAAAAAGAACAACAAACAACCATTTTTTCATTTTTACAAGTTACTCCTTAATTCTTTTCAGCAGCCTGTCATGCTGCCTTGATCATTTTTCTACCACTCGTAGAGTATATTTCCCTGATCATCAACCGTCTCCGCTGAGCTCATATACCCGGCATTATAGGCAACATGCAGGGCATCCCATATTCCGTTTTTACAGTAGATCTTATTGTTCCTGATGACCAGTTCTCCGTATACGGATTCGGTGTGGGAACAGATCTGGAATCCCTGTCTGCCGCCTTTGATCACATTGTTCTCCACCAGGTTTTTCCCTTTTGCATAGGCGGAAACAGGTTTATTTCCGAAGATGGCCAGATGGCATCCGATGGAATAGGCTTCATCCACACGTTTGCTCCGGCTGATCAGCGTATTGTTTTTTACGGTGACGTTGGTGGCGTTAAACAGGGCCAGGGCTTCTGCCTTTGTCCCGGTGACGGTACAGTTTCTGATCACGATGTTGTCATGATACTCATTGAGGAATTTTTTTGTCTTTTTCACATAATTTGAACTGATTCCCCGGCATCCTGTCACCGTACATCCGTCGATAACGATATTTCTGCAAGGGGTCCCGTCCCAGAGACGGGGACGCTTTTTCAGGAAAGGCGCAGTATATTTTTCTGCCATATCGATCTGGATACTTTCCTCGATACTGTTCTTTTTCCCGTTTCCTTTGGCTATGACCTTACAGTTTTTAATGGTCACATCTTTGCAGCCCACCAGCTCGATACCATGTCCGTCCGCATGGGCACAGCGGATATCCATATTTTTCAGGGTGATGTTCCTGGCGTGGGAGAAGCTGAAGCTGGTCCCGGAATTCCCCTTCTTCTTTTTGGACTTCCATGTTCCGCCTACAATCTTGATATTGGCCATGGAAGCATAACCCTTCTTCAGCTTGCCTCCGTCATTTCTGATGGCGGAGTGGTACACGATCAATGTGGCACCGGTGGCATTGAGGGTCATGTTGCTGCCGACACGGATATTGCTGCGCAGATGATATTTTTTGCCTTTGACCAGCTTGACCCTTCCGGACTTCTTCAGTTCACGGGTGATGCTTTTGGCGTCATCAGTACCTTTTTTGCCGGGTTTTACCACTTTTGCCTGAACATCGGCCCTGAACAGGATGAGGATTGCCAGGAAGAAGATCAATAAACATTTTTTCATCTTGTTTACCATTTGTAGAGTTTATTTCCTTTTTTGGTCACTGACTTAGCGGACCTGCTCCCGCTGGCGTTGGTGGTAACCTTCAGGGCATTGCCTTTTCCCTTCTTGCAGTAGAGCTTGTTGTTCTTAATGATCAGCTTTCCATATCTGGATTTGGTGTGGGAACACATCTGGAATCCCTGTCTGCCGCCTTTGATGGTGTTTTTCTCAACAACAAACTTGCCTTTTTCATAGGCGGATACTTTTTTGGTGCCGAAGATCGCCATGTGGCATCCGATGGAATAAGCCGTGCCGGTACGTTTGCTTTTCGTAATGATGGTGTTGTTTTTCACCGTAACATTGTTGGCATTGAAGAAAGACAGGGCTTCGGATGTGAGTCCGGTAAGAGTACAGTTCTTCACCACGATATTATCATGGTATTTATTTTTATATCTTCCGTCCTTCTTGGTGTAATTGGCGCATACAGCCCGGGCACCCGTAACGGTACAATGATCGATAGTGATGTTCTTACAGGTTGTTCCGTCCCTTAAAGAGCCGCTCAGGAAAGGTGCGGTATTCCCGGCAGCCAGATCGATCTGGATCTGTTCCTCAAGGCAGCCGGAGGAGGGTGTGCCCTTGGCGATCACTTTACAGTTTTTGATGGTTACATTTTTACAGCCCACCAGCTCAATGGAATGTCCTTTTGCATTGGTGGTATTGATATTCATATTCTCGAACGTAATATTTTTAGCATGGGAGAAACTGAAGCTGGTACTCCAATAGCCGCCTGAGGATTTGGACACCCATGTTCCGCCTTTCACCTTAATATTGGACATGGAATCATAACCTTTTTTCAAGGTGGTCCAGTCATTTCTCATGGCCGCATTGCCGCCCACTTTAAGTGTGGCGCCGGTGGCATCCAAGGTATTGTGGTCGCCTATACAGATATGCCAGTCAATATTATATGTTGCGCCTTTAACCAGTTTTGCATAACCGGTCTCTCTCAATTCTCTGTTTATATTGTAAACATCATCGTCGGGCTCATCATAAAAATCTTCCCAAGTATATTCATAATCATCCCAATAATCCCATTCTTCGGGATCGGTAGGTTTCTCGGCCTCTCTTTGTTTATTGGCCTCTGCCGCCTTTTTGACTGCTTCCGCTTTAGCTTCGGCTTTCAAGGTCTTATAAGGTTTTACCACTCCTGCCTGGGCATCAACCCTGAACAGGACAAGAACTGCCAGCAATACGATAAAAAAACATTTCTTCATAACAAGTTACACTCCTCTTTTTTCGTGGTCAGCCTTCCACGGGCAGATTCTGCTGCCGGTGTTTGCTGCCTGGTGCTTTAACAACGGGTTGCATTTATATAAATTTTAATTATTTACCATTGATATAGTTTGTTTCCTGACCGGACGATCTTTTTTGCAGAGCGTTTATGTCCGGCATTATAGGCAACCCTAAGGGCATTCTTCTCCCCTTTTTTGGAGTAGAGCCTATTGTTCCTGATGACCAGTTTCCCATATCTGGCCCTGGTGTGGGAACACATATTGAAGCCCTGCCTGCCGCCTTTAATGGTGTTTTTTTCGATCCGGTTCTTTCCCTTCGCATAGGCGGATACCTTTCCGGTTCCGAAGATGGCCAGGTGGCATCCGATGGAATAGGCATCCTTGACACGGTGGCTCTTCGTGATGATGGTGTTGTTTCTCACGGTAACATTGGTGGCGTTAAACAGGGCAAGGGCTTCCGATCTGGTTCCCGTGATCCTGCATTTTTCCACTACGATCCGGTCATGATACCTGTTGATATATTTTTTGTTGTTCTTTGCATAATTTGAACATAATCCCCGGCAGCCTTTTATGGTGCATCCGGTGATGGTTATATTCCTGCATGGGGTACCGTCCCACAAATACGGACGGTCGGCCAGATAAGGCGCAGTCTTCGGAGTGGCCAGATCGATCTGGATACTCTCCTCGACACTCCTGGCTTTTCCGCTGCCCTGGGCAATGACTTTGCAGTTTTTTATGGTCACGTTTTTGCAGGATACCAGTTCAATGCCATGCCCTTCAGCATCGGAAGTGCTGATGTCCATATTTTCCAGGGTGATGTTTTTGGCATGGGTGAAGCTGAAGCTGGTCCCCGCATTGCCGCCCGGGTTGTAGGATTTCCATCTGCCGCCGATGATATGGATATTGGCCATGGAATCATAACCCTTTTTCAGTTCCCCGGCGTCATTTCGGATGGCACAGTCGTACACGACCAGGGTAGCTCCGGTGGCATCCAGGATCATATCACTGTCCACCCGGATACACCTGCTCAGGTAATAGGTTTTCCCCGGAACCAGTTTTGCATAACCGGTCTCCTTCAGTTCCCTGTTGATAATATAATTATCGGAATAAGTATAAAAGCCCCACTCGTCGGGTTGGCTGGGTCCTACCACCCCCGCCCGGACGTCGACTCTGAAAAGAGCAGGAATCAGCAAAAGAACAGTTAAGAACCATCTTTTCATTGCAATTCATCACTCCCTACTCATCTTCAAACCCGTAATACAGATACATATTGTAACGGGCATTGGCCTCCTCGGTTGCTTTCTTTTCCTTCCAGGCATCGACCTCGCTCCTGATGGCCAGCATCTCGTCCACGATCAGCTGCAGGTCTTTAGGTTTGGTGTATTCCAGATAAGCGGTCATACGGTCGATGGATTTAGGGCTTCCCAGATGGCCGGCGATCATGTCCCCCAGCTCCTTCGGAAATCCCAGTTCAGCCAGGGCTGCGATCAGGTCATCCCGGGACCTGGCCCAGATCTTTCTATGGTCCATTCTTTCTCTGTTTCACCCCCGTCAGCAAATGTCCTGAAAGGAGGACATCATCTGCTCTATCCTGATTCTCATTCTTCTGCAGGTTCCAGGGAGATCATATCTCCAAAAGGAATCCGGGTTCCGTCTTCCAGGGTAAGGATCCTCCGGTACCGGTCCAGTTTCTTTACCCGGCCCGTGACCTCCAGACAGGCTCCCCCTTCCTTCCTCTCATCCGGCAGAAAATATACAACCTTCACCGGGGGGAAGTCTTCCATGCCGGTCATGATCAGCTGCAGGCCTTCGTTCAAAGCCTTCAGGTCATCTTCCGACAGTTCGGGCCTGCTGTCCACATACCTGGCTGCTTCCTCCACCTTGTCCTCATAGCCGGTAAGGGCGGAAAAAGGGGCAAACTGGGCGGCTCTTTTCACCAGGGACATGCGGGGATGATTTCTGGGTTCATAGTGGGGAAGATGAATGATATCTTCATAGTTTCCCTGACTCATGCCTTGTGCCCTCCTACCTGCTCGTTTCTCTCCCGGCCGGTGGCACCTTCCTTGAAATTGGTCCCTTTCAGGATGGCGTTCTTTCCGTACTTTCCCTTGATGGAAAGCATGGCTTCCTGGAGCTTGCGTTCCTTTCCGGACTCCTCCTTCTCCCGCTGCTTGTTCTCCTGAAATGCCCGGTAATCCGTGAAGAGGTCAAGCTGTTCATAGACGGGTTCCGCTGCCTTTTCACTGTCCTCTCTTACCACATGGTTGGCGGAGATGTTGATCCTCCGCACCAGAAGGTCCGGATCCACGATCCGGTCATACAGGTCCAGGACGGCATCACAGATCATCCTGCCGGAGGAGGTCAGTCGGGGAAGATTGACTGTCCCGTGGGCATGGCGGGGCACCTGCCTTCCGTACCAGTCATCCTTGATCTCCCCTTTATATTTCCTGCGGAGATCAGGATCATCCAGATTGACCCGGTCGTAACCCACGGTCAGGACCAGCTGGTCCGTGACCAGTCCTTTGGCCACCAGGTTGAGGGCCGTCGCATCCGCCATCTCATGAACCACATTTCTTGCCTTGGCAAAGTCATATGGGGCCATCAGCACCTGTCCCGAGCTGGTGGAATTATTCTCCGGCTGATAGGATTTCACCAGGTCCATGGTACAGGGTTCCCACCCCCAGGCATGGTCGATCAGAAGCTCCGCGTTGACGCCGAAGAGACGGTAGAGAAGATCCTCATCCTCCAGGGAGTATCTGGCGATGTCTCCCATGGTATACATGCCGTGTTCATTGAGCTTTTTGGCATAGCCTTTACCCACCCGCCAGAAATCCGTCAGAGGCTGATGGTTCCAGAGCTGCCTGCGGTAGCTCATCTCATCAAGCTCCGCGATCCGCACACCGTTTTTATCCGGCTCCACGTGCTTGGCCCCGATATCCATGGCGATCTTGGCCAGATAGAGGTTGGGGCCGATGCCGGCGGTGGCCGTGATCCCGGTCTCCTCAAGGACGTCCCGGATCATGCGCATGGCCAGCTGACGGGCCGTCATCCCGTAGGTCTTCAGGTAGCCGGTGGCATCGATCAGGACCTCATCGATGGAATACACATGGATATCCTCCGGGGAAATGTACTTCAGGTAGATATTATAGATCCGGGTACTGTATTCCATGTACCAGGACATGCGGGGAACAGCCACGATATAATCAAGCTCCAGGGAAGGGTCAGCAGCCAGTTCCGGCGCTGAGTCCGACTTCCCGGTAAACCTGTGCCCCGGGGCCATCCTGAGACGGTCCCGGTTGATCTTCTTCACGGCGCTGACCACTTCAAAGAGGCGGGCTCTCCCGGAGATGCCGTAGGCTTTAAGGCTGGGGGAGACCGCCAGACAGATGGTCTTCTCCGTCCTGGACCGGTCCGCCACCACCAGGTTGGTGGTCAGGGGATCCCTGTCCAGCTCCCGGCACTCCACCGAGGCATAGAAGCTCTTCAGATCAATGGCGATGTAGGTATGTTCCATAAATCTCCTTTAGAAGGTGATTACCTCCGGGGCTTTGGTAAAGGAAGAAAATGTAGCGGTGGCATCCTTGAAATAGAATACTTCCGTATTTCCGTCATCGGGGGAATACATGGCCTTCAGATCCGGATAGGCATCCAGCATGGAAACCTTGGCCTCAAGGCGGTCATCCTCCACCAGCTGACCGGCCACACGGAGCCACTCTCCGTTCTTGAACGCGCAGATCTCCACCTTGGGGTTGGCATGGATCTGTTTGGATACGTCCTTCACTTTTCCGGTCTGGATGTAGAGTTTATCCTCGAAGACATGGGCTGTGCCGAAGGGTCTTACCCTGGGCTGGTCACCATCGATTGTTGCCAGATAATAAACCCCGGCTTCTTTTAAGAATTCTGCTACTCTTTTCATTTTTTCTCCTTTCCGGCCGGTTTATACGGCCACTGTATTAAATCATGAATTGCGCAAAAAGCCGCAATTGTTTTCTCTATCCGATCCATTCCACCTGTCCTGAGACGATATCATAGACCGCGCCGGATATCTCCACTTTGTCGATCTCCGGATGCAGGGCGAAATCCCTGGTCAGCCTGTCCATGGCATGAATCACATTTAACCGGCAGGCCTTGTCCGGGTCCTTCTCGCTGCCGACGGCCTCCTGGATGTCTTCCGTGATAAAACGGACAAAGCCGTCACCGTGTCCGCTTAAGGCCGCACTGACGGCGCCGCAGCCGGTATGACCCAGGACGATGATCTGGTCACAGTCCAGGTGGGACGCAGCATACTCTATACTTCCCAGCTGGTGGTTATCCAGTACATTTCCTGCCACACGGATCACAAAAAGATCCCCGATCCCGGCGGAAAAGATCTGCTCCGGGATAACCCTGGAATCGGAACAGCAGATCACAATGGCGTAGGGATGCTGCCCTTCCTTTGCCGTTCTTTGGCGCAGGTCCGCGGAAGATGTACGCAGGAAATCTTCATTTCCTTTTTTCAGGCGTTCTCTGATCTTGATATTCACCTTTATACCCTCCAATCTGACCGGAAAACCGATGGGGCTGAAGTCCCCGATCCGTCACTGATCCGGCTTCAAAAGTCATATAAACATTGTAATTCTTTTATAACAATTTCGCAATATTTGGCCTGTGTACAAAAGTGTCATTTTTCGTGATTTTTCTGCCCTTTTTGTAGCTGAGGGAAATTTACAGACGGGGGTTTTTGTGTTAACAATATATATATAAGGATAATGCAATCAAAGGAAATTTTTATTATGCCGGATGTCGTAAAAAGGGGCTATTCTCCCAAAGATTTTGAAGAATTTCATAAGCAGGCGGACAAGCTGGCCGCTGCCGGCCGGGACCTCTTCTATCTGGTCAACAGAGGTTACCCTGTAAAGGCCGCCTCCGTGTTTATCGGCAACCATTACATGCTGTCCGAACGTCAGCGTCTGGCCCTGGTGAGGACCGTCGCCACGGAGGACTCCCTGCGCTCCAGGAAGGCAAAAGAAAAAACCAGGCTGGAACCTGGTTCTGTGGTCTTTATCGATTGTTTCAACACCATCATTTCCCTGGAGATCGCTTTCTCCGGTTCTACCCTGCTCAGATGCATGGACGACACCATCAGGGACCTCGCCGGCCTGCGGGGGACCTACCGCCTGATCGACAAGACTGACCCCGCCATCCTGACCATCCGGAAGGTTCTTGAGGAGGAACAGGCAGGCACGGCACATTTCCTGATCGATGCCCCCGTTTCCAATTCCGGCAGGCTTAAAGCCAGGATCGCCGGTCTCTTTGAAGGGTCATCTGTCAGGACCGAATTCTCTGTCATCAGGGACGTGGACCGGACACTGTACGACAAAGAAAATGTCATCTCCTCCGACGGGGTGGTTCTGGACCACTGCCGGTCCTGGTTCAATCTGGTGGCCAGAGGGATCCGTGCGGAGCTGGGGGACTACCCTTATGTCGAGATCATGGCCCGGAACTGATCCCCCTCTGGGCTTACAGTTGTCTCCAGGCTTACTGTTCTCTCTGGGCTTACAGTTGTTTCAGGGTTTACAGTTGCCGCAGGGCTCATAACCCTGTCCCATAATGGTCTCCCGGCTGTCATGGGAGATGGCCTTGTTTTTCTCCTTCATATCCTTCACACTGTCGCAGGAAGGAAGATGGAACTTTTGGGTGTTGGTGTTGAGGACATAATAATCCTCCTGAGCCGCCGTGTCAGACCCGCCTTCGGCGGAATCGGAAGCCGCATCGGCTGAGTCCGGATTGGATTTATCTCCGGCGGAATCGGGATCATTCCTCTCCGCGGCGGTCTCTTCTTTGGAAGGATCCGCATAATTCAGGTCCAGGCTGTTGTCCCCTGTTTTATAATCGATCAGGATCCCGGGCTGGACATTGTAGGCATAGATGTTGTAGCAGATTGCCTTTCCCTTGTCTTCCACCGACATTGCTTCCATGAAGACACCGGAAGCCAGAAGATTGTCCCCTTCAAATACCGGGGTCACCCGGTAGAGGACGTGATTGCCGGTGGCCCGGACATAATCCAATACCATCAG
>JAEIGA010015395.1_pt1 | contig 11642 bp, 5 predicted proteins | sample 9270691 | NCBI WGS metagenome assembly JAEIGA01 (sample SAMN17057246, study PRJNA624740) | gut metagenome | biome: biome; isolation source: fecal sample | host: Bos grunniens | place: China: Xizang | collected 2019
GGGAGAGCAACCCATCATCGCCCTAACAAGGGAGATGCAGGCATTGCAGGCCGCAAAGGGAGGAGAGTATATTACAGCAGCCGATGCACGCGCAATAAGCAGGAACGTGAGGCAGACAGGATATCTTGCACGCAAGGGAGAAGTGGTAGTAGACAAGGAGAACGACAGGATGCTTGCACCACACAGCGTGTGCCTTAGCGACAAGGCAAAGCAGGCGGCCAATTTTCTTGTCATAGAGAGGGAGTCGAACAAGGTAAATGCCAAACGTCTGCTGCAGGAGTATGCCGAGGGAACAGTTGTCATTAACCCGCCATTTCCCACAATGACCACCGAGCAGCTTGACCACAGTTTCGACTTGCCATATACACGCCTGCCACACCCCAAATACAAGGGCAAACGTATTCCGGCCTATGATATGATTAAACACTCGGTGAACATACACCGCGGGTGCTTTGGCGGATGCGCCTTCTGCACAATATCTGCCCACCAGGGCAAGTTCATTGTGAACAGAAGCCAGGAGAGTATATTGCGCGAAGTAAAGGCTATTGCAGCAATGGACGACTTCAAGGGCTATCTGAGCGACCTTGGAGGCCCATCGGCCAATATGTATATGATGAGAGGCCGCAACAGCGAGCTTTGTGCCAAGTGTTCGAGACCGTCGTGCATACAGCCCAAGATTTGCCCGAATATGAACATAGACCACACAGCGTTGCTCGAGCTCTACAAGAAGGTGGACGCACTGCCTCAGGTAAAAAAGAGTTTCATTGGCAGCGGAGTGCGCTATGATATGCTGTTGCACCGCAGTGGCGACAACAGGTGCGATGAAGCGAGTGAGCGCTATACCGAGGAACTTATACGTAACCACGTGAGCGGACGTTTGAAAGTGGCTCCCGAGCACACAAATGCCAATGTGTTGAAACTTATGCGCAAGCCCTCTTTTGTACAGTTCCACCAGTTTAAGCGCATATTTGACAGAATAAATGCCAAATACAACCTTAAGCAACAGATTATCCCCTACTTCATAAGCAGCCACCCGGGCAGCACCGTAGAGGCTATGGCAGAGCTTGCTGCGGAGACAAAGCAGCTGAATTTTCACCTTGAACAGGTGCAGGATTTCACTCCAACGCCAATGACAATGGCAACGGAGATGTACTACACCGGCATCAACCCAGAGACAGGAGAGAAGGTGTTTGTTGCGCGTTCAATGCGGGAAAAAGAGGAGCAAAGGCGTTTCTTCTTCTGGTACAAACCCGAGGAGCGCAAGCAAATTGCACAGTTGTTGCGCAGAATGGGCCGCACCGACCTTATAAAGAAGATGGGAATGTAAACAATGCAATATAATATATAAGCCGGCCTCAGTGAAGGCCGGCTTATATATTTGCAGGGTGAGATTATTCTGTTACCTCGAACTCCTCTTTGCCCACACCACAGAGGGGGCATACATAATCCTCGGGGAGCGACTCAAAAGGAACACCAGGCTCAATACCCTGCTCGGGGTCTCCAATCTCGGGATCATAGACCCACTGGCACACTGTACAGATATACTTTTTCATAATGGTATGTTTTTATATTCAACAATTTGCTTTACTAAAATGTTCGTCCCAATTGACGACAATGCAAATTTAACACATTTGGTTAAATAATTTGCCTATTTTATGTTAATTGATTTTAATTTTACAATCATTTCATTTTAAATTGTCCAAATACTTCTCTTTTAGATGTTGTAAACCCTCTGAAGCGCCCTTGCGTATAATGGTTACATCTCGGTTGGCCGGGATGTTCACGTCGTTGGGGTCTATGAGATAGACCGGAACCGTTGAGGGCACATAGTGGAGCAGGCTTGCGGCCGGATAGACATTGAGCGAGGTGCCTATGATTATGAACACATCAACTCCCGAAAGAGCCTCCACGGCACTCTCCATAGCGGGAACGGCCTCACCAAACCACACAATAAAGGGACGCAACTGAGACCCGTCGGCAGCCCTATCGCCAATATTGATTGGAGTGTCGGGCGATGCCAGGGTTTCTATACAGGAGGGGTTATGGGGCTCGCGAGAAGAGCAGGCTTTCATAAGCTCACCGTGAAGGTGTATTATGTTGGTGGAGCCGGCACGCTCGTGCAGGTCATCGACATTTTGAGTAACCACAGTAACATCAAAATCACTCTCCAGGGCTGCCAACAGTTTGTGTCCCTTGTTTGGCTCCACAGTGAGCAGTTCCTTGCGACGTTGGTTATAGAATTCGAGGACTATTGCAGGATTGGCTCTGTAGCCCTCAATGCTTGCCACAACTTCAACAGGGTAGTTGTTCCAGAGGCCTGAACCACCACGAAAAGTTGCAAGACCACTCTCTACACTCATTCCTGCACCGGTGAGTATTACAATTTTTTTCATAGCTGAAATCTAAAAAAGAGCCGAGAGCAAAAACTCCCGGCTCATATTGTTTTCAAAGTAGTAACTGACTTTATCAATTCTTGGATGAAGGTATATCCTTTTCAGGTGTTACAACCTTGCCGGGAAGAGGCAGATACCAGTTGTTCTCATTGAGCAACTTGTTATAAAGCTCTGTATCATATTCGAAATCGGCGCTGCGGTATGTACCCTTGTTGTTGTACTCACGGGCTGCCACACGCTTGGCAAGAACATCGTTATCTCCCATTGCCTTTGCAAAGCGGATGAGGTCGCCAAAACGTGTACCCTCCCACGCAAGCTCAAGAGCAAGCTCATCGAGCACAAGGTCGGCAACGTAGTTGAGTGAATCCTCACGTGTTACAGGCTGCAGAATTGTCTCAACCTTACCCTCGACCATAGTGTTGCCAAGGTAGCGTGCAATACAAGTATCGTTCAACATATAATACCTGTTTCGCTCGCTGTCGCCCGAGCCACGTGAGTGGATGCCGGCATTGTTGAGGAACGCAGAGTTTGTGAAGTTGTAACGAATAGAGTCATCGCAGTGTGCAATGTACTTGGTATACAAGGTATCAGATATAATGGTATCTGTGCTTAGGACATTGCCAAGAGAATCAAGGTGCTCGATATATGACTCAACCAATGTTGTATCTGTAGCATAGACGGGATTTTTAAGAATTCGGTAATTGTCCTTAAGTCCCACCTTGAGTGTTGCCATTGCCATATTCATCGCACCCTGGTAGCCCTCACGCTCAAGACCAATAAGAGCCTCGGCAAGACGCAGGTAAGCAAGTTCCTTGCGCTGCAGGATTATATATGTGGTGGGTATATTAGGTGTAAGCGTAGCATCGAAGCCAAAAGAGCCTTCCTCGAAGTTGTACTTGGCAATGATGTTGGCATACTCAATCTCACCCATCTCGCCACCACGCTGTGAATAGGTGGTAGCCTTTAGACGCAAGTCGCCGGGATAGTCATAATTGTGGCTATACTCAACAAGTTCGGGCTTCTTGAGATCGCCCTTCACATAGCGATAGACCTGACGGCGTGCAAGAGAGACCATTGCCTGAGAAGCAGCAACCTGGGCTGCGCCCACCTCGCCCTGGGGCGAGAATACCGACGCAAGCTCCGATACAGTACCATCGAGTTCACTGCTTGCATAAGGTATTATTGTGAAGTAGTTTGCGCTTATCTGCTTGAAATTCTTAACCGCGAACTGACCAATGAAGCCGTTGTTCATATTGCGGCCACCCTCGCCTGCATAGGTTGCAGAGTTACCTGTGTCGGTATACTTCTTTGCTGTTTCATTGGTACCTGTACCTGCTATCTGTGCATAGAAATAGTGGGCTGCATTCTTGTAATCGCCACGCCACAAGTAGAGCTCACCAAGGAGCATACGAATGGGAACGAAGAGAAGCTTTGTTTCAACATCGGTTCCTCCATCTCCATAGCCAAACTTAAGCACAGTACCGTCGGTGTCCCAAGATGGCATTGGATAGGCCGCAGGATTCTCATAGGGGAGGATGTCGGCAATGAGATTATCGACAATCTCCTCGCGAGTGAGCATAGGGGCGTTCATCACCGCCTCGGCATCACTGTGGCTGAGAATGGGCTTGGTAAAATAGGGCACTGCATAGTGGTTGATTGCAAGCTGCAGATATGTCCAAGCACGCACGCTCTTAACTGCAACATACTCGGGGAGCATAAGCCTGATGTTGTTCTTCTCCAATGTAGTGTCTACACGAGCAAGATAGATATTACAGTTGTTGATGATGGTGTAGTAGTCCTTCACATCGAGATACTTATTGCCATCGAGGTTGTACTCGAAGCGACTCAACTCCTGCACATCGATAACAGCCTTCTCTTTGTTTATTGATACAAGATCGGCACGCAGCTCGTTGATGAGCACCTGACGGTCGCCAACGCCCTGAACAGCCTTGAGGATACCAAGCACTGAGTAGACCGAGTCATTCAGTGTCCAATCTTCAAACTCGTACTCAACACGGTTTGATTCGACATTCAGAATATCAGAGCAAGAACTCATCATAAAAGTTCCGCTAAGAAGGAATGTCATAATATAAATGAATTTCTTTTTCATTGTTGTATGTTTTTCTGCCCCGCCGGACAAGCCGGCGGGAGCATATCATTCATTAGAGATTTATCTTAACACCAAGATGGAAACTGCGTGTCTGTGGCAACAAGCCTGCATCAACACCCTGATAGAGAACATTGTTGCTCACAGAGAACTCGGGATCGACACCCTGATACTTTGTGAGAGTATAGAGGTTCTCGGCAGCGCACCAAACCGACAGACCCTGCAACCAGTTGGCTGTAACGGGGATATCATAGGTGAACTTGATTGTCTTTAGACGGAGGTAAGAGCCGTCCTCAATCCAACGGTCAGAGAAACGTGAGTTACCTGTGGGGTCACCATAAGCAACGGCAGGGATATCGGTTTTCTGGCCATCGACTGTCCAGCGGTTGAGCATTGCTGTGGTTTGGTTGTAGAACGATGAACCGCTCTCAAGCTTCTGACGGTAGTAGTTGTACACGTCATTGCCCACTGAATAGTTGAAGTTTACATCAAGAGAGAAGCCCTTGTAGGCAAGTCTTGTGAAGATGTTACCATAGATATCGGGGTTGGGATTACCGATGACGGTCTTATCGGCATCATCGATGCGGCCTACTCCGCTTGTCTGGTCTACATCGACAAACTTCATATCACCGGCCTTGAAATACTGTTTTGCACCGGTTGCATCTACCTGATAGAGTTTATAGTCCTCGGCATCCTGTGAAGATGCTATCACACCGTCGGTCTTGTAGCCCCAGAATACGCCCACGGGCTGACCAACCATTGTAGCAACCTCGCCACCATAGACCTTTGTGGGAGCTATTGCCTCGTCAAGTGCTGTAATCTCGTTCTTGTAGTGTCCCAATGAAGCGCCAAGCTCCCACTGGAAGTTCTTTGTGTTGATGAGTTTCGCATTGACGGTAGCCTCGATACCTGTGTTCTGCAGTTCACCGCCATTGGCCCAATACTTACCCATACCGGTAACATACTGATACTGCTTCTGCACCAGAAGGTCGCGTGTGGTTGATCTGTACCAATCGAATGAAAGTGCCAGACGGTTGTCAAATAGCATAGCATCGAGACCTACATTGAAGCGTGATGTACTCTCCCACTTCACACCGTCATTCTCCACGTTGCCAAGCTGAAGACCCATTGTGCGGTCATAGAACTTAACTGCCTGCAGATAGCTGCGTGCTGCAAAGTAGTCAATGGCATCGTTGCCGGTGATATCGTAGCCGGCACGCAACTTAAGCATATTAACAGGCTTCACATTGAACCAGGGCTCTGAAGATACCAACCAACCGGCCTGAACCGAGGGGAAGAAGCCCCACGCCACGCCAAGCATCTGCAACGCGCCTTCGGCCTTCACACCAAAACGTGAAGAAGCCTCGAGTGCAGCTGCAAACTGAAGGAAATAGCGTGTCTTGTAGCTATAGTCGGCCGAGAGGTACCAGGCAATGTTTGTCCACACGTTGTTGTCGCCCTCGCCATCAAGGTGGTCGAGTGAGGGCTGCACGTTGAAGGCGTTGTCGCTACCAGAGTTGGCACCGCTGATTGCGTTTGAGTCGAAATTGAAATTGGTATAACGGAAACCACCAAACACATTGATGTCGTGGGCGCCAAAGACCTTCTTCCAATCGACACGGGTATCGCTTGACAATGCGGCCTCCTTACCAAAGAAAGATGAGATGTAGTTACCAATCTTTCCATTCAGAGAAGGCACATAGAAGTCATACTTGTTGTTATCGGGCGATGTGGGATAGGGCAAATAGTATTTCTCACTCACACGATAGAGAGAGTAGTTAAATCTCTCGGTGATGGTGAAATCGCCCAACTTCAGCTCGGGAGCCACTGTAATACCCATATTGGTGTACTCCAACTCGTTCTTGTGGGGGTCGGAGGCATTGGTGAGAATTGTCAGCGGGTTGTAGATTGAGTTATTGGGGCGTGAAATGCCTGCAAGCTGCGCAGCCTCGAAAGCGAAGTCATCACTTATATCAATATTGGGGCTTATCTCACCGGTAGTGGCATATCGATAGGGGCTGAGGAAGGGAGCCTTCACTGCAGCTATTGCTCCAAGTGATGTGAGAGGGAATGCAGTCTCGTCCTCACGAAGACCGTCATCAAGAAGCTCACGACCAACACGTGAATATGAGATATCTACACGTGTCTTGAAGTTGTCGGCCAAAAGGATATCGGAGTTCAAACGCACATTGAGACGGCTGAAATCGTTACCCTTGATGGGAGAATCTCCAAGTGTGTAACCGAATGAGAAGTTATACATAGCAACCTCATCACCACCCTCTACATTAACCTTGTAGTTCTGGGTAATTGCCTCGCGATATACTACATCGCCCCAATCGGTGTCGTTATGATACTTGTTGTAATAGAGGTAACCGCTCTGCAACTTGCCATTCTTGAAGACGGGCTTATCGGAACGCAAGAATCCAAGATTGCGGTTGGCGGGAACGTTCATTGTGCCCACAATGTCATTGGCATATACGCGATAGTCCTCGGTGCCAAGCATATTGTAGGTGCCGGGCTGAAGAGCTACGTTAGCAAAGATGTTTGCTGTGATGCGGGTAGCCATACTCTCGCCGCGCTTGGTGTTGATGACTATCACACCATTTGCTGCACGGGCACCATAGATGGCAGCACCGTTCTTTATAACCTTGACATCGCGAATATCGTTCACGTCAATTGCAGAGAGGATGTTGTTGTAGATACCCATATGGATAGACTCACTACCCTCCTGAAGGTCCCAAATTACACCGTCTACAACGATAAGAGGCTGTGTGTTTGCATTGAGCGAGTTGAGACCGCGAATGAACATTGCAGCACCAATTCCTGGGGTTGCCGAACGGTTCACAGTGCGCACATCGGCACCCAACTTGTTTTGAATATCGGAATCGATGGTCAATGCAGCACTCACGCCCTCCTCAAACTCGCGCTCCGAGGTGATGAGAACATCCTGGCTATAGTTCTCCTGGAACTTGTCGGAATAGAGACGCACATTGATGACATCTCTGTTGCCAACAGGCTTTTGAACTGTGAGATAGTCGGTTGTTGAGAATGTAAGGAGTGTTACATAAGAGGGAACCGCGAGTTTGTACTTACCCTCGGCATCGGTCATTGTGGTTACTCTCTTGTGGCCTGTGGCCTGAACACGCACACCGGGAATGGGAACATTGGTTGCGGCATCGTAAACGGTACCGGTAACCACATTCTCCTGCTGCAAGGCAAACTTCAGTTCCTTGCCGTTCCACTTTTGGTCGGCGCTTCTGAAACCGGCATACACCACGCGGACCGTAGCATCCTTGGCTACGTTCTGCAGTTCAAACTGGCCATCAACATCAGTTGTTACTGAATTGTTGCTACCAATCACACTGACACGGGCACCAAAAACAGGCTCACCCAGGTCATTGACAACGACACCCTTGACTGTACCGTCTTGCTGTTGTGTTGTCTCAACAGCGGCGCGTGCACCTTCCGTTGCTGATACCGACGCACGGATTGACGACGGCATCAAAAGCATCAACGCCACTGATAATTGCATTAGTTGTCGCATATACATAGTTGATTTTCTTTTTTTCATCATACAAACCATTATTCTGTATCGGCCACGGGGATAAGGATAATCTTATCGAGACGCATTGACATATCAGTGCTTCCACGACCCGTATTCGTTCTAATATCAAACTGCGCGCGATAGTCTGCTTGCGACTTTGCTTCATAGAACTCACAAGCCTTGAACTCTACCTCAGCCTTTTCAGTACCATTCATTAGGAAGATTGTATCAAGCTTCAACGGGTTGGTTACATAAGGGTTTCTCTTATCGGTCTCTACGAGCGTCTCTATACCGGAACTTAACTCTTGTGTAATAGTTACAGTAAATCTACAAGGGTAGAGTTCTTCCTTCTTGATATCGGGGTTTGTTATGTGTCGCGGTACCACAATGAAAGCAACATTGTACTTGGCTGCGAGCACCTTGGGCAACTTGAAGAATGTTGTAATTGGTTCATCCTTTGATTCGTAATAGAAATAGTTACTTCCCGATACTTCTGCACCTGCCAGCAATGAGTCTTTAATGATATTATTCTTGTTTACAGAAATTGTTGAGATGGCTGCAGGTATGTCTTCCGCGCTTGCATATCCCCACATTGAACTGTTCTCGCACTCGAGGAAGATTGTATCGTGCCACAAGTCTGTTGGGGCGTATGGCATTGCATCGACAACCTTGAAAGTTCCGTTAGAGAGCTCACGCTCCGATATCACGTACTTGTCAAGGTCAGTCTTGGCAAAAATGGGACGTCTTGCCACGCTGCGGTATGCAGGCATAAGTGAATCGCTGCTCTCAACAAACTTCTGCTCGTTGTTGCTGAATGTGATATACTTGAGGTTGTGGAAGCGTGCGTAATGAGTGCGCAAAGAGTCGCGCACCTTCATCTGCTGCTTCATTGCCGGAGTTGTGGCATCGTAACCCAGGTCATAGGCAAAATACTTCTCGGCCTTAGCTACCATCTCTGTCCACATCTTGTTGCTGGGAACATAGACAACATAGGATGAATCCTCGCTGTTGAGATTTCCCACACCTCCCCAAGTATGGGGAGGATTTGCCCAAGAGGAGAGCCAAGAGTTTGATGTTGTGAAGACAGAATCAAGATAAGTCTGTTGCTGGTCTATCACGGGACCGGGAATACTTGCATCGGGGTTGAACTTTGTAATATCGTGTGAATAGAGGAATGTTGCCACAGAATCAACGTTCTCGGCTATCTTGAGATACTCCCAAATGCTGTACTTGTACTCTGATGGGGTTTTAATCTTATGCACCAGACCGTTCCACACACGTATGTTGTAGTTAATCTTGCCACCCTCGTTCTTCATCAGTTCGCTGCCGGCAAATGTGTAGCCTTTCTTGTGGTCGCCAATGAAAGATGCATTCTTGTTGTTGAGCAAAAGAACGCTGTTGTCATCGTCGAGCTTGCCGTTTGCAGCAATAAGACGGTTGGCGATGTGAGCCTTCACAAATGTGTGGAACACAATATCGCGGTTGGGTTTCACACCTGTCTCATCGGCAGCAAGCTGTTCCAGAATGGAATCCAAGTTGAAACTGCCATTCACAGGTGCCCACAAGGTATAGACTCTTGACTTGTTGAAGAGAGAATCGGCACAATGTGCACCGCAGGAGTCGAGCACTGCTACAAAATCGCTAAGCTCGGTATCCTTTTTTAAAACATCATACAAAGTCATGTCGGCAAATGGAGTCTCTGGTGTTACATTTATACCCAAGGTATCTTCACAAGAAGAACCGGCAAGCATAAAACCGAACAACATTGCACCGGTCAGAATTTTATGTTTAAAAATCTTATTCATATTATGTTGTTTTTATTTCGATTTGACAGGAGTGGAAAGCAGCGGAAAGTTACTTCCCTAATCCTGTATAAAATTCACTTCACCAATATCAATTCATCTCTGAAGAAGAACCGTCCTCGTTATATGCCGGGTTCTGTTTCAGGTTCTTATTGTAGCGCAACTCATCGATGTGTATGGGGAAGAAGAGTACATCAATGGAGGATAGTCTCGCCTTCACAACCGATTGGTTGGTCTCGAGCTTATTGGCCACATACTGCACATTCTTGACACCACCCTCCTCGCGAAGTGCAAGACGCACAAGGTCAAACCAACGCTTGCCCTCGAATGCAAGCTCAAGGAGACGCTCCTTGCGCACCAACTTAATGGCATCGTTTCTGTTGTTGTATTGCTCATACTTCAGCGGGAACCTGATGTTACCAGGAACTGTATCCATTCTTGAACGGGTATTTATCGCATTTACAATCTTGAACGACTCGGCATAGTCTTCCTCGTTAGAATTGGGACGTGCAACCATAGCCTCGGCCTTCATCAACAGGACATCGGTCTTGCGATATACAATCCAGTTTGCATCACAATCATCGCTCTTGCGGAAGTTCTTTGCAGGAGACTCTTTGGCCGTGTATTTGGCAACAGAGAATTCTGTTACATCGGCCGGGGGATTCTTAATGTATGTTGTGAATGAATAGCGACGAAGGTCGTCTTCAGCATAACCAACGTCCTCACTCTTTATGAAATAGGGAGATACACAGACAACACCCTTTGAACCCTCTGTTCCGAAGAGCGACAAAGCACCGTTGAAGCGGCCGTTGGTAACATTATCACCCTGCACCTGAAGCTCGAAGATTGACTCCCTAGAGTTCTTTGTACCAAAGATAGCGTCATAGGCAGTACTTTTCATAAGTTCCTCCTTGTCGGTGTCATCACCTTCATTCTGAATAAGATTATAGGGATATTCAATGGAACCGCTCTCCTTTTTGCTGTTGTAGGCTTCATCCATATTGGCAAGCAGAGAATCACAGTTCTGCACGCACTCGTCATAATACCTCTGCGCATCATCCGCGCTAACAGTTACTTTACCCTCAGAGTAAACTTTATCATAGGTTTTACCTGCATAATATGTAGCAAATGCGGCACGCCAAAGGTTTACATCGGCTTTCATTGCAAGAACGGCATCCCTTGTTATGCGACCATAGTTCTGCTGCTCTTTGGGGAATGCTCCCGACTTCATTACCATATTCTCGGCCTTGTCGAGGTCGGACATAATTATGTTGAGAGCCTCAAGAGGGTTCTTAACCTGCTTGTACTCCGGTATCTCAGAGTCGTTGATGGCAGCCTCGAGAGCCATAGGAATATCGCGGAAAGCACGCACCAGATAGAAGTGGCAAAGAGCACGCATAGCATACATTTCGCCCTGAACCACTCTGAGGTCGCCTTCTGAGAAATCCGGGTCTCTCTCAAGAACCTGTGGTGCACGCAAGAGCACGAGGTTGGCATAATTTATTGCCTCGTAATATATACCCCACTGGCAAAATGAGTTATCATCGGAGATGTTTGCCTCAACAATATCCACAATCTCCTTGTTCTTGCTTGAAGAGTAAGAGAGGCTTTCACCACGCAACTCACCCCAAACAATAGCCTTTCTGACAGCGTCTTTATCAAGGAGTTTAAGGTAACTTGTGGCAAGCATACCGTTCACGTGGTCCTTGGTCTGCCAAAAGTTCTCCTCAACAACTATATCGGCAGGAATAATTGTAAGGTAGTCTGTGCACGAAGATGCCAGAAGACCAAACACA
>JAEIGA010015396.1_pt1 | contig 11642 bp, 12 predicted proteins | sample 9270691 | NCBI WGS metagenome assembly JAEIGA01 (sample SAMN17057246, study PRJNA624740) | gut metagenome | biome: biome; isolation source: fecal sample | host: Bos grunniens | place: China: Xizang | collected 2019
ACACAGTTCAAAATGCCGCCGAAGCCCATGCCGATCATGGAGAGTGTGGCGCTGCCTTCCGACCGCAGGCATTGGTTCATAACAAAGCTGGAGGCCATAAAAGGTGCGGCAAACAGCACATAGGTGGCATAGTCAATGGAATATTGCTCGCAGGTGGGGGTAGCGCCCAGCAGACGCACCATGGGGGTCATAAAGGTAAGACCGCCAACCATAACCAATGCGCCCAGACCGAAAGCCAGGAAAAAGGCGGTAGAAAGGACTTGGCTGGCTTTCTTATCGTTGCCCTGACCCAACAGACGTGCGATGTAGCTGTTGGCGCCGATGGCCAACAGGGAGCCTGCCATCATGATCAGCTGATCCAAAGAGGAGTTGACACTGACGGCAGCGGTTGCTTCGGTTCCCAGGCCACTGACGAAGTAAGTGTCTGCCAGGCTGTAAATGGAGTTGATCAAAAAGGCGACGATGGTGGGAATTGCCATCTTGGGAATGACTCGGGAGATGGGTTCGTTGAGCATCATCTCGCGACGTTGCTGCTGATGTAAAGCTTTGTCTTTTGCCATGTTCATATCACCATAATTCTTAGTATTAGTTTACAGATTAACTATCTATATATTATATCACAGAATTACATAGAAAGAAATAGGATTTTGCTGAAAAAAGTAAATTGTACAAGAAAAAACCACGCCAAAAAATTGGCGTGGTGAGATACATTACAGTTTAAAATCCTCCGGATTGACCTGGAGTGCCGGAAGCTCGCGGGGGGCGGGTTCTCGGCGCAGCGGATCGTATTGGAACTTGCGGCAGGCGTGATCGAAAGTAACAGGCCCGCAACGGTGGCAGAGAATCAGACCATCAGCCAAGGGCTCGCCGCGCTGACAAAAGGCGCAGATCCGATCGATTTTTTTGTCGTAAATCATGCCCAAAGGCCTCCTTTCGCTAAGCTATTTTGTATTATAGCGTTTTTTTCTTACTTTGACAAGGGTAAAGAGACAAAAAAGCAAAAGGAGTGCGGATACTGAGAAACAGAAAAATGGGTTTACATGATGCAAAAAGGCAATTGAGAGTGAAATGTTGTTTTTTGAAACAGAAAGGTACAAATACGCAGTGACAGCAGCAAGCAATGCCTGCAGCGATTTCTCTTTTGTGACAAGGCGCAAAGAAAGATCGGTATTTTCGGTTTGCTGCATGGTTTGGAATAAGACGCTGCATCCACCGAAACTCAGGAGAAAGGCTGCTGCTGCGCCTTTGAGAGGGTGGGAGACGGTACATCCCGCCAGCGCGGTAACGCCGCAGGAGATTTCAAAAAGTCCGGCGGTAAGTGCCTGCCCAAAGGCTTTGCTTCCAAACAGGCGCGTGGGGAATGAAGATAGCAACGGCAACAGTCCGGATTCTTGCAGCAAACAAAGCAGAACAGAAAAAAAGAGAACAAAACCGCAGACGCCCAGCGTGCTTTGCACTGCGGCGGATACGGATGCGGTCAGTGCCTGTGGAAGACCTGTTAGCTTTGGAGAAGCCGGTGGTATTGTGCCGACAAATGTACGGTTTCGGAAAGGCAGTGCACAGAGTAAGGCGGAGATCAAATGGATGATCCAAAGTGCAAAGCCCGCCGCAGTGCTGTCAAGAAGCATACCGCCAACAACCCCCAGGAAAAAGCCCGGGCCGCAATTGTTGCACAATGCCAGCATTCGTTCGGCATCGGATCTGGAACATTGCCCTTGCTGATAAAGCTGAACAACTGCGCGTGCGCCGGTGGGATATCCGCCCAATGCGCCCAGGAAAAAGAGTGCGGCGCTGGTGCCGGGGAGCTGAAAGAAACAAGCCATAGGTCGCGCAAATAAGTTTCCAAGCCGCTGCGCAAGGCCGGTTTCGATGGTTAAGCCGCTGAGAACAAAGAAGGGAAAGAGTGAAGGCAGCAGCGTGGAGGTGCATAGGTTCAGACCTTGTGTTACAGCGGACGCGCAGGCAGAGCGGCAGGTGGTGAGCCCGATGGCAAGCAGGCCGATGAGCCCGGCAGAGAGTCGGGTTGACCAAACGGAGCTTTTTAAAACGGCGGGAGCGGTCAAGGGCATACGTCTCCTTTCGGTGGGATATATTGTGCTATACTATATTTTTCTCGCAGGGGAGGTATGACCGTGGGATTGAGAGCTTGGAAAGAGGCCTGGCGCCGACAAGTGCGCCAGGCAGCGGAAGAACTGGATTTGCCTCAAAGTGCTGTAACAGGGATGCCGCGCTTGGTATTGGACGGGAATGAAGTAGAACTGATGGGGCGGGGTGTAATTCTGGAGTACTCCCCGGAACGGATTTGTGTGGCAATGAAGAAAGGTTGCATTCGAATTTCTGGCAGCGGATTGAATCTGGCAGCAATGGAGAAGGACGCGATGCAAATACGTGGGACCGTTACAACCGTTGAATATTTAGATGAGGAGGGACACCATGCTGTATAATGCGCTGCGAGGAACGGTGCAGGTTCAGGTCACGGGTGGATGGCCGGAACGCTTTTTGTCCAGCTGCGCAGAGGGATCCATTCGTCTGTGGGACACCCAGTATTTGCAGGAGGATACTTTTACTGCATGGGTCAGCGCAGCGGATTTTTTTCGTATGCGGAAGTGCGCGAAACGTACCGGGACACGGGTGCATATTTTAAAGAAGCAAGGGATTCCTTTTTTAGCACAGCGCCTATTGCGGCGGAAGGCTTTATGGATTACCGCAATTTTGTGTCTGGTAGGGATCTGGTATTTGTCCGGATTTGTGTGGACCATTTCAGTAACCGGATGCCAGAAAATGAGCCAGCGCGAGTTATTGGAACTGCTGGAGAAACATGGGCTGCATTTCGGTACACGGGTGCGAAGCATAGATGGAGATCTGATTCGAAATGATGTGTTGCGGGATACCGATCGGTTGTCATATTTGGTGGTGGATGTACACGGGACACATGCGGAAATTCGCGTGATAGAACGGGAAGCTCCGCCTAATCTGGAGGCGCTGGCAGAACCTTGCGATATAGTTTCGGATGTTACCGGGATCGTTCAGGCTTTACGGGTACAACAGGGGACCGCTTTGGTGAAAGTGGGAGATGTGGTAGAAGCCGGAGACTGTCTGGCAAGTGGGATCGTACGGGATGCGCAAGGGGGCGAGACGCGAGTGCACGCACTGGCAGAGGCAGATGTTTTGACCCGCAGAGTTCTGCGCACAGCTGTGCCCGGAATGCCTGTGTTGTACAGGAAAACGGGTGCGCAGCGGGTGTATCGGTATTTGGTGTTGGGAAGTTGCAAAATCCCATTGAATATCGTTGAAAAAAATGTGTTTTCGTGGTATGATAAGACATTAGAAACAAAGTCGCTGATGCTTCGGGAAGACTTTCGGTTTGACGTGGGTTTTGCAGTGGAAACACAGTTTGAATGCAGCACGGCACCCGGAAGTGTAGACCGTTCAGCGCTGGAAGATGCACTGCAGCGGAGAATGGAGGCGGCCTATCTTGCCGCAAATCCTTCGGCACAGATCCAGCGGCGAAGTTTTTATATGGAAGAAAAGAATGGCGCTTACGTGGGAACACTGGAATTGGAGACCATTGAGACCGTAGGCGTGATCACACCCTTGGAGGAGGAACGTTTAAGTGGAACAGATCGTTAATGTGGAGCGTGTAGAGCATATCATCAATCTCTTCGGCTCTTTTGATGAAAATATCAAGCTTTTGGAGCGGGAATACGGAGTTTCTATTGTGAACCGTGATACCGAGCTGAAAGTGGTCGGTGAAGCAGAAGCTGTCATGCGGGCAAAAGCTGCGGTAGAGGCCCTGCTGCAGCTGGCCGCTCGCGGAGAGCAAATCACCCAGCAGAATGTGAATTACGTCGTCAGCCTGGTTCGCGATGGACAGGAGGGGCAGATTGCCCAGATGGGCAAAGACGTAATTTGTGTTACCACCCGAGGCCGGCAGGTAAAGGCCAAGACTGTGGGTCAGCAGAAGTATGTGGATGCCATCCAAAACAACATTGTTACCTTGGGTATTGGCCCGGCCGGTACCGGTAAAACCTATTTGGCGGTAGCTTGTGCCGTGGCGGCATTCCGCGAGAAGTCCATCAACCGGATCATTCTCACCCGCCCTGCGGTAGAAGCCGGTGAGAAACTGGGCTTTTTGCCCGGTGATTTGCAGAATAAGGTAGACCCTTATCTGCGTCCGTTGTACGATGCATTGTTCGACATGTTGGGCGCTGAGGCATATCAGCGCTATCTGGAGCGCGGTAATATTGAGGTTGCTCCTTTGGCGTATATGCGTGGCCGTACTCTGGATGATGCCTTTATTATTTTGGATGAGGCGCAGAATACCACGCCGGAGCAGATGAAAATGTTCCTGACGCGTATCGGCTTTAATTCCAAGGCCGTTATTACCGGTGACGTGACGCAGATCGATCTGCCCGACGGTAAGTTCAGCGGATTGAAGGATGCCATGAATGTGGTGCAGGGCATTGAAGATATTGGAATCTGTCACTTGAATCATCAGGACGTGGTACGTCATGAATTGGTGAGCCGTATTATTATGGCTTATGAAAAGCGGGATGAGCAGCGGCAGGCCGGTAAAAAGGGAGGCGTGAAATATGGCAAGGCTAAAGGTTAATGTAGACGGCATTCGGGATGATCTGGCTATCCGCCTGATCCGTATCAGCGCGAAGGCTGCTTTTTATCATTTTGAATATCCCTTTGATGCTATGGTAGATGTGACTGTTACCGATGATGCAGGAATTCGGGAGTATAACCGGGAATATCGTGAAATTGATAAGGCCACTGATGTGTTGAGCTTCCCCATGGGAGATTTTTATCAGAGCGTGCCCCAGACGCCTCCCGGTATGATGATGGATCCCGGCACGGGAATGCTGCCGCTGGGCGATATGATCATCTCGGCAGAGCGAGCCAGAGCGCAAGCGAAGGAATATGGCCACAGCTTTGCACGGGAGTGTGCCTATTTGACGGTGCACAGTATGCTGCATCTGTTGGGATATGACCATTTGGATGAAGGCGTGGAAAAGGCTGCCATGCGGGCAGCGGAAGAAGCGATCCTGGCAAAGCTGGGACTTAGCAGAAAAGAAGAGGGAGAAGAACAATGATCGATAAAGTTGGCGTATTTTGTGTAGTCGGACGTCCCAATGCGGGTAAATCCACCCTGACCAATGCTCTGTGCGGCGCCAAAGTGGCAATCGTTTCGGACAAGCCTCAGACCACTCGTACCCGAATTACCGGTGTGTGCAGTTTGGATGAGCATCAGCTCATCTTTTTGGATACCCCCGGCCTACATAAGCCCAAAAATCGCTTGGGCGACTTTATGGTAAAGGTTATTCGCGATACCGTAAGTGATGTGGATACCGTTATGCTGGTGGTAGAACCCATACCTCGCATTGGTATTCCCGAGCAGATGCTGCTGGAGCAGATCCGGGAGTTTGGTATGCCCGCTGTGCTGGTCATCAACAAGGTGGATACCTTGAAGGATAAAGAGAGCCTGCTGGAGACCATTGCGGTATACACGCAGGAGTATGATTTTGAGGCAGTGGTGCCCGTCAGCGCTCTCACCGGAGACGGTATGGATCAGCTGACGGAAGAACTGAAGAAATTGTGCTTTGAGTCCCCCCAGCTGTTTCCCGATGATATGATCTCCGATCAGCCCGAGCGTCAGCTGGTGGCAGAACTGATCCGGGAAAAGCTGTTGGAGAACCTGGACAAGGAAGTTCCGCACGGTGTTGCCGTAGAAATCGAGCAGTATAAAGAGCGGGATAACGGTATTATGGATGTTTCCGCTGTTATTTATTGCGAGCGCAAGACACATAAGGGCATTATCATTGGTAAGGGCGGCGCTATGTTGAAGAAGATCGGTGCGGCTGCCCGCCAGGAATGTGAAGAATTGCTGGATGCTAAGGTGTTCTTGCAGCTCTGGGTCAAGGTGAAGGAAGAGTGGCGGAACAATCCGGCGCTGATCCGCAACTTCGGTTACGAGCAGGAATAAGCAGGAAACGTCGCCAATTTTTCCCCGGGTTAATTTCATCCTGAGGGCGGATGCTATATGCGAGGTGATCGTATGAAGCAACGTGCATGGGAACTGTTTATCCGGACGGGATTGGTGCAGGCTTATAACTTTTACAAGGGAGTCGAAGAAAGAGAGCATGTTTCAGATCGTTCGGGGCCTGGTCATCCGCAGCGTTGACTATAAAGAGGCAGATAAGATTCTGACGGTGCTCACGGGAGAATACGGGAAAATCACTGTATCGGCCCGCGGAGCCAGACGTAAGGGAAGTCGCGTTTCGGCGGCTTCCCAGCTCTTTGCGTACAGTGAAATGACGCTCTTTGCTTATAACGGTCGCTTTCAGCTGAACGAGGCTACACTGTTAGAGCAGTTTTCCGGTATAGATAAAGACATTGAGACAATGGCGTTGGCTTCTTACTTTGCCGAAGTTTTGGGGTGCGAGGAAGAACAGGGGCAGGGAAACCCTCTTGTTTTGCGCCTGGCATTGAACAGCTTGTATGCTCTGGCAAAGGGAATGTATCCCAGACCGCGGGTGAAAGCAGCTTTTGAACTGCGTTACTGTGCACTGTCTGGGTATGCGCCGGATCTGTCCGGAGATTGCGCATTGTGCGGAACGGCTATGCAAGAGGCTCTGTTGGCACCGCAGGGTGGGCTTTTATATTGCCGAAGCTGTAGCGGACAGATCGGCGAACGAGGTTTGCCCTTGGATGCCGATGCCTTGGAGGCTGCTCGGTATATTTTATCATGTGATTTGAAGCGTTTGTTTTCATTTGAACTGGACGGTCGATCAAAATCGTTGTTGGAGCAGGCCTGTGAAGCATATTTGCTTGCCAGGTTGGAACGCGGATTCCGAACCTTGGATTTTTATCGGACCCTTGCTGAAAGTTGATATTTAGGAGATACATATGACACGATACGAAAAATCAAGAGCCATTTTGGAGCTGCCAAAGGTTCTGGAACTGTTGGCACAGGAAGCTGTCAGTCAGCAGGCAAAGGAACTGTGTTTGAACTTGGCTCCGGAGGACAGTATCCGGGCCTGTGAGGAGCAACAGCAGCAGACTGCCGATGCGGTGCGGCTCATCGGATTGCAGGGCAGCCCTTCTTTTCATGGTCTGCAGGATATTTCTGCAGCTTTGGAGCGCGCGGAAAAGGGCGGATATTTAAATCCTGCAGAGCTTTTGCGCGTGGCAGCCATGCTGAAAGCGGCGCGCAGTACTCGTGCCTACCGGGATGAGCAGCGGGATGTCGCCACGACTTTGGATCAGTATTTTGACGGGCTTGCCGGCAATAAATATCTGGAAGAGAAAATTGAAACTGCAATTTTGTCGGAAGAAGAAATCAGCGATCACGCCAGTAGCGAACTGTATCAGATTCGGCGTCAAATCCGTACGGCCTCTGCAAAAGTGCGCGAGGTGCTGAACAGAACGATTTCTTCTTCGGCTTATCAAAAAATGCTGCAGGACAGCATCATCACCCAACGTAACGGCCGTTTTGTAGTGCCTGTAAAAGCAGAGTACCGCGGTAGTTTTCCCGGCTTAGTACATGATACCAGCTCCAGCGGCGCAACTCTCTTTATGGAACCCAGCGCCGTGGTGGAACTGAATAACAGCATTCGTGTGCTGGGCGGTAAAGAACAGGCCGAGATCGAGCGAATTCTGGCAGAACTATCTGCTGAAACGGCTCAGTTTGCCGGTGCGATCCGTCGGGATTTTGAGCTGCTGTGCCAGTTGGATTTTTTCTTTGCCCGAGGCAAACTTGCCTACAAGATGCGCGCAATCCGCCCGAAGCTGTTGGAGCGTGGCACCACGCGTTTGGTGCGGGCTCGACATCCGTTGCTGGATAAAGAAAAAGCGGTACCCATCGGCTTCACCGTGGGTGGCAATCCGGACACTGTGATCATCACAGGCCCCAACACCGGCGGTAAGACCGTTAGCATTAAAACCTTGGGTCTGCTGACCTTAATGGCACAGTGCGGCTTGCACATTCCTGCGGGAGATGAAAGTACGGTAGTTGTGTATCACCAAGTGTTGGCAGACATTGGTGACGAACAGAGCATCGAGCAAAGTTTGTCCACCTTTTCTTCTCATATGAAGAACATTGTGGAGATTTTGGACTGCGCAGACCAACACACCATGGTGTTGATGGATGAGCTGGGCGCAGGTACTGACCCGGTAGAAGGTGCAGCCTTGGCTGTTGCAATTATCGAGCGACTGCGGAAAAAAGGATGCACGGTCGCAGCCACCACCCATTATGCTGAACTGAAGCTGTATGCACTGGAGACTCCCGGCGTAGAAAATGCGTCTTGTGAGTTCGATGTGCAGACCTTGCAGCCTACATATCGATTGGTGTTTGGTGTACCCGGAAAATCCAATGCGTTTGCCATTTCTCGTCGGCTAGGCCTGGAAGAAAGCATCATTGAACAAGCTTCGGAAAGCATTGACCATCAAAACCGTCAGTTTGAAGATGTGATTGCCAAACTGGAGGAAAAGCGGCAGAGTCTGGAAAGCAAACTGGCAAATGCAGACCGCGCTATGCGAGATGCGGAAGAAGCCAGAAACAAGGCACAAAGCCGTCTGGACAGCTTGGAACGCGAACGGGAAAAACTGGTGCTGGAAGCCAAGCTGAAGGCGCAGGAGATCATCAGCAATGCCCGTGCTGTCAGCGAAAAGGTGCTGACCGATGCAAAACGTCTGAAGCAGGAAGCGGCAGACGGTAAGGATGCGAATTTGGCAGCCGCACGAGCTATTTGGCGCGGCGAGCTGTCGGAAGCAGAAAAAAAGAATCAGGCAGAACGGGCAGAGCGCAAGGCAATGCCGCTGCCTCGTGATTTGAAAGTCGGAGACAGCGTGGAAATCGTTGCCACCCGTACCAAGGGCACCGTACTGAGTTTGCCGGATAAAGACGGCAAGCTGATGGTGCAGGCCGGCATTTTGAAGATCACCGTGAAGAAGGAAGAACTGCAGCTTCTGAGTCTGGAGACTCCGAAGGCAAAGCCGCAGAAACAAGCAGTGTCCATGAAAATGGCAGCGCCCACAGCCAGAGGCATGGAACTGGATTTGCGTGGACAAAGCGGTGATGAAGCGATTATGGAGTTGGATCGCTTCTTGGACAATGCCACCAGACTGCGGCTGGAGACCGTTACTGTGATTCACGGTAAGGGTACCGGTGTTCTGCGGCAACGGGTACAGGCACATCTGAAGGGACATCCGCAGGTGCGGTCTTATCGTCTTGGTGTGTACGGTGAAGGTGAAAACGGTGTTACCGTTGTCACTATGAAAAAATAATGGAAAGATCTTTGCATAGAGAAAGAAGGCAACTCATATGATCGGAATTGGAACGTTGGTGAATACCCTTGGATGTTTGGTGGGCGGCGGTTTGGGACTGCTGCTGAAAAAGGGAATTCCCGAACGAGTACAAAATACGATTTTTACTGCAGCGGGCACAGGGGTCTTCATCATCGGTATTACGGGTGTGGTTACCGCCAGTATTACATCTGCCGCAGATGGCGCGCTTAGTTCTAATTACATTATGATCATGCTGTTAAGCTTGGTTTTGGGCGGTATCGTAGGTGAAATTTTACGGATCGACCGGATGTTTGATAAAGTAGGCGATTGGATCAAACGTAAGCTGGGCGGAACGGGAGAAGGTGGCAACGGCTTTGCTGAGACCACCATCTTGTTTTGCTCGGGAGCCATGGCTATTATCGGAAGCATCAACGATGCCGTGTTGGGAGATCCTTCCATGCTGTACACCAAGGCGCTGTTGGACTGCATTACCGGTACGATCTTTGCGGCAATTTACGGCCCCAGTGTACTGTTTAGCGCTTTTTCTGTGCTGATCTATCAGGGCGCTATTACCGCTGTGGCCTATTTTGCCGGCGGAAGCCTGGCTGCGGTAGTGATTACGCAAATGGGCTTGGTTGGCAATGCGATTTTGATTCTGATTGGCCTTTCTTTGATGGGAGTTAAGAAGTTTAATGTGGCGAATTTGATCCCGGCCACCTTTTTTCCCATTCTTTTCCACCTGGTAGGATTATCATTTTAACGAAAATCCTTTCAAAGCCGCCGGTGATTTTGATTATTTCGACAAATAAAATGCCGGAAAAACAGTTGCCAAGGCGTAAAATATTTGGTAAACTATATACACAGGAACACTATAAACGTTACGAAAGAGGGAGCTTATGTTTTCCAAAGACATCACCGTGACCAATCAGGTCGGTCTGTATGCCAGACCCGCAACCTTCTTCATTCAGAAGGCCAATGAATTCCGCAGCACCATGATGGTGGAAAAGGAAGAACGAAAGGTGAATGCAAAGAGCCTGCTGGGCGTTCTGTCCCTGGGCATCACTAAGGGCAGCACCATCACCATTTCTGCTGAAGGCCCCGATGCGGAAGAAGCAGTCAACGCTCTGTGCGCTTTGATTGCTGAGAACTTCGGCGAATAATTACCTGCAACCCATAAAATGCGCCGCTGATTCAGCGGCGCATTTTCTCAATTTTAGGAAAGGAGACACGTCGGTGACACTGGAAGAACTGAAGGAAAAAGCGCATCGGTTGCCTGCGGAACCCGGCGTGTATCTGATGCATGATAAGGCCGGAACAGTCATTTATGTAGGTAAGGCCAAGTCGTTGCGCAATCGGGTCAGTCAATATTTTGCTGACTTGACGTCGCATACAATAAAAACAAGAAAGCTTGTTTCACAAATTGATTGGTTTGAAACGATCTTTGCAAAGACCGAGCTGGATGCTTTGCTTCTGGAAAATACGTTGATCAAGCGATACAAGCCGAAATATAACATTCTGCTGAAAGATGATAAGGGGTATCCGTTTTTGCGGTTGGATCCCGGTCCGTACGGCAGATTTTCTGTGGTATCCCGGCGTGCGCAGGACGGTGCGCGGTACTTTGGCCCATACGGCGGCCGCGGAACGGCAAATCAAGCCTTGCGTCTTTTGACCGAGACTTTTGGTCTCCCCACCTGCAGCAGACAATTCCCGCGGGATTTTGGGAAAGAACGTCCCTGTTTGCGGTATCAACTGGGCAAGTGCTGGGGCATTTGCCGCGGAACGGTGTCTGCCGAGGAATACCGGCAGCGGCTGGAGGAAGCGGCACTGGTGTTGGAGGGCAAGACCTCTGACTTGGAAGCTCGCCTGACCACCCAGATGGAACACCATGCGGAAGATTTGGAGTTTGAACAGGCTGCTGCCTGCCGTGACCGATTGAAGGCATTGGCGCAGCTGCGGCGCAATAATGTCACCATTGTCAGCGGTGGTGCAGACAGTGATATTTTGGCGTTTGCCTGCAAAGGCACACGTGGTATTTTGGTCCGGCTGTCTTACAGTGGCGGTGTTTTGCTGGATCGAACCAAGGTGTTCTTTGAAGGTGCGCAGCCGGAAGACGGCGCAGATGTACTGGAGAGCTATCTGAAGCAGTGGTACGGTCAACATTGTTGGGCGCCGCGTGAGATTTGTATTTCCCAGGAAATTGAAGATGCGGAAGCCGTAGAGGCATATCTGTCCGCGATTCGTGGAGGGAAATGTCGAATTACAGTGCCGCAGCGGGGCGAAAAACGGCGACAGATGGATTTGGCGCTGGAAAATGCCAAACTGGAACTGCAGGAAGCGGAAGTGGCTGATCA
>JAEIGA010015397.1_pt1 | contig 11641 bp, 12 predicted proteins | sample 9270691 | NCBI WGS metagenome assembly JAEIGA01 (sample SAMN17057246, study PRJNA624740) | gut metagenome | biome: biome; isolation source: fecal sample | host: Bos grunniens | place: China: Xizang | collected 2019
CCTTGTGCCTTCTTTAGGGCAAAGGGGAATTTTCGAGGGTAACTTCTCGCATTGGACTCAGTTGTTTCCTGGCGAGACACATAAAATTGGTTGGTAGCTTTTGACTCATTTTGTACCATACTACAATCTCCATTACCGGTGGGGTTTACCGCTAGGCGGCAGTTTATCCTTTAACCTCTCTTGCTTTTTAAGCAGAATAAGTAATGCAGTATAGGCATTTTTACCTTATAAAGTCCAGTACTTTTAGGAAAAATATAGAAATAAAATGTGGGTTGTGAACCGTTTTAGTGTACAAAAATACATACAATTTATCAAAAAAAACTATTTTAAAATGAAAAACCCCGGCTTTTACCGGGGGATTGATTATTTCACTACGGCAGCTTTGAGGGCTACAATTTCTTCGGTAGAGAACACCTTATCAATGTCCAGTATGATGATGAACTTGTTATCCTTCTTGCCAATTCCTCGGATATATTCCCCAGAGATATTGTTTCCAAATTTTGGTGCTGGTTCAATGGTGTCTTCTTCCAAATCGATTACTTCTTCTACACTATCTGCAATGGCACCAAAAGTTATCACTGAAACATCATCACCATTTACATGGTTAATTTCGATGATGATAATACGGGTCTTTTTAGTGGGCTCTACAGTCTTCAACTCGAACTTCTTGCGGAGATTGACCACAGAAATCCCCTGCTCACGAGAACTGATGAGACCTTCTACATAATCGATGGTACAGGGTAAACGCACAGGCTGGGTGTATTCCAAAACCTCTTGAACCTGGGCAACCTCAACAGCATACAAAGCTCCGTCAAGGACAAAGGACAAAAACTGACGACTCATTCTTCCTCCTCATCAAGATGTTCATCTGTTGTTGGTGCAATCTTTTCTTGCTCTTCAAAACTCAAAACCTTATCCATATTCAATATGATAATGAATTTTCCATCGACGCTACCAATTCCACTGATAAATTCGGAAGCAAGGCTGTGCCCTACTTCTGGAGTATGTTCTTCTGCAGTGGGATCAAGATCTAAAACTTCGTTGACGGAGTCGGCAATAGCACCAAAAACCATCTGGCCTTTTTCGTTACAGAATGCTGAATCACTGGGGACTTCTAGTACGATGATTCTCGTATCACTTGAAGGCTCCACGTCTTCAAAACCGAATTTATGTCGTAGGTTGATAACGGAAATGCTTTGTCCTCGTGAACGAATCAATCCTGCAATAACAGGATCAGGACAAGGCAATTCCTGTGGCGGGGTATACTCGAGAACCTCTCGTACTTGTAGAACTTCTACGGCATACAACGAATCATTTAATGTAAAAGTCAAGTATTGTGTTCCCATGGTAAACCTCCTTTAACCAATGATTTTTTTCACAACAGCTATAAGCTTCTCTGATGAAAATGGTTTTACAATCCAACCAGTTGCACCAGCGGCCTTTCCTTCTTGCATTTTGGATTCCTGGTTTTCAGTTGTTAAAACAATAATGGGTGTAAACTTATGTTCAACAGTGTTTCGTAATTCTTTTATAAACTGAATACCATCCATAATTGGCATGTTAATATCGGTGATAATGAGTCCAAACTTGTCTGCAGTTGCTTTTGCTAGACCATCAGCACCATTTTCTGCCTCTACAACCTCAAAATTCTCTTGCCCAAGAATAAATGAGATACTTTTTCTGATGGATACCGAATCATCAACTGCAAGAATTTTTCTTGAAGCCATATATCCTCCTTATTTACCAAATTATCCACTCCATTATAACATGAAATAGATTGAAAAACAACAGAATGAGTATTTTTTTCTTTAATAAAAAAATTACTTCCGCTGGCCAGTGGCCTTTAAAACTGCATCTGCAATATTATTGAGGGAAACGCTTTCGTCAACACCACCCAGCTTTACAGCTTCACAAGGCATTCCATAGACGATACAACTAGCTTCATCTTGGGCAATAGTCCATGAGCCAGTATCGTGCATTTCTTTCATTCCCTTTGCACCGTCATCTCCCATTCCAGTCATAATAACGCCCACACAGTTTTTTCCGGCATATCGTGATGCTGAACGGAATAAAACATCAACAGAAGGACGATGGCGAGAAACTAATGGTCCGTCTTTTACTTCAACGTAATAGCGGGCTCCACTTCGCTTAATGAGGGTGTGTTTATTACCTGGGGCAATGAGAACACGTCCACGAACAATAGTATCATTATCCTCAGCTTCTTTAACAGAAACTTGACAAATGCGATTTAATCGTTCTGCAAAGGATTTGGTAAAATGCTCAGGCATGTGCTGAACAATTACCATACCGGGAGAGTCAATGGGCATCATCTGAAGGAATGTTGCCAAAGCCTCTGTTCCTCCGGTACTTGCTCCTACAGCAATAATTTTTTCTGTGGTTTCCAGTGACATGCGAGGTGAAGCCTTATCTAAAATAGCATCAGCTGTTAACTTTGGCTGAATCTCTGAAGGAGCCAACTTGGAACCCATTAATTTGCGAAGTTTGTTTTTACTACAATAAGCTGATTTTACAGCGTCGCAAATACGAATCTGAGATTCTTGTAAAAAGACCTTTGTACCCATTTTAGGTTTTAGGATAAGTTCTGCTGCACCGTATTCAAGGGCCTTAAACGCATTATCACTACCAGCCTCTACCTTTGAAGAACAAATTACAACTGGTATTGGATGTGCAAGGCTATTTATCTTTTTGAGGAAGGATAATCCGTCCATACGGGGCATTTCTACGTCCAGTGTAATAACGTCAGGCCGTTCTGCCTGAATCTTTTTGATGGCAAACACAGGGTCAGAAGCTGTTCCCATGACGTGAATCTCTGGGTCTGAGCTTAAAATTTGAGTCATTGTTTCTCGAACAACGGCTGAGTCGTCAATAATTAAAACTTTAATTTTCATGCAATCCTCCTGTCCTCGAAAACTAAATACGCTGAAATACTGTGGGTGCTACGGTTTTGAAAGGAAGTGTCATACCGAAAATTGTTTCGGAATGTCCTAAAAATAGGTATCCACCTGGCTCCAAATACCGCAAGAACTGGGTAATGACTTTTTCTTGGTTTTGCTTATCAAAATAGATAAGCACATTTCTACAGAAAATAATTTGCATGGTGTCTCTAAAACCATAATCATCATCCATAAAGTTGAGTCTCATGAAATTTACCCTATCACGGATATCTTGCTTGAGACGAACTGATGGCTTAGAAGGGTCTTTTCCTTTGAGAAAGTACTGGTGCATGATTTGCTTGGGAATACCCGTTACTGCATCCATTGGATAGATAGCAGAAGCAGCCTTGTCCAGTACCTTTGTAGAAATATCCGTAGCAAGAACTGAATAATCACGAATAGATGACAATGGATTTTGCCGGATATATTCGGACATAACCATAGATAAGGTATATGGTTCTTGTCCGGTGGAACATCCTGCAGACCACAATTTTATTTTTCCCCTCCCCTGCTGAGCATATCCTGGTAACACAACATTTCGCATAAATTCAAAATGCTGTGGTTCTCGGAAAAACTCTGTGAGGTTTGTGGTCATGGCATCAATCATCATGATAATTTCATTATTATTTGCATCCTTTCCAGAAAAAACATAATCAATATATTGCTTGTAGGAATCTAAATGTAATGCCTTTAAGCGAGATGCCAAACGAGACTGCATCATCAGCCGTTTTTCAGGAGGCATTTTGATTCCTACATTTTTCTCTATGTAAGAAGCAATTTTTCTGAATTCATTTTCAGACAATGTCTTTTGTTGTAGTGACAGTGAATCCATATTCGTATCTTTAGACAGTCATTTCTGTCCGCTTAATAACATTGGATAATTTGAAAACATCCAAAATCAACGCAACGGATCCGTCGCCCAAAACAGTTGCTCCAGAAAGACCTTCCACATTCTTGTACAAGTCGCCAAGGGGCTTAATTACTGTCTGGTTGTTTCCAATAACCTTGTCTACAACCAATCCCAAACTGGAATCCTGGTCATTTACAATAACTACTTGCTGACTTGTTGGCATAGGATCGGTGATTTCAAACCATTCTCGCAAGTTGATGTATGGAAGGAATTCCCCTCGAGCAGTGATATGAGAACAAACTTTTCCGTCGTCTCCATGTTCTGGCTTGAATTCCATACACTCTTGAATATTTGAGAGTGGAATAACAAAGGTTCCAGAACCAATTTGTACAAGCATTCCTTCGATAATTGCCAGAGTTAGTGGGATTTTCAGGATAAAATCCGTTCCTTCTCCAGGGTGGGACTCGATAGATACAGTTCCGTTCAAGGCAGTAATATCTTTCTTTACTACATCCATTCCAACACCACGGCCAGACACAGAAGAAACCTTATCTGCGGTAGAGAAGCCTGGTAGGAAAATCATATTGTAAATATCGTTATCAGAAACATCTATACCTGGGGCAACTAATCCCTTATCCACCGCTTTTTGGTAGATTTTATCCTTGTTCAAACCAGCACCATCGTCAGAAATGATAATGAGAACAAAGGCACCTGCATGCTGGGCAATGAGTTTAACGGTTCCTTGAGGATTTTTTCCCTTAGCAATACGTTCTTCTTTAGTTTCAATTCCGTGGTCTACTGAGTTACGAATCATGTGGATAAGTGGGTCATTGAGTTTTTCAATAACTGTTTTATCCAGCTCTGTTTCTGCACCCTCGGTAACCAACTCAATATTCTTGTGCATATCAGCAGCTAAATCGTGAACCAAGCGGCGGAATCGAGTAAAGATGGTTCCAATGGGAAGCATTCGCATGTCCATGGCATTGTTTCGCAAAGCAATAATTAAGCGTTCGCTCTGTTCACTGAGCATGAGCAAGGTTGGATTGTTTGCAATTTGTGCATGTTGTCCAAGACGAGCATTAAAGGTTACCAATTCTCCTACCAAGTCAATGAGCTGGTCAAGCTTGTCGGAGCTTACTCGAATACTTTGCTGAGTGGTAGCCATAGGGGCATTTGCTTGGGCATTTTCCTTGGCTTTGGTAACAGTCTTAATGTGTTCCTGCTCTGCCAATGCGGAATGGAGAGACTCTGAAGAAATAAGATTTTTTTCTACAAGCTGTTCACCAATAGGTTTCCGCTCAGACAGGAAGCTTTCCAAAACTTCTTGGGAAATATGCTTTCTGTTAACAAGAATTTCTCCCAGTTTAAATGTTACATCTTCAGAAACATCAACGGCTTCGATTTTGATGATAGATGTATCGTCCAAGAAGATAAATACATCCTGAATTTCTTGCTGGGTTTGAGCAGTTGTAAGAATAATATCCCAAGCCAGATAACAGGTTGTAGGCTCAATTTGTGACAAAGGAGGAATATTCTTTGTGAACAGAATTACTGTTGCATCTCCCATTTCTGTAAGTTCCTTAATCATTAAGGAAGGACGAGTTCCATTCCACAGAATAGAAGGAGATGGAGTAAATGAAATTCTCCATGTCGTTAGATTAGAACCCTCTGCATGAGGTTTAGAGGATGATACTGTTGTCTTTTTAATAGGTACAGTATCAGGAATGGAGTTAGGAGTATTCTCTGTTGCTGCAGTGGCCTGTGAAGGTGGTGGTGCATCAACTGCTTCCTTGCTATTTTTAAAGGGGCTCATGAGCTGTTTAAATTCGTCAATTAAACGAGCAGATTCTTCCTTAGAAATATTTCCTCCAAGCATAGCAAGAATGTGATCTCGAGACTGCAAAGTTAGTTTAATTACCTCTGGAGTAACGGGAGCAACTCCATTACGAATGGCATCAAAAGCACTTTCTACCTCGTGGGTAAAACTGGAGATGGCATCAAAACCAAACATACCAGAAGAACCCTTAATAGTATGCATAATACGGAAAACTGCGGAGATAATCTCTTTATCTGTGGGATTTTCTTCCAAAGAAAGGAGATATCCTTCTAGTGACTCTAGCAACTCATTGGCTTCTTCAAAAAAAACTTCATTGATTTGGTCAAGCATCTTCATCTCCTGTTACAGTTTCAAAAATTTCCGAGGTTAGTTCTTCTGTAGTAGTCAGGTCATCCATAGGAATTCCTATGCGACAAAAGAAATCAACAAAATTGTGAGAAATTTCACCTATAATCTTAAACTTTTTCTTTGTTAATATAGCTTCTTTTTCAGCAGCGAGGATAAGTTGGACTGCAGAAACATCTAGATCGTCCAATTTGGAGATATCTAGAAGAATAACCTCGCTGGAGTTAAAGGCCTTCAGTAATTCCTGCTTCTTTTTCTGAGCATTGTCAATGGAAACGGTGTCGTCCCATACCACTGTTGTTGCGGATTTCTTTGTTTGTCCTGCCATTTGTACCTCCAGTAAACTTATATATATTGAGGGTTTTCTTCTTTACTATCATCGGAAAGATGATGTATAATCGTAACCATGGAAAACCAACTTATATCTGACGAGCAATACTTTACTTTTATGCTGGCTGGTGGCAAATATGCCATTGAAGTAACGAAAGTTCGGGAAATTCTTGAGTATGAATCTATTACCAAGGTTCCTAAAGCCCTGCCTTACATGAAGGGGGTTATGAACAATCGCGGTTCTGTTATCACTGTAATCGATTTGAGAATCCTCTTTGGCTTTGAGGTTTCCGATGATTTGTCTGATACAGAAATCGTTATTACGGAGATTTCTGAAAATCGTGATCAGGCTATGACTGTTGGTGTTATTGCTGATAGCGTTGATGTTGTGACCAAACTTGAACTTGTTCACAGTGACAGTGTTTCTTTTGGGGCAACACCTGCCCATGAGGACTTTGTTAAAGCTGTCGGAAAGATGGACAATACTTTTGTTCTCATTCTGGATTTGGAAAAGATTTTCCATGCCATTGAAGCGGAAGTTTCTGTGTAATCGATTCAGCCGATACAAACTACCGGCGGTGTTATTAAAACCATACAATATCGCCGGCATGTTCTTTCTTCTCCTGAACCTTGTGCATGTACTCGGATTCCTTTTTCTTGATGAATTCCTGTTCGTAGATTGTCTTGCGAATATATTTGAGCCAAATTTTTGATGATTTTGGATCATAAAAAATCTTTCTCGGTTTATCTCCGCCTGTATTTGATGAGATAACAGGAATCTGCTCTTGGTCAAGATAGTCAAATACAAAGTTAATGTTAGCTGCTCCCACTAAGGGTGTTCGTTTTGATTCGTCTGCTCCCAGTACGTTACTACCACCAAAAACTTTTGCGGTTAAATTACGTTTTGATGCACCACGTTTAAGCATACTGTTGATAAGAAGCTCCATTGCATACTCACCAAATCTTCCTGCTAGTGCATCGTTTTCTTTTGAGCTTGTTTGATCGTAGGCCAGCATAAAGTGATTTAAACCACCACACTGCTTCACTTTATCATACAAGGCAACACTAATACAGGAACCCAGTACAGTGGAAATGTACTCATCTCCCTCACCGCAGTGATATTCTCCGGGGTAAATTGTGACGATGTGTTTGTTGAACTGCGAATCAAAATATCTGTTCATAGTGCTCTTCTAAAAAAAGGTAATGTCTCCCGGTGCTGAACCCGATTCAACTTCGAATCCTCCAATCTTACCAGCAGCTTCTTTGTGGGCTGTGATGGTAAATTTCTTAATCAATTCCTTAAACTTATGGTCTTTTATTTCATAGTTATGGAGATTCATTAAGTGCATAAAGTCGGTTTTCTTATTAGAAAGCCGTTGAATTTCATTGCCAATTTGACTGTTAATTCTATCAAAATCTGTTTGAATAGCTTGTAACTGTCCAAGCATTGTATTTACATGGTCACATTGTTGTTTGAATTCAGGGGGATAAACGGTAAAATGCTGCAACAATGAATAGATTCTATCTTGAAGTGCTTGGATAGAATTAAAGAAAGCTACCTTTTCTGTGCGAACTTCTGACATTTTAGCGTTGTCATCGGCCATGGTTTTGGTGAAAACAGAAATCATGTCGCTAATTTCTGAAATAAATGCTTCGATGGTAACTTGCATGGTGTCCAAAGAATTGGAGGAATCCATAATCAAATTGTCCATGTCGGTAACAAGGTCTTTAACTGCCATAACTGCATCATTCTTTGATACTTCAATCTGCTGCAGGATACGAACGTGCTGCAGTCTACTGATTACAGGACGTAAGCTGGCAAATACATCGTACATTCCGTGGGCTCTGTCAATAATATTGCGACAAACGGTAACTACCTTTTTCTGAATACCCTGGAATTGGGAGAAATATTTGAGCAATTCCTGGAATCCTTCTGTGGCAGATTCCAACTGAGCTACGATGGACATTTCTCCAGTAGATGTGGCACTATGAGAAAAGTTATGCACATAATCGGACCGGAATTCTTCCGTCTGATTCAAAATGTTTTCCACTAACTCCCACTTTTTCTTGAAAATATCTGAAGCTTGCTTAAGGTGGTTACCGATATCTTGAAGAACGTCTTGGGCAATTTCTGACAAAGAGATATTGAAGGCAATAGTATCAAGTTTTTCTTCGTTATGATCGATGGAATCTTCATCTACAAACTGGTCAAAACACATGATAACATGGTCAAAGGCCTGTTTGATGATGTCTTGCAACTGTAAACCTTCCATAGCTCCTTGGATGTGAGGATAAATTGATTGGGAAAGCTGCTTCATTTCCTGCAAGGGGGCAGAAGAACGAGCAATACAAGTTGCAATTTTATTCATTTCTGTAGAGCTAATTTCAGAAATATTGTGCTGACAGGAGGTGATTTCCTGGAAAAGGTCTTTCAATGTGTTTACATTGTTGATAAGGGAAGACTCTTCACTGGAAAGACGGGCAGAAAGTGCAATCATGCTGGAAGAAAGTTGCTGCAAGTTTTCTGTGATTTTAGAGAAGGCTCGTCCCTTGTCTCCAGATTTGATGGAAACTACCATTGCATTGAGGGCAATAAGCTCCATTTCTTCACTATCATTTTTGATATGGGAAATATCAGTGTTAATTAAGCTGAGATTTTGAATCTTCTCGTTCAATTCTTTGAAAAGGCCCGCATATTTTTCTTCATAGTTAGTGAAGTGGGATGTTTCTGTGCGGCCAGAAAGAGTATTTTCTTTGTCTAGGGTTTGAAGTGTTTCTAACAATGTATCCAAAGAAGAACTTTTCCCAGAACCCAAGAGTTGAGGGAATTCTGTGGAGAAGTCCATGAAAACTTCTTCAATGGTTTTACTTTGATTATGTATTTCTACTGAAAGATTCTGCAAATTCATACTAGCTTCCTATTCTTGCTCCACAGTTGTATATTCTGATTTTAAAAGTTCTAAGTCGGCATCATCAATGGCGAGATTTTCGTTCAAGCCATATTCATTGGCAAGAATTCTGTCTGCGGTTTTATGAATTGCAGTAGCAAAGTTACCTGCTGGATCTAAGATGATAGCTGGTGCTCTGCGAGCTACTGCCATTGGGACTATAGAATCTGAAGGGATAAACCCTATAAAATCCATTGGAATGCTTAATTTTGAATTGACCAAGGAACGGAGACGACGACCCATTTCCAAGTCTTGGGTGGTGGCTCCCATGTTCAGGACAACTTGTGGTCTGAGTTTTGCCAATTCTTGGCAAGCAGGAAGCCCAGTTTCTGGGAACTCCATACAAAGTGTTTCCATCAGAGCAATGAAAGAGCTTTCTGTTCCAGTAGCAACTGATTTGATGAAGTCATGAATATAGGCTCTTTCTGCACTTTTGTTGGGGAATTGATGGGTAAAGAATCTGAAAATTGCTCCCTTGAGGAATGAATAGGCATTCATGATGGAAGTAATTTCAGGAGTGGTAACCAGCAGAGAATTATAGGTTAGGAGGAAGAAGTCCAAGGTGTTGTAGTTACTTCCACCACCTAAATCAAGGATAACGTAATCTGCAGGAAGAGTGGTTAAATCCTTCATGATTTTTTTCTTCATGAAAAAATCCATGTTTGCTGTGCCAGGGAAGAGACAGTCTCCTGCAATGAACTGAAGATTTTCGATGCCAGTTTCTTGTAGGATTGAACTAAGGTCTGATATTTGACGATAAATAAAATTACCCATACCAGCTTGATTATTTTTTAATCCAAGCAGTGTATGAAGATTTGCGCCTCCAAAGTCGAAGTCACAGAGGATAACCTTTTTTCCTTTCTGGGCAAGGCTAACGGCTACATTAACCGATACGGCACTTTTTCCCACGCCACCCTTTCCGCTGGCAATCGGTAGAATATTAACCATAGATTAATTCAGTATAATACGGTTTAGTGAATAAAGCAAGTAAAGGTTTTGAATATTCCTGACCCATTGGAGAGACAAGGAGTCAGGAATTGTATGAGGGGATCAGAATTGAGAAATCATATCTTTTGTAATTTCTGAGATGCTGTGAGCTCCACACATGGCCATGGTATCTTCCAGCTCAGCCTTAAGTTTATCCACGTAAACTTGGACTCCCTCTGCCCCACCGCCGTAAATCATGTTTACAAAGTTGCGGCCAATGAGAACTCCGTGGGCTCCCATAGCTAAAGCCTTGAACACATCAATGCCAGTTCTGATTCCGCCATCCACCAAAATGGTCATTTTGTCGCCAACAGCCTCGGCAATGGCAGGAAGTACTTCTGCTGTAGCGGGACAATGATCTTGGACACGGCCACCGTGGTTTGATACAACGATGGCAGAAGCTCCTGCTTCCAGAGCCTTTTTTGCACCAGCTACGGTCATGATGCCCTTGAGGATAAAGGGCTTGTCTGTAAGAGCCGCAATTTCCTTCAGCTCCTGTACAGTTTTGCTTCCGGCTGGTGGTGTAAGGTTTTTCAAGAAGGGCAATCCTGCTGCGTCAATGTCCATAGCAATGGCAATGGGATTGGCAGGTTGTACTAGGCTGAACTTTTGCTTGATAACTTCGATATTCCAGGGCTTGATGGTGGGAATACCGCAGCCGTCACTTTTTTTGAGGGCTTCTGTAGCGGCTTCTACAATGGCAGGATTTGTTCCGTCTCCTGTAAAGGCTGCAATTCCTGCACTGGCACAGGCTGAAACTAAGATATCGTTGTACTGTAAGTCGGTGTATTTATCTCCATAGTGGAGTTGCATGGCACCAACGGGAGCAGCCATAACTGGAATTACCAGTTTTTTGCCAAAAAGTGTGGTGCTGGTATCCACTGGCTTGTTTTCGCAAATAGTGTCCATGTTAACGCACCATTCCTGCCACTTTTGGTAGTTGCGGATAAAGCTAGTTCCTGACCCCTTAGCACCAGGGCCGGGCATGGTGTTTTTGCAGACAACACCATTACAGACGTTACAGGCCTTGCAGTGAGGCCCCATTTGGGTGCGGGCGTTTTCCAAGATTTCTTGATAAGTCATGATTGCTCCTTGAATTAAGATTTTGATGGTAGTTTTACACCAGGTTTGATTTACATTTTTTAGATAAATATAATTTTAGAACTCTTGGGGGAACTTGGTCAAGGGTGAAAATTTGTCCTTGGAAAGAGGTCTGCTCTGGCATAAGGGAAGATGAGCTGTGATTTGGAAAGGAAACGAGTTCTGGAATAGAGGTTTTTCTGCTAGTTGAATCTTACACTGTGTACTAGCTCAATCTTACATAGTGTAAGAGCTAAATCTTACCATGTGTAATATGGCAATCTTACAGTGTGTAAGATTGGATTCTTAC
>JAEIGA010015398.1_pt1 | contig 11641 bp, 7 predicted proteins | sample 9270691 | NCBI WGS metagenome assembly JAEIGA01 (sample SAMN17057246, study PRJNA624740) | gut metagenome | biome: biome; isolation source: fecal sample | host: Bos grunniens | place: China: Xizang | collected 2019
CCAAGAAATTAGAGGGTCATAAGATATGAGAAAAATAGTTGATTTTTTGGTGCGAAATGCACGCTTAATGCGTATAAACTGCGTAATATTAGCGGTTTTATTTAGTTTTTCCGCATTTGGTGCGTATACTATTGTTGATGACGGGCGTACTGCAAGGGATGTTGATAATTATGTCGATTTGACGAATCTGTTAGCTCGTGAGGAAATTGAGACAATTATTGTTACTAAATGCATTACCCTTAAGGATGGGGCTATTTTAGACGGTGATTCTAAGGAAGGAGAAAAGACGATTCAAGTAGAAATTCCCTTCCTCCCGGAATCAGGGCGAGTCCGTATCGGTTTAAACAGCGGGGGAAAGACAGAAATTCTTGAGCCGGCAGCGAACAGTTACAGTACTAACTGTCTTTTTAAAGTTGAGGCGAATGCAAAGGTTTCAATTAAAAATCTCACGCTTATGGGAGGATTTGCCGGAAGCCGAATTGTTAACGAGACGCCTTCTGTCGGAGGTATCGATAATTACGGTTTTCTTGAAATGGAAAATGTTGATATGCTCCGCACGGGAACCGCGCTTTTAAATCGTCCGCATGCGAGAGCGCTTTTGGTGGAATGTAATATTGTACGAAACGCCAACTGGTATGGCGGCGGCATTCTCAATTTCAGTGAGCAGAATAATGAAGTGTACACGAACGGCGGAACGCTTCTGATGGATCGCTGCTCGCTTACGGAGAATGAGTCGTTAGGTCCCGAGCATGGCGGAGGCGCCGCGGAAAACCAGGGGCTTATGCTCCTTAACAACTGCATTGTTGCTAATAACGCTTCGACAGAAATCGGCGGCGGCATAAATAACTGCAAGGGCGGCAGGTTGTTTGTTATGAATTCAACGTTCACCGGCAATGTTACAACGTCTGGGGCATATGGTACGATGGCTGGCGGTGCAATCGGCAATGCGGGTGACGCGAGCCATGTCCATATCGTAAACTCCATCCTCGCGTACAACGGGTATGATAATGGAACGCGTGTAGCTTCGTCTTCTGTCGGAAATTATGATGAAGACTCTGAAGTCCATGTTTCAATGCTTCATTCTGCGTATGATGCCGTCTCTGGTCTTCCAAGGATTGAAATGGACGGCACGACCAAAGAATATTCGGATCTCTTTGGAAATGTTCAGAATGAAGGAGTTGTCGCCGCCGGCGCCCAGAACGAGAACGGAAAAACATCAACCTTTGATCATCCGCTTGTAGCGCGCGGCGAGAATGATGACTCTTGGGCTCTTTCTCCGGCGATGCGTTCACAAACGGAAGATCATTATGTTTTCCAAAACTCCGTCACGACGTATTTCGCATACGAAGGATTTTTTAATGATGAGATGCATATCCACATGGCTTTTGAAACGAATGTCGTTGTTGAAATTAATGGCGTTGTTGAAACGAATGTCGTTGTAACGGCGCTCGGTACCGCGGTGTCGATACCTCCGGAAGGAGAAGAGAGAGAAAACAGTAAAGTAAAGGTGGCTTTCGATGGCACTTCCAGCCGAAGCGAGAACAACTTTATCGGAGCTGCGGCGGTTGCGGTCAAGACCCCAGGAACAGAAGACAAAGATGAGATATTCTATACTGTTACGCTTGGTGAGTTTACGGGCGGGCATGTTTCCGGTGTCACCATTTACAATGACAGCTATCGTGAAGGAACCTTCGTTACCGTTCACGGCATACCGGATAGTGCCCATTATCTCGACGGATGGATTCTTGATAAAGAGAATGTAGATGGTGATGAAGAAGTGAAGGTGTCCGGCTCTGAACAGCAGTATATTTTCTCGTTCGAAGTCACGGACCATATTACAATTAAACCTATTTTTAAACCAGTAGTGACACAGATTATCCGTGTACGTCAGCGCTATCCGTGGAATAATCTTGTTGATATTGATTACACCGTAGCAGAAAAAGATGCAATAGATTATCGTCTTGTTTTTATCGCAACATATACGGATGACAACGGCGAAGAAAAAACATTGCAACTTAAAAGTTTTGTAAAGAATTCAGGTAAAAATGAACAAGGTAAGTTCGAGGAGCAGCGTTTAGGGCAGAAGCGCGATTTGCGCGTAGACGGGTCTCATCGGGTAACATGGGACAGCGCGAAAGACGGCGTGCGCCTTAAAAACAAGACAATACATTTCAAGCTTCTTGCATGCGAGGGGGATGAAAGATGAATCATGTAATGCAAAAACTTTTTGTTGTCATTATAGTGACTTTCGCGGCGGTTTATTCGTACGGCGATAGAAAAGAGGTGGGTACGGCGAATAAGTTTGTCAACTATTGTGAGGATAGCACTACTGATGAAATTGTATTAACGGCTGATATTTCACTTAAAACTGATATTGAGCTTTTTAAAAATTTAAAAATATCAAGTAAAAATAATAAGACTTTTGAAATTACAGCTCAAAATTCAAGAAATATTAAAATATTTCCGGGGAGCAGTCTTACTCTTGAAAATGTCATCTTTGACGGAAAAAGTTATGGATCCCGCAATGAAGGGCTTTTTTATCTTGATGAGGCGGTTAAAGATCCGATATCAGGCACGAATAAAATTGCCCGTTTGGAGTTGGGAAATGGAACTGAAATTAAGAATTTTACGGTAACTACGACTGCGAATGCAGATCACGCAGTAATTCATGTTAAAAAAGGGGCGAGACTTGTTATTAAGGAAGGTGCCTCGATTTTGAATTGTGTGAACAATTCTGCGCACGGCAACGGAGGCGCGATATGCTGCGATTCTGGCAATGTAATAATGGAAGGCGGAGTTATTACAGGATGTAAAGCCAAGGGATCGGGAGGAGCTATCCGCTCTACGGGTACGCGTGTGGCGGCTGAAGATCATCTTGGCCTTGCGATGCGTGGTGATATTTTCCTCTACGGTGGTTATATAACGAATAACATCTGCGGCGAAGGGTCTGAAGAAGGTGATCAGTGTTATGGTGGCGGAATTTATCTTGGAGATACGGGACCGATGCTCCATGTTATTGGGCCTGTTGTTGTTTCGAATAATACTTGTAAAATTAGGACAAAAGTTTCAGGTGGTTGGCGACCGCAGTATAGAGAGGAGTCTATCCCTGACGATGTTTCGACTTTTGAGCTTAATGATGAATATGCGAACCGCCTTAAGCTTACCACGGATGAATCACATCATCAGCTCAAATTCACAAACGGCTGGGTGGGTGTGCGTTATCCGGATTCCAGAACATTGGGGGATGAAGACGCTCAAGATAAGCGATTCGGAGGAGTATGGGAATATGAGACGACACTTCAGGATGAGGCGCGCCAGTTCTTCTGGAATGGAGATCCTACGCATAAACATCGCGGATGGATGAAAGGCAACGCACTTGTATGGTCTCGCTATCACATGCACGAATTGCCGCGCGATGCAATGAAAATCAATGAGCTTTTACGTGATGAAGGTCATGCGAACGAGCCGGTTTATGTGGAACTTACCGATGATTATACGATGCGCCAGGAAGAAGACAAGAAGGGAATAGTAGGTGATGGTCGCCGTCTTATAATCGACTTGCAAGGTCATCATTTTGTATCTAATCTTCAAGTAGAACCGGGCGGACAGATTGAGATTACGGACAGCTCGACAAATCGAGCAGGGAAAGTATCCGGTAATTACAATTACGTTTCAACAGCCGATGAAGGGTCGGATAATAGGAAAAAGGCTTTTATTTTGCACGGTGGCTCTTATGATAAAAAACCGCCCAGTGAATGGGTGTCAGAGGATTGTGTTGTAATCGGCAATTATTGCGAAATTCATCCTTGGATGGTGGCACGTAAGGCGTGGGAGACGGAGTTGAATGCGTCTCTCGCTGATGCTACGCTTATTCCTTTGGAGACTGTAGATAATGAGATTCGTGATGTAACAAATGGAAGTAATCTTGAGGAAATTACATATTCCGCTGGAGATTGGACGTTAAACGTATTTACAAATACCAGTTACCACGTTCGTATCTTAGCAGCACCTGCAAGGGAGATTGAGGGTGTGCCGGAAGAATTTCCTGAATCAAGAGTTCTTTTGTTTGATACGGCTGTAACTGGCGGTATAGTTGATAAAGACAATATCGAATGGCCAGAATCCCAACCGCAGCCGCTACCTTTAGCCGAGGCGAATGGTGGCAATGCAGTATCTTTCAGCAAAGAGGATACTTTCGTTTGGAACGCCAAGTCGTATGATCTTGTTAAGCTTATTCATATAACTTATAGAAAGTCTGGCTCTGTTGAAACGACTAACGCTATTGAGCAGGCGTACTTTAGATTCCCGAAAGCTGCATTTGCGGCGACGCAGCGTAAGACGAATGGTCAATTGCCGATTACGGTTGTCGATCAGCTTCTAGGTAGTTTGGGTTATAATAGAGCGGCTGGTTTTAATCAAGGGGATGTTAATGCGACGCTAGATGCGAAAGAAAATAACGGACTTCGTAAGTGGGAGAATATCGTTACTGGTACTGCCGCGGATCATCTTCTCGTAAGCTCTGTCGAAGAGTCCGAGAACGTTACGACCTTAAAAGTCTCGATGACTGAGCCTAATAAGAGTCATCGCGGCGATACCGGGTATAGCGTTTTCTATGATTTGAAGAAGTCTACAGAGAATGGCTGGGTTCGTGTTGGAGAGGTTAAGAATACGCCTGATTTCAGCGTTGAACTTATCGGTGAAGACGGCAAGTCTAAGAATGCGAGCGGCTTTTATCGTGTAACTACGCTCATAGTTCCTAATGATACGCTTTCAGTTACGAATGAGATTCCCTCGACGAATATTATCGGTGTACTCGAGGTTGCGAGCTCGTTTACCAATACGATGGCGGCTGTGCCTTTCGTCGCGCTTTCGCGCGAAGCGACTACGCTTTCGAGTGAGCCTCTTACCGTTTCCGAGTATCTGCATACCAAGCAGTTGGAAAATGAGGATTTAGTTAGAGTCGCTAATAATGGTCATATTTACCAAGGCTGGTCGTGGAATACCCGGGAAAACAAGTGGGAAGGCTTAACTACAGCGACTGCAAGAGAAGTCGTCTCTCCTCAAGATCCTGAGAATCATCAGCTTTCGCGAGATAACGTAACATGGGTGACGCGCTCTAATCCGACTAATAAGCCGTTCTTTATTATCGGTCAGTATTCTCCAGAAGATATTACTCTTACGATTGCCGCGGGTACTACGAGTGCGCCTGTCTGTACGCTTATTCCTAATCCGAGCCTTGAGCCTGTGAATGTTAATGATTATCCTTGGGACGATAAACCGCATGAGTATGATCAGATTCGCATTATCAATGAAAAGGAAGCTCCTGTTCTTCTCTTCCGCTATAGCAACAAGTGGGTGACATGGTTTATTGACGAAAATGGTTATCCCTATCTTGAAGAAAATATTACGATTCCTGCGGGTCAAGGTTTCTGGTATCAGAGATGTGGAGGCGCATTCGAATTGAAACTTCCTACATCTAAGCCATTTGAGGAGTGAAAATAATTTCGAAATCATGAAGAAGATTCTATTTTTAGCGATTTTGGTTTTAGCGAACTTCTGCCGCGCAGCCGACGGAGGGGAGTTGCTTTATTGGATGATTATGCCGTCAACTGAAATTACGGTAAAATATGATGACAGTTCAACTACAGGCTTAATTGAGTCTTTTGATGTAAATGGCGCCCGAATCCGATATCAGACAGAAGATGGCACTTCTTCAGGGTATTTACCGATAATTGGCATATATCCTGGCGGGAATAATATTACATTTGAAGGATTGGCGGGCGCTCCGATTCCGGGGGGATATCATACTGCCTTAGGCTCTTATGATGCAGGATATAGTTATGTGCTGGAACTTGGCAATTGGTCAAATGGTACTTGGACTGGGACGAAAATGGAGTCGACGGTTGCTACGTATGATTATTTAAAAGCACAACAGCATATCGCTCAGTGGGAAAATGATTCGCCTTCCTTTGCTACCGCTTGGAAGCCTACTGAGTTTACTGCAGTTCCTGAGCCGACAGGCGGATTACTTATTCTCGTTGGCGGAGCGCTTCTCGCATTGCGCCGCCGTAAACAAAATGTCGTATGACCTCTCAAGGTGAATCTACATGGTTTGATCGTCTTTCAGCTTGCGTCTGGGCGCTTGCAGTAGGCGCGTTCGCTTTTTTTTTAAATGACCCCAATCATATTCCTGTAGATTCCGCCGATTCTTTTTTAGTGGCATTAGGTCTTAGACCTCCAGAGAATTCGCTTCCGCTATTGTGGCATAATCTCGTTTTTTACATAAATTCACATTGTGGCATAGTTAAGACTATGCGCTGTCTTCAGGTTTCAGGGCCCGTTGCGTTAGCTGTGCTGGCGTATGTTTCAACGAGGCTTTTTACACATCTTATGCCTTTAACGCTAAAGACGTCCGCAAATTCGCGCAGATGGGGACGGGTGATTACGTATATTCTGCCGATTCTCGGAAGCGCCGTATTTGTTTTTTCGTCGCCTGTCTGGTCCTTATGTGAGGTTTTCAGGCCAGAGACGATGGCGCTCATAATTTTCGTTTTGGCTGTATTTTATGCTGTACGAGCCTTCAGCCGCTTAAGCGTTACGTGTTTTATTCTTACAGGCTGTTTTTCGGGATTGTTGTCGGCTGAGACTCCAATAGGATTTATCATTCCTCTTTTTACTTCGGTATATCTGCATTTTCGCTATTATCGTGAAGATGAGGTAGCAAGTTATCATTTGGCCAATCCTTTACTGCAGTCTGTTTTGATCAAATGGATGCTTTTTGCGTTTACGGTTTTCTGGATTGCCGCGCTTTCGTTAAATATGAGGTTTTTCTTCGCGCACAACGCATACGATTCTCAGAGCGGATTCTTTTTGCAGCTTGTAAGGATATCAAAACAGTACGGCGCGCTGGCCTGCTCGATGATGAATCCGTTGGGGTGGGCTTTCGCCGGCGTTGTCGTTCTCGCTCCTGTGATTTTTTCTTTCGCGTGTGTAAAACGGGCGACGGACATCAAGAATTTTCTTTATATCAGGTACAGCTTTTTGTTTCTGGTGTTCGGTCTTTTAGCCTTGCTTCAATCCAGCCCTTTTTCATCATGGTGGTTCTGGCGCTGGATTCCGGATGCTCAACTGGTTTCGTCGGATTTCATATTAGGGGTTTGCGTTCTCGGAACATCTTATGCCGTTTTCACCGCGATCTGCGTATTTGTCGTTGATGTTCATTTTCGCAATGCGCGCGCGTTGACGAGAGAGTTTTTGTGGGATGAAACACCTGAAATTCCGATGGTTGAAAAGATAAAGCGCCATATCGTAACGTCGGGACGCTTTTTCAGGCTTATACTTATGCCGCTCGTCGTCGCGCTGGTGGCGCTGGTGGTTGTTGCCTGGCGAGTTAATCCGACGGACGTCAGAGCCAAGGCGATCGTTGACGAGTACGTCGCCAATGTCGTCCGCGAGTGTTCCGATACGCCCGTTCTCATCACCGACGGCGCTCTTGACGCTTTGATCGAACTTAGAGCGGCGATTGACGGGAAGGATATCAAGACGCTTTCGCTGATGTCGGGCGACAGCAAATACGAGGCTGTTATCCGCCGACGCGTCGATGTTGAAAATAAATACGGCACAGAATTGAACGCGGGGACCGCGGATGCGCTGCGCACATGGATGCTGAATGATTCTTCGATGATTTCAAATCTGGCGATACAGGTAGGTTTTGAACTTTGGAGAATGAATGATAAGCGTTTCCCCGAATGCGGAGGTTTTTTAGGCAAGAGCGGCGAACCGGGCGGTTTTGATACAAAAGAGGGTATAGACGCCGCGCATTCCTTGGCCGATGAGATTCTAGCGTTTCGTGAAAAATGCGACATTTCGGATGTTGAGTCTTTCAAACTCCGTTCAGCCTTGTCGCGTGTTCAATGGCGTCTGTCTAGGATGTGCGACATGCGGGCTTATGTGGCAAGCCGCGATAAAGACGGTACATTAGCCGAAAAAGAAAAGAATCTCGCCGACCGTCTTGATGAAACTAATCCGGAATATAAAAAAGTAAAAAAGATCGGCGATGAAATTCTTCATAAAAACACGACATTGACTTTAACGCCGCGCGAAGGACTTGACATAAGTCTTAATCGCAAGGATTTCACGCTGGCCGGCAGGTATGCGAAAAAAGTCATTCTTCAGGATGAAAATGATATTTCGGCCAATTTCGCGTTGGGTATGGATCATTTTATGAATCATAGATATAATAAGGCTGAGGAGCATTTGAAAAAAGCCCTAGAAAAAGCCCCCGGAGAGCCGGCGATTCTCAATAATCTCGCGGTTGTCTTAATCAGAACGGACCGCTATGACGAGGCAGAATCCTATGCTGTAAAGGCGTTGGAAATAATGCCTGAGTCAAAAGAGATTCAAGAGACGGTCCGTAGAATCCGTGAATTAAAACAGAACGAAAAATGATATAATAAAACCATGAAAAAGCTTCTTTCCATTTTCTTTTCAGTCTTATTCGTCAACCTGTATGCGAACAGTGTCGAAGATGCGACGATTGTCTTTTCGACTGTCGGTCCCGATAAGTACGCCGACGGCTCTGTTGTGCTTGACGGGGAATTGTACGCGCTTGTCTGGACAAAGGACGGCGTATTTGAAGGCTTTTCGGCGGATGGAAAAGCCAATGATGAAAAGGATAAAATTCTGATTGTCGCACCTCTTGCGAAAAACGGCCGCTGTCCGAAGGTGATGTTTCAGATTCCAGCCGCCGATGCTGTTGAATACGGCAAGTATGATGTATTTCTTATGGATACGCGCGTTGTAGCAGCGTCAGGCGTCGTGACACCGCGCGGAGCCGCGAACGGCGAAGCGAAGCTCGTGAACGGCTTCGGACGCGTTCCCGCCAAGATCGTGCTTTCGGATGGTTCATCGAAGGCTGAAGAGGCGGCGGTCGCGAATCTCAATTCCGCCGCGCCCAAAAATACGCGTCAGCCGCGTGTAAAGGCGATGCGCATAGAAGGGGACGAGGTTGTGCTTACGGTAGAAAACATACCCGGCTATATGCGCGTTCAAAGCGGGCGCGACGCCTCTACAGCCGATTTGACGGGGGTCGCTCTTGAAACCCCCGCTTCCGGCGATACGGTTACGATCAAGGCTCCCAAGGTTGGCGAGAGCGGGTTTTACCGCGTTATTCACAACGGTTCGGCTGATTGAAGTTTCCAATGGGCGGCATGACGACAGGAGATGTGAGCGAAGAGAAATGGAGTCTCGTCAAGAACGCCGTAGGTTCCGGGCATCTTTCGGTCGTGATGCCCGTCTACAATCTCGCTTCATCAGTAGAGGCGAATATCCGCAAGACGGCGGAACTTTTCGCGGCGCACGGAGTCAGAGCGGAGATCGTTCCCGTTGACGACGGATCCGTCGACGGAACTGGCGCCGCGCTGAACGAGGTGTCCCTGATCAAATGTGACGGGGTTGCCATCAAGCCTGTTTTCTGTCCGGTAAACGGCGGAAAGGGCGCGGCGCTCAAAGCTGGGTTCGAGGCGTCGACGGGCGATCTTGTCATGCTTCTCGACGGAGATCTTGACATTCTTCCCGAGCAGACGCCGTGTTTTTTTGAAGTTTTGCAGTCTGAAAACGCCGACGTCGTTGTAGGTTCGAAACGCCACAGGCATTCAAAGGTTCAATATCCGTGGCACAGGAGGCTGGTAAGCTGGGTGTACTTTACGATCGTGAGAATTTTCGTGGGGTTGCCCATAACGGATACTCAGACCGGGATGAAGCTTTTCAGGCGAAAGGTTTTGGGTGAGGCTCTTGAACGTATGCTCGTAAAAACGTATGCGTTTGATCTTGAACTTTTGGCGATTGCGCATCAACGCGGCGCGAAAATCGTCGAGGCTCCGGTGGTTATTCGCTTTGGCAACAAATTCGGCGCTCTCAGCGCAAACACGGTAAAGGTGATGGCGCTTGATTCGCTCGCGGTTTTCTACAGATTGAAAATCTTGAAATATTACGCGAAGGTCGAGATTCCGCCTAAACTGAAGACCTATCCTTTCGTTTCGGTTGTCGTCGCCTGCCCCGGCCGGAGCGCTGTTCTTGATGAATGCATCGCTGCGCTTGCGAAGCAGAGATATCGGAAATTCGAGGTTATCGTATTGCCGGACGGTGAGATCGCTTCTGATGCGTATGGCGGCGCGGTGGAACTTAAAATCATTCCTACGGGGAAAGTGCGTCCGGCGGAGAAGCGCAATATCGGCATAAAGGAGTCAAAGGGTTCGATCGTCGCGTTCATTGACGACGATGCCTATCCTGACGCGCACTGGCTTGAATATGCCGTGAAATATTTCGGCGATGAGACGATAGGCGCCGTGGGAGGTCCGGGAATCACTCCGATGAACGATCCTTATCTTGCGCGCGTCGGAGGCCGGGCGTATGACAACATTCTTCTTTCGGGGAATTACCGCTACCGCTATAAGGCCGGCGGCGTAAAGCGGGACGTCGACGATTATCCGAGCTGCAATCTTTTTGTGCGTACGGATCTTTTAAGGAAGATCGGCGGTTATCGCGTTGATTTCTGGCCGGGCGAGGATACGTTGCTTTGTAAAGATATAATCGATTCCGGTAAACGTATCGTTTACGATCCGTGGGTTGTGGTAAATCATCATCGACGAAAACTGTTTGGACCCCATCTACGCCAGCTTGGGCGCTATGCGTTTCATCGCGGATATTTTGTCAAGCGTTATCCGTCTAATTCGTTTAAACTGCCGTATTTCGTCCCGAGCGCATTTGTCGCGTATCTTGGCGCGTTAGGCGCATTCGCGATCGTTGCGGCCTTCTTAAACGGATCTTGCGCATTGTTGCCGATATTGGCGATAGCGGCCGCGCCGTTGGCGGTTTATCTGTTTCTTTTGTGTCTTACGACTTTCGCGCGCAATCCCGCGACCTGGGTTTTGACCGCTGCGGGGATATTCGTCTCCCATATTGTGTACGGCGTTCGGTTTATTCAGGGGATTTTTGCCGCCAAGGCCCCTTGCGAGTTCATAGGAAAGGATCATGCGTGATGGATAATTGGGTTGAGTTTTCGGCAGATCCCGTACATTCGAAGCGCGAGCGCGAGAAGGCTCGTGAGCTGAGAAATACCGATTGGTGGCGCTCCAAGCTTCAAAAGGGCGTCTGCCATTATTGCGGGAAAAATGTCGGAGCGGAGAATCTGACGATGGATCATGTCGTTCCTGTCGCCCGCGGCGGGAAATCCGTTCGCTCCAATTGCGTTCCCTGCTGCAAAGCATGCAATAATGAAAAGCGCGCGATGACCCCCGCCGAACAGATATTAAGTCAACTTTTCCCCGAATAACAGCGCGACTATGTCAAGCTCGCTGGAATATCCCCAGTTTTTAGGATTGAATTTTCGTTGTATGACTGATTTCATTAGATGGAACTGATGTTTTATCTTTCGAAAATCTGAAAAGCGATTTATCTTCTGAATCAGATCAACCCACGAAATATTCTGTACAACAGTAACAACCATAACCACATTATTCCTTCTTCCTGACTTTACATAACGCGGCGGATGTTGCTGCAACCGTGCTCACCTTTTGATATGGGCGATTTGCGCGTCCTTGCGACCGCTCGACGTACACGAGTACGTCTTCGGGTCGCAGTC
>JAEIGA010015399.1_pt1 | contig 11641 bp, 12 predicted proteins | sample 9270691 | NCBI WGS metagenome assembly JAEIGA01 (sample SAMN17057246, study PRJNA624740) | gut metagenome | biome: biome; isolation source: fecal sample | host: Bos grunniens | place: China: Xizang | collected 2019
AATCTCCTTGATGGCATATTGCAGTTCAACCAAAGCCTGCCGCTTGCCCCCTGCAATGCCATAAATCTCGCGGTAGTCAATATCCGAAAGGTTATCCTTGCACCAACATATCGCATGATACCATTCAGTGTTCACCTCTCCCGCCTGTTTACGCAGCGACTCGTTCAACTGATTCAGCGGATACCTCAACCGCTTCGTCTCCTCATCCAACTGCAACCACTCGCGGTAATATTGTGTGAAATCATTCTGGAAACTACCGCTTATAGCGACCGCATCCCACAGGTCCTCGCGTATCTGCGCCCACTTACCCAACTCAAAATATAAATTCTTAGCCTCTCCTCCTCCTCGCGTGTGCGCGTCTTGAGGAAGATTATTTACTTCTATTCTATTCTCTTTACTTCTCTTTACTTCTCTTCGCGGCAAACTTCCCGAATAATCGTCCATTCCTCCCGAACAATCCGCTGTTTTCTCACTTTCCTCCGGAATAATCTCACTTTCCTCCGGAATAATCTCACTTTCCTCCGGAATAATCTTGCATTCTTCCGTAAGTTTGATATTTTCAGGAATTACGGCATCTTTGCGTTTCGCCCGTTGGCAGAAATCCATATAACGCTCTTGTATGGAGCGCGAAGTAACAACACCCTCCGCAAGTTTCTCCTCGTCAAAAAGCCCAACCGAAGCACAGAATGACACAACCTGTTTAACAACATCTTCCGTCAACGTAAGATATTCTGCAACATCAAAGATTATATCCTCTGTCCATTCAAGAAAACACCCCTTGTCGCGGTAAATCTCACATAAGACATAGTCATATACCGCAAGGCCTTGACAGCCATGCGCCTTCTTCAGACGTTTAATCTTGATATCCTGGTAGCGGTCCGTGTCAACAGAGAAGTAGTTGAGTCCAATTTTTGCTTTAGCCATTCTTCTGTTTTTCTAAATCCTTGACTTTCTGTTTGTAGTATTTTATCAACTCCCGGTACTCAAAGTCCGAATACTTTCTGTAAAAATGTTTCTTAAGAGTCAACTCTTGAACAACACATTGCCCGTACTTCTTTACAAGGCCTTGCATATAGCCTACATTGTTGCCCTCGTCAAAACGGTTACAGCTCCTACATTGAAGATTGCAGTTGCGCTCATCGTAGCGGGTATTCATGTGCTGTCGGTTAATGAAATGCCCACAGTCGGCTTCTTTCCAATGTACCAACTTGCCACAGCTGATGCAACGGCCGAAGCCGTTAGCATCGCTGTCGCGCAGTCGTATGTAGATTGAAAACCATCTGTCAAGGGTTGCTTTTAAATTAGCCATAATAAAAACCTTGGAATCTTACTAATTGATTTTGATATTCAGGTGAGCGCATAAGGCCATCGCCTGCACCCGAGAGAGCTTCAGCACCCTCCTCGTCAAGCACCACCTTACTGTCAAGAGCTTTCGGCACACGAAAACAAATCTGCACCGGGAAATTCACCTTTGCATCACCTGTTATCACCTGCACCGATGCACGTTGTGTAGCAGCCATAATCCTGTAGCCAAGCGAGCGACCCTTTTGTAAAAGAATTTTCAAATTCTCCTCAAGGCTCTTATCCACTCTTACCACCTGCTTTTCTTTCTTCGGGCGACCATTCGCATAGTAACCGGTTATCACTTCCTCCCTCACTTCAAGTTCCTTTCCGCTGCGTGCAGTCTGCACAGCATCTGCAAACTCATCAAAGATAATCAGGACATCCTTCTTGTACTTACCCTTCGCGGCAGCCTGCATATCCTCAACCAGCTTCGCCATCTTCTCCTCAATCTCCTCAATGTCGTTGTACACCTCAATGCCATCCACATTGCAGAACTCATACTTCGGGTCAAACACAACAATATCACTCACATCCATAATTTTAGCAGCCTCAATCGTCGAGCGAATACAAACCGATTTTCCCGATCCCGTTGCACCACACACCAATGTATGAGGTGTCGCGTGGTTATTCAGGTCCCAAACAACAAGATTATTGAAATTATCCATACCAATAGGAATCCTGCGTCCATCGATATGCTCTGCCGAGAAATTCAATATCTTGTCACCCTGCTTTGGCGCATCGATCTTGACATAAGCCCGGCCCAGATGAATGTAAAGGTTTGTATCAATCGTAACCGCCGGCACATTCAATGCGTTAGCAATATCCATTTTATACTTCACGATGCTGGTAATCTTCACACCCGCACCAGGCTCCAAAAGGTAAGTATCCGAAGAATACCCCTCAAACAAATGCGCCACCTGAACATTCAAACCAAAGGTGCGCAATATGTGTTCTATCTTTTCACTGTTAGTCATATTAGAAGTGTTTAAGTCATAACTTATAAACGACGCAGCATTCTCGCGGAACGTAGTAATAACCTTCGGGTTAATACTTGCCATGCTCGCATCGCGTATCTTTCTTTGTCTCTTCGCCAGCAGGTCGCGTTTCCTGGGGTCAATGTTGAAATCATCAATCTCGGCTATCTGGGTGCGTGCCCAAAAATCATACAGCACAGCCCTGTCAACAAAGTTGTCCGCATCATTCAGCACATACACATAGTCCGGGTCAGCAACAGCCTCAATCATTCGTTTCAGCGGCTCATACAGCAAAACCTCGTAAAGCCTTACAGTGTCAAGGTCAAAAGCAATCTTGTGACAGCGGAGTTGTGGACTGTTGTCTTTGTTTTTTGAAGTCTTGTTCTCAATAAACCAAACCTCAGCCGGGATAATACCTTTTGCCTCAAGAACCTTGTAATAAGTAATACCCTGCTTGCCGAACGAAAGAGCCTTCTCATCATCCGATGTAAAGGAAGTCTTGCTCTTGTGGTCAATGATTATCACATCGCCGTTCTTGTCTTGGAACACAAGGTCAATCCTTGCGTGACAAGGCAGAGGAATATCTACACCGTTAATCGTCGCCCACTCGCAGAAAGGCTCCTCAATGTAAATAATCTCCTCAATGTCGCCCTCATACAAGCCCTTCTCGGCATAGAAGTTGGCAAGCAATGCCGTGGCGTTCTTGGTTGCCTGGGTGATGCAGCTCTCCACCGTTGGTGTTGTCTTGCCCAGCTTCCAAAGATTGGCAGGAACGCTGTCGATATACTCGAAAGCAATCTTCTCAAGTTCAGGGAGAGTCAATGGCTCACGTCCAAGTTTGATGGCCGAGAAGTAATATTCAAGAGCCTTATGATAAGCATTACCACTCACCGCCAAGACACCTGTGCGGCTCTCCTCGCGATAAATGGCAGTGCGCTCAAACTCCTTCTCGTTCCTTGCAAACTGCGCCACCCTTGAATAACTCCAAGAGTCAACAAGAAAGCCGGAGAAATGATTCTCCAGCTCCTCATCGGTTAATTGCGAATATCTGTTCATGGCATTTGAAGTTTAGGTTGCTGACGCATCTGCTCCTTCTGTTCCTCCACAGCCTGTTCAACAGGAATCTCCTCCGCCTCTGCATCTTCAACAGGGTTATCCTCATATATCTCTTCACCCTGCTCGTTTACCACAAGCTGGTCATTCGTAATAGCATTCTTCATTTCCACCGACAGAATACCATACTTCGACAACAATAACTTCAACGCAGTCTTCTTAGCCATCGAATCGAAGTCTGTAGTCCACTTAGAAGCCTCGCGTACCGTCTGTATTGTAGAGCCGAAGGTTTTTGAATAAGTCATCGCGTGTTGCTTAACTTCGTCCACCGTCCAAAACATCATCTTCTCAAAACCGTTCACCAGTTGAAAGAATGCCACATAACCAACAATTGCAGCCTTTTCGCGGTTACTGCTCAACTTCTTGAAGCGCAGATTTCCCGAAACGAAATCCTCTCCAACAATCTCACCATCGCGCACATCGCGCACATTTATCGTCCTGTACTGCCCCGAGCGCATAGCCAACTGAATAAAGCCCTTGTATCCAATCTGAAATTGCGCATCAGTGCACCCCTCACTGTTGTTCTTGTAAGGAATCACATACGCAAACCCCAAATTCGGGTCAAGCGGCAAGTCAAGTGCAGTAGCCTTGATGGCAGCATACATCACACTCATCGGTTTGCAAGCCTGCAACTTCTTATCATTTGCAACCAGTGCAGTAAGATTGTTAACAAAACAGCTCTTCTTCTCACCTAATACCTGTTGGAGATACTCCTGCGTCTTTGGATTTGCAAGAGTCTGATTAAAGACCTTTAATCCACTCTCCTGTTTAACTACTTCGTTTGCCATAATAATCGTTATTTAAAATAATCCTGTTCTCTGTTCTGCAACACCCTCAACTCCGCCATCTTCAACTCAATTTTACCCGGGCGGATATGAGGCATAATCTCCTCGTTCCTCAGCCATCTGTCCACATTCGCGCGGCCGAACAACTCATAAGCCCTGCGCTTGCTAACGAACTCCGGCTCATCCTTCTGCTCACGGAGCATACTCACAACCGTAGTAGCTACATCCCTCAAGAACACATCATAAGGTATTGACCTATCGCTAAAATCTAAGATTGTTTGCATGGTGGTTCAATTACATATTCAACATATTTCTTAATCACAGTGCAATACCTGCCGTTAAGGCAGTTCCTTGCCTTCGGGCAAGTCTCACACCTTAATTGGCTTGATGTAATGCCCATTGTACTTTTTCATTGCCAGTTCACGAATCTCTTCATCCTTCTCGCTACCCCAACGACCCTTCAGCGCGTTGGTCACCGTGTTGGGATGACATCCCAACTCTGCCGCAATCTGCACATTCGAGCCTCGCGGCGTCGATATCTCTCTTAACCTCTTTCTCTTCATTCTTCCTATCTATATATTTAATAATCTTACCCGCAACGCGCCTCGCGTTGTCATTCTTGTTCGTTCTCGGAATATCCTTTGTCACCGCAATAAAGTGCCGGAACAAATTCTGCACATCCATAGCCGTCTTGTCACTAATCTCTATCATCTGGAATAAAGGATTTCTCGCGGTACTCCGGCGCCGCATTCTCATACTCCTCCTCGGTACAAGGGAATGTCTCCAATGTATCAGGGTCAACAACCGCATATTCGTGATGTCCTCCACCAACCGGCATACAATATGAGCATCCATTGTCGCCGCAGTAAGGACAGCTATACATTACCCAAAGAATTAAGTTTCCACTGACAGCAAGCCGCAATGGCCGCCGATGCTACCGTCGCCACAAGATTGGCATAAGTGTTACCACTTGCGAAGACGATTGTCGCTACTAGTGACACAGCAAACAATCGATTTAGAAAAGTCTTCATAATTATATCGTTTTAGAATTTCCAACAAAAAACTCCCGGGGCTTCACAGCGGCGGGAGAATAACTATTACTATGAAAAACACAATTTATTTCCGCTCTCTTGCGGAGTGGATGCCGGGGGACTCGAACCCCCTAAACCAGGTTTGCCTCCAATAGGCATTGCATCCGTGCGGCGGCCTTTCGGCCGCCAAACTAAAATCAACTCAAAATATATAGCTACAAAACCAAAGCCTCACGGCTTGAGTATAAGGTAGCACCGGCAGCGATGATGAAACTAACCAAATTATAACCAAACAAAATATGAAAAAGAAATTGTGCCGCCGGTGCTGTGCTGTGTGCCCTTGCGTGTTCCGGTGTGTACGCTTACGAATAAAACTGAAAACTGAAATCGGAAAACTGAAAACCAATTAGCTCTCACCTTTCCCCTTTCCCTTTTCACCTTACTTCAAGGGCTGTTGCCTCGCTCGTTCAATTGCAAGGCTATCGTGTTGAGTTCGCTATTCACTGAAGGACTCATCCTTGCCTTATAGCACCTCCTCTTTACTTTGTTACATACACTGTGAACATCTATTCCTAATATTACGAAACAGACTTTCTCTCCCGGGTTCACTGCGGGGCAAACCATTCCCTGGTTCACGTGGGGCAAACCTTCACCCAGGTTGCAGGGGGAAACGGAGATTGCAAGTCTCCTGCACCATCGCTTTCATTGCTTATATAGGGTGCTGCTCCGGCATTCCAAGCTGCCGTCCTCCGTCGAGGCCTCGCAAGGGGCGCGGATGTTACTCTTGTTGCCCGGTGCTTTCCCGTCATGCGGAGGTTCTAATTTTAATTTTAAAATGGAAGTCTGTCAAAGTTCTATTTTGTGAACAGGCGGGAGTCGAACCCGCGCCACCCGGGGAAAAGCATTAAGAGTGGCTGTACCTTCCTGTCCATTTACCGGGCTTTGAACTCCCGGCGATAATTCCTATATTTGCAGAACCTAACTAAAATTTGGAATTATGAATAAGTTTATCAATGTTACCGCCAGCGGTAAAGTACTCAGTGTTAATGTCAATCACATTGTTGCTATTGAGCCTAATGGCAATGGCAGTTATCTTTATTTCTCTTCTCCACTCAACTCTACCGCGGTAAGGGAAACCGAGGAAAGCAGAGAAGATATTTTAAGACTTATCAACGAATAACTCCTTTCTGCTGTAAATCTTTATCCCGAACAGCCGTATCGTTGTGATGCGGCTTTTGGTGTTTTGCCACTCCGTGAGTCCAATCTTGACGGTGCGTTCCGTTGTTACCTCTTTGTAAAAAATTCCATTCATACTTTTTTCTTTTTAGTGTGTCCCCCGGAGCCGTGCCACCGGTCTTTTGTTTTCCGGGGGTAATCATTACATTTGTGTTGAAACCCTTAAATACAATGATTATGAATGCAGAATCTTTATTAAAACAGTTCTTGGAAAATGCGGCTCTGAATGCATTTGACCGTCGTCTTCTAATTGAGTATGTCCTTCTTTGTAAGCAACAGTCTCTTCCAGTAGATTACGCTGCTTTTGAGCAGCTTCCTCCCGAGGTGTGTCAAGCAGCGACGCATGCTGTCGTCTGGATTGAAGAAACATCCGATTTCCTGCAAGGAAAGCTCTAATCGCATTGCTCGCTTGAATGGCGTCTTCTTTACACTCGAATAGGGCGCCATTCTCACGCAAATAACCGAGGTCAATATTGTTATTGCGCAGCTTAATATCATCACCCACCCGCCTGGGACGGAAATCATCCAATGTGAAGAAGTAATAATCTTGCACCAACACCATCTCTTTTGCTGTTAAAGTTTTCATTTCTCTTTTTTCTTTAGAAAAACCTTGTTATATTTGTTGTCCTTTCTCACATTAAATCCGCTGTGAGAACTAACAACGATGCAAAGATAGAGCATTGCTTAATTATATGCAAGAAAATTTGAGCAAAATTTAAGCAAAAAATAAGCAAAATTTATTATTTAGAACAATCCTAAACAAGTGTATTATGGAAAGTGCTGTAAAACAAAGACTTGTGCAATTTATCAAATCTATGCACATGAAGCAACGAGCGTTCGAAATACGCTGTGGAATGAGTAACGGCTATGTTGCCAATATTAGAAAAGGTATTGGAGAAGATTATTTGCAGAACATTGCTCAACAATTCCCGCAACTAAATAGAGCGTGGCTCTTATTTGGCGAGGGCGAAATGCTCAAAACAGCTCCCACCATTCAAGGCGATATAAACATTTCGGGCGGCAACAATTCCAATATCGGCCACGGACAAAAGAATATGCCGGCCGTAATCGAGATTAAGGAGAATGGCGTGGAGGTGGAGTGCCCCAAGTGCGGTGAGGTGATAGAAGTACCAGGCAGCACAGTGCTTGCCATGGTGCCCAAAGAGATTACCAAGAAACCGGATATTGACTTGGAAAAATGGAGGCGCAAGCACCCACAACAGATGAAGAAGATAGACATGTCCGAAGTATGGGGAGAAGAACCATTCGTTGTACAAGTGGACACCCGAGCAATGGAGCCTGATTATAGAGAAGGTACATTCTTGGTGTTGCAACCATTGCCGGATATATCGTATGCAACAGCCGATGGCATTGCGTATGTTATCGACACAATGAAACCGCACACCCTGTTCCGCAACCTTACAGACAAATACGATGGCACATATCTGTTGACATCGAACAATGACAAGAGGAGCTCAATAAGACTAAAGGCTGAGGATATTATTACGGTATACGATATAGTAGGAAGTTTTAGAATAGGAAGATAATATTATGTCTTGGAATTCATTAAGTCGCAAATTGATAGAAATTTCCACACTGGGCGAAATAAGCGTGCTTGGTGTAAAGCTCGACATGAAAGAAGAGACAGCCGCAAAAATATTAAAACCGTCATCATCCTACTATTGGGAGTTAGAAGAAAATGCACAAAAAGACCGCCTAATAATAACGAATTATCATAAAGATGAAAAAATTCACATAAATTTCAGTTGCTACGACGGAAAAACGAAAACGTCATGTGATAGAATTGTCAACATATCTATCTCGAGAACATTAACAAAAGACAAACTTGAAAGAGACCAAGCATTAAAGTATTACACCGACCAATTTAAACCTTATAAAAAAAACTCTATTATTCATAGAGGAAACGACTTCTTCAGCACCGATTTGCTATACGACTTGGGGTTGAACAAAGCCAAGATATCTATTGGTCAATGGGACATGAAAGATGGCAGATGGTACGGAATACTTATTGAAATAGAAGGGGTGACAAAAGAAGAATATGTTGATAACAATATCATAAAAAACAAAGAAGACAAATACCCTATTGTAGGATGTTTGTTAACATTAATGACTTTAATTTGTGGTATAATACTAATTGAAGAGATATGCCATATAGAACACATCTCTACCAAAGAGGTTTCCCAAATAGTTACGCTTGCGTTATTCATTTCAGGGATTGCCGCACACATTATACTTAAGAAAGAAGACCGATTTAAGGAATTAAGCATTAGACAAAAAAATGACGCTATCGCATTTGTTAAAGAAGTGAAAGCGGCAGAAGATGAAAATGAAAGCAAATTGTTGGCAAACATAAAACAATACGAATCCCAAATTGACAAAGAGAAGAAGTCATGGCTAAGCGAACAGCAATCCCTGTATAATAAAAAACAATTACAATTACTCGAGTGGTCAAAACTTCTTGAAAAGAAGGACGCTATAATACAAGAAAGAGAAAGAAGGTTTGAAGATATATTAAAAAGTTCTCTATTCAAATATTCCGCATCGTTATATGCAGACTATAAAGAAAGAGAAATAGAAGATATCGAATGGGAACTTAAACTACGAGACAGACATCCTATCAAGTGTGGCGGCAAAACAGACCTCATATTGCAAGAGTTAAAGAAAAGCAAAAAAGAAGATATTGCAAAGTATAAAGAAATACTATATAAATGGGAGTTTCTTATAAAGACCTTCCCGGAACTTGAAGATTATGTTGATGATGATGAATTGTTATCGCAGCCAATATATGAAGATATAGAAGATTTGCAGAACGACTATGACCGGGCAAAATTCTATGTATCCAAAGAAGAGTACGAAAGAATGCCAGTTGATGCAAGAAATCAACTCGCCCTTGACAGATGGTGGAAACAGCCGTGCGGTGTAGAAGAAGCCGGAAAAAGATATGAATTGTATTGCGGATATTGCTTTGAAAAAAAAGGATACAAGGTAGAATACCATGGAATAAAAGAAGGCAAGAACGATTTAGGTATTGACCTAATTGCAACAAAAGATGGCAAAACTCTCATCATTCAATGCAAGAGAAGGAAACAAGAAGGGAAAATACACCACAACACAATCTGCCAACTTTTTGGCTCTACAATATGGCATGCGATCCACGAAAACAAAGAAATCAATGATATCAAACCAGTCTTGATGACATCAGGACAACTTGATGAGACGGCTAAAGAGATGGCCGAAATACTTGATATAGAAGTTTGCTACAAACCAATGGGAATATACCCCATTATAAAATGTAATATAAACAACGGGAACAAGATATACCATTTACCTTTTGACCAACAATACAACAACACCATTATAGAACCAAAGAAAGGCGAGTTCTATGCGCTTACAGTTGAAGAAGCAACAAAGGCTGGTTTTAGAAGAGCTTTTAAACATTATACTAATTAACCCCTTGCGGATATTGCTATGTATATTAAGCAGAAAATAAATATTATCCTTGAGCGCGGCATTGTCCCTAACAGGGAATGCTTGCGACTGATGTTAGGTTTTTACACCGAGGAGGACTTTGCGGATTTCCTCGACGGCAAGAAGGCGTCACCGACGGTATGCAAGAAAATTGATGATTTGTTAAATAAATGAACCATGAAATACACAATCCAAGAAAGTAAAGAACCCGGTTGGTGGGTAGTCACCGACACCGAGAACCTTGTAGTCCTCAAGTTCCAGGAACACCACTTCAACGAGACACAGATGGTCAACAAACAGCGCAAAATGCGCAAATAAAACTTTGCAAAAACTTTACAAACACACCATAACAGATTAACAACCAACACTAAATCACTGCGGCACAGGCTGCTGTGGAGGAGGCTTGATAAAGCGTTCTAAATAAATGATTTAGGCGGTAGGTTGTTTGAATTCAAGCACTTACCGCCTATTTCTTTCCAGCAAAGTATGTTTATTCTTACACACTTTTCGTGCAGAATGAGCACGGTGTTTAACAATTTCTTTACAAATTCGTTTTTGGTGTTTTACAAAGATTTTACAAATGAACAAACCTAATAATTAAACAGTTATGGCAAAAATCAAAGCAGTGGTAAGGACACCAAGAGCAGACGGATTCTACCAGGTTTACATCCGTGTGACCCAAGGAAACAAAGTCGGCTATATAAAGACCGACAAGGTAGTTCAAAAGAAGGATGTCAAGGATGGATTATTTCTTGATCCCTATGTTGCGAACTTCTGCGCGAAGCGAGTGCTCGAGTACACACAAAGACTCAATCGCGTTGACTCGCGATATTGGAGTGTCAATGATATTATAGACTACCTTACACGCGCGGATGAGGATATATGCTTTAGTGACTACGCAAGAAAGCACATCAATCGTCTTATCGACTCGGACCAGGAGAGGACGGCGAAGAATTACCGGTGGGCATTAGAGCACCTCGAGAGGTTTATGGGAACAACAAGAGTAATGTTCTCCCACCTATCCTCGCATGTTCTCAACAAGTGGATCAAATCAATGGAGACAACCAAGAGGGCAAAAGAGATGTACCCCATCTGCCTACGACAAGTATTCAAGGCCGCGCAGAAGGAATTCAACGACTACGACAATGACATCATGCGCGTAAAGGGCAACCCTTGGATGAAGGTCGATATCCCATCCGCAGACAAGACAGATAAATTAGCTATCACGCCCGAAGCTTGTCGAAGGTTCTTTTCATTCCCTTTACCGGAAAGTAAGTACACGATATCTAAGGCAGAAATGGCAAGAGATGTCGCAATGATGGTTCTTTGCCTTGGTGGAATAAACACCGTCGACCTTTTCAACCTCAAGAAGAAAGATTGTTATAATAATATAATAAGGTATAACCGAGCAAAAACAAAGAAATTCCGCAGAGATGAAGCCTACATGGAGATGAGAATACCGCCTATCCTCTATCCCCTCATGGAGAAATATGCCGGCACGGACGAATACCTCCTTAATTTTCACGCGCGGCTAAAGACTTCGGACTCATTCAATGCGAATGCAAATATCGGCATTAAGCAGATATGCGAGGCCATGGGAATGCCTAAAGAAGATTGGTATTCTGTTTACACCTTCCGTCACACCTGGGGCACAGTCGCGCAGAACGAT
>JAEIGA010015400.1_pt1 | contig 11640 bp, 10 predicted proteins | sample 9270691 | NCBI WGS metagenome assembly JAEIGA01 (sample SAMN17057246, study PRJNA624740) | gut metagenome | biome: biome; isolation source: fecal sample | host: Bos grunniens | place: China: Xizang | collected 2019
CAAAAAACACAAAATAAAAAAAAGGCGATCAAGAATCTCGATCGCCCTTATGCTTATGATAGTTTCTTTATTTAATGATTGAACATATCTTTATTGTAAAAGTCTAAGATTTCGATGCAACTTTGTCTCATTGCAAGGGCAGGGGAGTTTGGATTCAGTTCTATTGCTCTTGTGTAATCGTCTATTGCCTGTTTCCAATTGTTTCCTCGTCTGAAAGCGTTACCTCTTACATAATACGCCTCATCTTTAAGTTGCGTGTCTTCGTCTTCAATCAAACGACCAAGCAATTCGATAGCCTCAGCCACCTTATCAGAATTTAATAGTTCCTTTGCTTTGTTCAAGTCTTCAATCTTAATCATAGCCAATTTACTTTTTCTAATTGTAAATCATAAATGAGCCTGTCTGCATTTCTTCTCTGTTTGGAGCGTCGTTATGTCTGTAAACAACTTTCCAAACATAGACTCCTTGTTGCACACTCTTGCCTTTGTAGGTGCAATCCCAAGCTTCTTCGATTTTATCCGTAGCAAAGACACGCTCACCGTTCCTGTTAAAGATTTCCAAGTGGTAATCAACAATATTATCTATCCAAAGACGGAACTCTCTGTTAGCAGGGTTGTTGTCATGCAAGTAAATGCCTGTCGGAGCCCAAAGATGGTGTTCTCTTTTTACTCTTATGAATGTAGAAGTTGAGTCAATACAACCTGCATCCGAAATAGCAGTCAAATAGATATCGAATACCATAGAAGTATCTGTAAGAGGGAATGTGTGAACAAATGATTCGTCAGAAGAAACATAGCCATCGCTCAATCTCCATTCGCGAGTTGTGTTTCCTGTTGAGGCATCTGTTATTATGACTGTTGGATCAAGAGCATCAAGAACTCCAGGATTCAATCTGATTGCAGGAGTTGGTTTCGCTTGTACAACAACCTTTACATCGTCTTGGTTATGGCAGTTGATTTCATTGTATCCGTGAACAACGTAATTTGTAGTTCCGTTAGGGGATACAGTATAAGATGTTCCGTTTCCACCGTTTACAGAAGGATCGCTTGATTCCCAAAGCCAACGTGTTGCATCTCCTGTAACGCCTATCGGAGCTGATTCTCCTTCACAAATCAATGCATCGCTCGAACAAGTAACGGATGGTATAGGTTTTACTTCTACAGTTGCCGATTTAATGGTTTCGCACATTGCAGGCGGAAGTTTTACGCTTACTGTAAACTCTTCATCGGCTGCAGGTGTGACTGTAATCGAGCGATCAGTGCTTCCGTTGCTCCATTCGAAAGTACAATTGCTTGGAGTCGCATTTGCTGTCAATGTTGTCGATGTTCCTTCGCATATTGCCATAGTTCCTGTGATTGTAACCTCAGGAGAGTCGTTTACGGTTATGAATATTGTGTCTTGAGCTTGGCAACCGAGATTATCAGTCTTTGTAAGAATGATGTTACCCGAAGCATCAGGAGTATGAACCAAAGTATCGCCCGTGTGTCCTGTGTTCCAAGTGCATTCTCCCGGGTGATTGTTCAAAATATCCATTAAAACAATAGTGTCTCCCTTACAGATGGTGAAGTCTTCTGTCAATTCAACTTCAAAACTTCTGTTTACAATTGTGCAAGACTTGTATCGGGTACAAATCAATGTGCCGAATTCATCGTAATTTTCAACTTTGAATGTGTAAGTAACTTGATCTTGTGTAGGATCGTTTGCTCTTGCAAAAGTTGTGTTAAGTTCGATGTTTGTATCTGCAGGATTGGCAAAAGGTTCCATTTGATAATATTTGCCGTTATCTCCGCCTCCGCTGAGTTCGAAGTTGATTACGCCACCACGACACACCGTATCGATTGGTGCGATGCTTTCATTGTGCGTAATAACTATGTCAGGCATATCAATAGGATAGTAAACCACAGAGCTGTCACTTATAAAGAAGCTATATCCGTCGTTTCTGTAAACTTCCGCTTCAATGAAATAGCGAATCGGACCTGATTCTACTGTAGCGTCAGCCAAGATTCTTCCTTGTGCATCTGGAGCTATTTCAACCCTTTGTTGGCTATAGTCAAATGCACTTCGCTTATACCAGTTCATAGTATATTCTAATTCTCCTACAGGTTTGATACGCCAAGCCTCATCTGTAGCACCCCAAACGCTGTTGTTATATCCCGGAATCGTTACACCTTGATTGCCTGCTGCGTTTTGTATACCAAGAGTTGCCAAACCTTCTTCCCATTGCGTACATATAGGTTTGTTTTGAAGATAAAACTCGATTACGTTAGAGGTTTCGTACAAAACGCACATGTGTGTTGCAAGTAAACTTGTGCATCTAAACATTGGCACTTGATAATAGCTTAGAACCATCTTACGGCAAGGATATTCTCCTACAATTTGAAAATATATTTCTCCACCGCCGGTAAATGTGATATCGTAATAAGGAGCCATTATACAATTTCTGTATCTGCTTGTGTTTGGAATCGGTCCCGAACCTTCCTGCGTATATTGACAATGATCGCAACCTCCATTTATGTTTTGATTGGTGTAATCGAAAGAGATAAGTCCGTTAGCCCCGATTATCGCCATGGGATATGTTACTCCATAAAAGTCGAATGTGAAGTTGGGAATATTAGGGTCAGGAGGATATCCATAGTTCAGTGAAAACACAGTTCCCCATGTGTCGTCGGTGTTGCAAAGCTGCGCTGCATACGAGTTACCTGTGTTAAAGGCAATAGGGGGATTGTAAGGTATGGATTCAACAGTATATTCCGTACTACCACCTCCGGGTAAGAAAATGTCAGCCGCAAGATATTTGTTATCATTACATTGAAGCTGAATACCGTTGTTAAGTTCCGTAGCCGAATAATCAACCAATGTATCAGTGCCATCAGTTCTTTGTACCCATTTTTTAATGAAAATACCCGCACAACCTTGAGCTCTGTCTTGTGCTTGTGCGAACAAATTCTCACCTATGCCGATCGACATAATCAAAAGGAGAATTGGAATAATTTTCTTCATATTTCTATAATATTTTTGTTAATTACAAAGTTTTCAAATCCTTATTTGGTTCTGCTATCTCTGATATGTAGTTCAAGCAATTTTGCAAAACTAATAAAAAAACACAGAATAGACACTGCGAATTTTGAAAATGTTCGGGAAAAATGCAGTTTTTTTTGTTTTTTTTGCGGTTTGGTTTTGTCAAAGGGAGCATTAGAGGTTGCAAAAGCTTAATTCGGGGCTTTGTTATCAAGAAATATTTGGTTGATTTTTTGAATGAAAAACCACCGAATCAACAAGCACGAGACGCTGTTTTTGAAAGCGTGAAAATAAAACAAAGAAAGAATTTTCTGAAACAAAGATTCGTTCGAGCGAAACAAAGAAAGAAAAAATTAAAACAAAGAGTTGATTGGATGATTCTTTGTTATTGTTTATTTGTTTGAAAATCAAGTTTTAATACAATCGGAAAATGGTCGCTTATTCCGCCTTGATACCTTATTCCTTTGTAGGTTGAGAATGGCGTTATCAACTTGTTTTTCGGGTTGTCTTCGATTAGGAAATCTTTTCTGAAAATATAATCTGCCGATTCTTTGTCCAAGGCTTCCAAAAGCGGACGGCTGATTATGAATTGGTCGAAACAAAGATATTCTCCGTTGTAAACATACGAGCCTGCTTTGTGTTTGTAGTTTTGCATCAAATTAACGAGAAACGCTTGCTTCGAATCGGTGTGAAATCCTTTTGTTACAGACGAATCCCATGGGTTGTCGTTAAAATCTCCCATTATGATGAAATTTTCTTCTCCCTTTTCTTTGAGCTGTTTTATGTGGCTGTATATCGAATCGAAGATAGATTTTCGCAGCATCTTCTTTGCGTTGTGTTCTCTTCTCGAAGGAGCATGCACAACGTACAGATGCAGTTTCGTTTTGTTCATTTCACCGTTCACATATAAAACATCGCGTGTGCGTTCTGCGTCGTTGCTTGCGGGAAATGTGATTTTGTAATGTTCAATCGGCTTGAAGCGTGAAGGACGGTAAAGAAGAGCGACATCGATTCCCCTAAGGTCGTCCGAATTGTAGTGAATAAAACTGTAATTGCCTTTTCTGAGCGGGGTATCTTTGCAAAGGTCGTTCAGACACTTGTCATTTTCAATTTCGCATAAGCCTATAATCGAAGGAAATGAGCCTTCGGATGTTGCAATGTAAGTTTTGGCGAGCAGATTCAGCTTTTTCTTGTATCGTTCGTAAGTCCAGCGTTTCTTGCCTTCAAGCGTGAAATCTCCATCTTGTGAAAGTGAATCGTTGGATGGGTGGAAGAGGTTTTCGCAATTGTGAAAAACCACCACGTCTTTTTGAGAAAAAACTATGTTTGGAAGCATGCAAAAGAGTAATGCAAGACTTTTTGCCCTGCTTTTGCTTTTTGGTTGATTGGTGGCTCGAATTGGTTTCATTGATTTACAAAATGAAAAAAGCACCACCGCCGTCTGTTTTTGCGGTGGTGCTTTTGGATTGAATCAATTGTATGAAGAATTATCCTTTATAAAAAGGCATTCTTACAACAACTGCTTTCAATAATTTTTCTCTTACTTTGATGAATATCTCTGTGTCTTTTTTGCTGAATGCTGTTTGAACGTGTGCTGTTCCTATCGCAATTCCGCAAGATGGAGATTGAGTTCCTGAGCAAACTTTTCCGATTACATTTCCTTCACTGTCGCAAACTTCATATCCTTGACGTGGAATACCTTTGTCAATCATTTGGAAACCTACCAATTTCTTGCTTACACCGTTTGCTTTTTGCTCTTCCAAACGTGCTCTGTCGATAAAGTCGTTTCCATCTACGAATTTGGTAAGCCAATTTAAGCCTGCTTCGATTGGAGATGTCTCATCATCGATTTCGTGTCCGTAAAGGCAGAATCCCATTTCCAAACGCAATGTATCACGACAGCCTAATCCTGCAGGTTTAATGCCGAATTCTTGTCCTGCTTCAAAAACTGCATCCCATATTTTGTCAGCATATTGTTTGTCAAAGTAGATTTCGCATCCGCCTGCTCCGGTATAACCTGTTGTAGATAACAATACGTTTTCTATACCTGCGAATGTAAGATACTTAAATGTGTAATACTCCATGTCTTCTATCGGAGTATCGGTCAATTTCTGCATTGCTTTCAACGCCAATGGTCCTTGAACAGCCAATTGTCCGTAGTGGTCGCTTTCGTTTGTGAATTCGCTGCCTAGAGTCAAGCCCATCTCTTCTGCTATCTTGCTCATCCAAGCCCAGTCTTTGTCTATGTTGGCTGCATTCGGTACCATAAAGTATTCTTCTTCAGAAACTCTGTAAACCAACATATCATCTACTATACCGCCTGGACCATTTGGTAAAACAGTATAAAGAACCTTTCCGTCAAATAGTGTAGCTATGTCGTTTGAAGTGCAACGTTGTACAAATTCAAAGGCTTTTGGTCCTTTTGCTCTGAACTCTCCCATGTGAGAAACGTCGAATACTCCGACAGCATTTCTAACATTATTATGTTCGATTACCAATCCCTCGTAAGAAATCGGCATGTTGAATCCGGCAAATTCTGCCATCTTTGCACCTAAATCAATGTGCTTTTGTGTGAATGGTGTTGTTTTCATTCTAAATCCGTGTTTTATTTAACAATAATATTATTTCAATAAATCTTTGTTTGAATCTGCAAAAGTACTAATTTGTTGCGGTTATTCAAAGTTTTTAAGCATTAAGTTTTTTCCGTCCCATTCTGCGTATGGACTTTTAATCTCCCAAAATCCTGTGTTGATGTATCTGCTTTTTTCGTTCAAAGTCATGTCGCATTCTATGTGTCGATGTCCGAAAATAAAGAAATCGATGTCTTCTGTTTTGAGTTTGTTTTGGCAATATTTGTAAATAGGCTCTTCGGTTCCAAGAGATATTCTATCGGATTCGGAATGCGATTTTCTGCTTTTTGAACTCCAAGTCGTGCCTATTGAAAACGCCCAACGAGGATGAAGAGATGCAAATGCCGATATGCAGAATCGGTTTTTGAAAATTCGATTGAGTAGTTTGTATTTTTTATCTGAAGAGTCCAATCCGTCGCCATGACCAATTAGAAAGATTTTTCCATCTATTGTTACCTTATGATAGTCTCGGTGAACAATGAATCCAAGTTCTTTTTCCAAGTAATCTTTTTGCCAAATATCATGATTGCCACAGAAATAATGAATCGTGCAACCACAATCCGACATTTGTGCCAATTTGCCAAGAAAACGCACAAACCCTTTGGGAACTACATGTTTGTATTCGAACCAAAAATCGAATATATCACCGAGTAAATACAATTCTTTGGCATCTTGTTCTATGCTTTCCAACCAACGAACGATACGTTTTTCCTTCTCCAAACTTTGATTGCGGTTTGGAACACCCAAATGGAAGTCGCTTGCAAAGTAAACCTTACTTTTCTTCTCTTGTTGCAAGTCTTGCATTGTTTTCAGCTTCTTTTTGTTCGATGAATTTTTTAAGTATGAGAGTGTGTTGATTGTTTGGAAGAGTGGTGTTAAGACCCTCTAATGTTTCTTTGTGGATGCTTAAATCGTTTCTATAATCAAAAAGCGGTCTTCCTTCGAATGTACGATATAGAGCGATAAGTGTGGTAAGAGAGCCTTTGTTTTTGCGGATAAAATTCTCGCTATATGCCAACTCTTGTGCGTGAATATCTTGCAAACGCAAAACAAAAACGTGCTTAATAGAGTCTAAATTTTCGATGTTTGCAGATTTTAGATAGTCACTCATTGATTTGAGCGTTTTGCGAACTTGATTACTTCGATTGTTTAGCTCTTTAAGAAGTATTGATTCTTCAGACCCACTTACCGAATAGGTGCCTGAAAAATCGTTTGCCGAACTTTTTATTTCTATTTCTTCTTTTGCTTTCGGACAAAGAGTGATGTAATCATCTTTGAGGCTGAGAGAATATAGTGTTTCTTCGGGCATTTTTACCAAATGTGAGAAATTACCATTTTTGTCTAAGATAATAGTGTCAGAGGCTATGAATCCGGTCTTTCCGATCTCGCTTAGAATCATGTATTTTGCATCCGAGTCTTGTATATTACCTTTTAATAGGAATGAATCTTGGTCAGGCTTTTGTGTTTTGCTGCAACCGAAAGTTAAAACGGCGATTGCGACAATTGTAATCAGGTTTGAAAATTTCCTCATATCGTTTTATTGCTTTGTTGTATCTTTATAAAATCGGCAATGACCAATGCCGCCATTGCTTCTACAATCACACCTGCTCGAAGTACCGGAGCGATGTCGTGTCGTCCTCGATTATCTATTTCTTTGATTGTTCCGTTTATGTCCTTGCAACGTAATGTTCCAATGCTTGCAATAGGTTTGAATCCGACTCTGAAAACTATGTCTTCGCCATTTGAAATCCCTGCTTGCACTCCTCCACTGTGATTTGTAAGAGTTCCTTCTGATTCTTTCCAATGGTCAATGTCTTGGCTGCCTTTGCGTTTACAACTTTCTAATCCGTCTCCTATTTCGAAACTTTTTGAAGAAGGAATGCTCATTGCCGCATGTGCCAAAACGGATGAAAGTTTGTCGAAAACAGGTTCGCCTAATCCGGCAGGAGCATTATGTATCGTGCATTCAATTACTCCACCTAATGAATCTCTTTCTGCAAGAGCTTGTTTTAATTTTGCTTCGGCCTTATCTTTATCGGAAATGTAATCGATGCCTCCTAATTCTACTATCTTCGAATCAAGTTTTATTCCAAATTTATCAAGAAACAATTTTGCCAAAGCACCGCCGACAACCCTTGAAGCAGTCTCTCGTGCCGATGCTCTGCCACCTCCAGAAGATGCATTCAAGCCATATTTGCAGAAATAGGTGAAATCTCCATGTGAAGGTCTGAAAAATCCTTCTAAATCTTTATAATCTTCTTTGCGAATATTGTTGTTGCGAATCACAAATGCTAAAGGAGTTCCGAGAGTTATGCCTCTATCCAAGCCACTCAAAAAAACAACTTCATCTTCTTCTCTTCTGTCGGTGGTAAACTTGTTTTGAGACTTTCGTCTGCTCATTTCTTTTCGGATAAATTCCATATCCAATTTGATGCCTGCAGGAAAGCCCTCGACAATTCCGCCGATACATTCGGAATGACTTTCTCCGAAGCTACTGAAAGTAAAAAGTCTGCCAAAGGAATTGCCTGTCATAACACTCAAAACAAAAATTAGACTGCAAAGTTATTGATAAAGTGGGAAACAAACGCAGTAAAACATATTTTTTTTGTGTTTAGCTATCGTTAAATGTGGTATAATGCTGATGACTTTGTGAAAGATTTTTCTGATTTTTAAGAAATAAAATGCTGCTTTTTTGTTGGAGAGGGGCGTTACATTATTTATGCTGATTTATATTCGATAAGACGGATGAAATTCTATATGTTTTGCGGTGCTTCTTTATTTTAATGTCAAAAAAACAAAGAAAGACATTACCAAATGAAATAAAGTTTTTACCTTTGCAATAATTTTGAGACGTTGAAGCAAATAAAAAAGTATAGATATTATGACAGCAAGAGATGTTATAAAGAAAGATGATGTTGTTATCAAGTTTGTCGGAGACTCCGGCGACGGAATGCAGCTTACAGGTACGCTTTTCTCTGATACATCTGCGTTAGATGGAAACGATATTGCGACTTTTCCTGATTATCCTGCAGAAATCAGAGCTCCACACAACACTGTGGCAGGTGTATCCGGTTTTCAAGTTCACATAGGTAAGCAAATATACTCCTCTGGTGACAAGGCAGATGTTTTGGTTGCTATGAATCCGGCTTCGTTGAAAGCAAATCTAAAATGGGCTAAAGCAGGAGGAATTATCATTGTTGATGCCGATACATTCGAAGAAGGAGCTATAGAAAAAGCAGGCTATTCTAGCAATCCGTTGGAAGATGACAGTTTGTCGAATTATAAATTGATAAAAGCTCCTATCACAAGTTTTACGATTGAGGCTGTGAAGGAGATTTTTACAGATAGAAAAGCAGCGTTAAAATGTAGAAATATGTTCGCGTTGGGTATGATATTCTTTATCTTCGGTAAGGAATTGGATCATACTTATGCTTATCTTGAAAAGAAATTTGCAAAGAAGCCTGAAGTAATTCAAGCAAACAAGGAGGTGATTCGTGCAGGTTATAATTTCTGTGACAATACCGATGTCATGGAATATCAAATGCAAGTCGAAACTGCAACAATGCCTGCAGGCAGATATAGAAACATAACAGGAAATATTGCAACTGCATGGGGATTGTTGGCAGCTGCTGAAAAGGCAGGGCTTCCGCTTTTCTTAGGCTCTTATCCTATCACACCGGCAACAGATATTCTTATCGAGTTGGCAAAACACAAATCATTAGGAGCAAGAGTATTCCAAGCAGAAGATGAAATTGCAGGTATTTGTTCTGCAATAGGAGCTTCATTTGCAGGAGCTATGGCTTGTACTTCTACTTCTGGACCGGGTTTGTCTTTGAAGAGTGAAGCAATCGGTCTTGCAGTTATGACAGAATTGCCACTTGTTATTGTAGATGTTCAAAGAGGTGGCCCTTCAACAGGTTTGCCTACAAAGACAGAACAATCAGACTTGGTACAAGCTTTGTTTGGAAGAAACGGAGAAGCACCTTGTATCGTTCTTGCTGCATCTTCATCTGCAAATTGTTTTGATTGGGCATTTGAAGCAGGACGTTTGGCATTGGAAACAATGACTCCGGTAATCCTTTTGACAGACGGATACCTTGGAAACGGCTCTCAATTGTTCAGAATACCAAAAATGGCAGACCTTCCAAAGATTAATCCACCTTTTGCAACACCAAACGACCCTAATTACGCACCATACAACCGCGATCCAGAAACATTGGTAAGACAATGGGCAATTCCGGGAATGGAAGGTTTGAGACATAGAATCGGAGGTTTGGAAAAACTTTCAGGAAAAGGCAGCGTATCGACAGACAATGCCAACCACCAAGAAATGGTTAATTACCGTAAAGAAAAGGTTGAAAGAGTTGCAAACCGCATACCTGAACAACAAATCGAGGGAGATGAAAATGCAGAATTGTTGGTTGTAGGTTGGGGAGGCACACAAGGAGCTTTGAGAAGTGCCGTTCAAGAATTGCAAGCTGAAGGCAAGAGTGTGGCATTTACTCAATTCAACTACATAATGCCTTTGCCAAAGAATACCGAAGAAATCATGAGACGTCATAAAAAGGTTGTAGTTTGTGAGTTGAACATGGGACAATTCGTAAATTACTTGAGAATGAATTTCGAGGGAGTAAGATTCCACCAATATAATAAGGTGCAAGGATTGCCGTTTGAGGTGAGTGAATTAAAAGAAGTGTTTAATAAAATTTTGGGAGAATAGAGATGGCTATAGAACATTCAAATGTAGAGTTAACCAAAGCAGATTTTGCGAGTGATCAAATGGTTAAATGGTGTCCCGGATGTGGAGACCACTCGATTTTGGCTTCAGTTTTGAACGTATTCCCTAAGATAGGATATAAGAAAGAAAGCTTTTGCGTTGTTTCGGGTATAGGTTGTTCAAGCCGATTTCCTTACTATGTAAACACATACGGATTCCATTCAATCCACGGTAGAGCAGCAGCTATTGCAACGGGAGTTAAGATTGCAAATCCGAAACTATCGGTTTGGATAAACTCAGGAGACGGAGACGCAACGGCAATCGGAGGAAATCACTTCATACATGTGGTACGTCGAAACATGGACGTAAACTATATTTTGTTCAATAACAGAATTTATGGTTTGACAAAAGGACAATATTCTCCGACAACCAAGCAAGGACAAATCACAAAAACCTCTCCATTCGGTGTAATTGATTATCCTTTCAATCCGGGAGAGTTGGTAATCGGAGCAAGAGGTACCTTCTTTGCAAGAGCAATCGATACACAAGCAAAACAATTGCAAGACGTTTGCACACATATGGCTGCTCATGACGGAGCTGCAGTTGTCGAAGTATTGCAAAACTGTGTAATTTTCAACGATGGAACACACAAAGAAGTAACCGATAAGGAAGTAAGAGACGACAGACAACTTTGGTTAGAGCACGGAAAACCAATGATCTTCGGTAAAAACAGAGATAAAGGTATCGTGTTACGCGGAACTCGCCTTGAAGTAGTAACGATTGGCGAGAACGGAATCACCGAAGATGATATTCTTGTACACGATGAAACAACCGAAAATACAGGAATTCACATGATGCTTGCTCAAATGCGTCCGCCTCAATTCCCAATGGCGTTTGGTGTTATCAGAGCTTACAAACAACCAACATATAACCAATTGTTCGAAAAACAAATGGAAGAAGCACAAGAAAATCCTAAGATTAAATGTGTGGATGACTTGTTGAACAGCGGTGAAACTTGGGAAGTAAAATAAACTTGAGCGTTTTCGGCTTAAGCCCACGAGTGCATGCAGGTGTCAAAGCCTGCATGCTTTTTTTTATTCAAAGAATCCACACATCTAAAAGCAAGATAATCATACATCACAACCAAAGAAAAAATATCCAATCCCCTTGATTAGAGGCATAAATAACAAGACATTCAAACTATTTTTCTTTGTAAAACCAACTTGAAAATCCGTTTTCAAATCATTTTCTCGCCTTGATAATTTTTTATCACGC
>JAEIGA010015401.1_pt1 | contig 11640 bp, 5 predicted proteins | sample 9270691 | NCBI WGS metagenome assembly JAEIGA01 (sample SAMN17057246, study PRJNA624740) | gut metagenome | biome: biome; isolation source: fecal sample | host: Bos grunniens | place: China: Xizang | collected 2019
GATTGTAGATGGGGAAAGTCTGACCGCCTTCTTGTCCCATTATCGCATATTTCATATTCAACATATTCAAAACGGGGAAAATGGAATCACCATTAACCTGCATCAAATCCCCCTGCGCTTGAATCGCTGACCGTGCAAAAGCCCCCATTTCCTGAGCGATATGTTCTTCTATCATTTCTTGATAACGACGCAATTTCGCTGCATGATATCCACCAATGCTCTTATGATGGTATGAAGTATTGTTCTCATTGAAGGGACTGCCCGCCAAATTCATGACTCTATAGTTCTGATCCGAATCTTGCAAAATCATTTCATCCGCAGGTGTCTTAGGAACTGTATTCACCTTAGGTAGTGGTTGACCGAACATAGCATCGTTCAAATAGCGTTTATTCACTGTCCACATATCCACCAAACAGAGCATAATCAAAGATCCGACCAAGACGTTGGCATTGATTTTCTTGATATTATAAGTCAACAACAATAATAAACCTAATAAGATAATAGCAAAACTCCTCCATGCATCAGTTGTGAAAACAGCCTTGCGCATTTCGTGCAGGTTATCCAAGATAGACGCAAACATCTCACGGGGAATATATCCTTTATCAACAAATCCCTGCAACATTCCCATCTCGGACGAAGAAATATAATTGCCGAAGAAAACATCAGGCATCAACGCAAATAACAATGCCACTCCACCAGTCAGACCGAAAGCGATATATACTGCCTTCAGATTTTTTTTCAGTGTTTCGGGACGCTCCACAACCTCCTTCAAGGCAAACATTGCCAATAGAGGAATGGTAAATTCTGCTACAACCAGGATGGATGCTACAGCACGGAACTTGTCGTACATGGGAATATAATCCAAGAACAAATTGGTGAGCCACATCATATTTCTACCCCATGAGAGCATAATGGAAAATAATGTCAGTACCAATAGACACCATTTCATCGGCCCCTTAACAATAAACATCCCCAGCACAAAAAGCATCAAAACGAATGCACCTACATATACCGGTCCACTTGTACCGGGCTGTTCTCCCCAATATTGAGTCAGCGCCTGATACACAGGTGTATATTGAGGATTTGCCTCTTTCATTGCAGTCTTACTCGCTACCAATGGTACTGATGCGCCACCCTTCACATTGGGTACCAACAACGACCATGTCTCACCGATTCCATAACTCCAAGTAGTGATATAATCGCGATCCAATCCACTTTTTGTCTGATTATCCAATTGAGTGCTGGTCTTGGCAGACAATTCGCTTTTACCACGCATCGTATGTTTACTATATTCATAGGTATGATAAAGGTTGGATGCATTGATGGCCACACCCATAAGCGCTGCAACCACTAAAACACCGGTAGCCTTCCACCACTCCTTCATCTTCTTATCCTTTATCGCTTGAATCAAAAAAGCCAACGCCACCGCAACCATAACCGGCAAGAAGTAATAACTCATTTGTACATGATTGGAAAGGATTTGCAAAGCTAGGAAGAAGGCGGTCACCAATCCACCATACAAGTACTTGCCCTTATAGCAAAGTACCAATCCTGCAATTGTTGGAGGAATATATGCCAATGCCAACACCTTCCAGATATGTCCTGCACCGATAATGATGAAAAAATAGGAAGAGAATGCCCATAGCACCGCTCCCAACGCTGCCATCCACACCTTGAAATCAAAAGCACGTAAAAGAATATAGAATCCCAATAACAGAATAAACACATACATCACGAAACCGGTCAAACCCAATTGATAAACTTTCTGCAAACCGGCCAATGTTTCGGTAGAGTCATAACTCGGTGCCATCTGATAGGTTGGCATTCCACTAAACAGGCTATTGGTCCATCTGGTGCGCTCACCGGTACGCTCTCGATATTCTTGCATTTCCCGCCCTGCACCGACAGCTGCTGTATGGTCATGCCCCACAATGGTCAATCCTTCCAACACAGGCTGAAAGAAATACAAGAACGATATCAAAATGAAGAATACTATTGCCAACATATCCGGCAAAAAGCGTTTGATTTTTTCCATACTATATATAATAAGGTGTTTTACTTTAAGTGCAAAAGTAATAAAAAAACCGCCTTCTCAATAAGAAAGCGGTTAAATCTTCAGCGCAAGCTGCGAAAGTATTACTTACGCAAGCCCAAAGCCTTAACGATGGCACGATATCTTGCGATATCACGATCCTTCAGGTAGTTCAACAAAGCGCGACGCTTACCTACCAACATTGTCAAAGCTCTTTCAGTACTATAATCTTTACGGTTTTGCTTCATGTGCTCCGTCAAGTGGGAAATACGGTATGAAAACAATGCAATCTGGCTCTCTGCAGAACCAGTATCAGTGTTAGACTTTCCGTACTGTCCAAAGATTTCTTGCTTTTTTGATGCGTCTAAATACATAATTTTGACTTTTTAAAACGATTAATTCTCTTAGCGGATGCAAAGTTACTACATATTTTCTGTTCTCCAAACCTTTCTACGGATTTTTTTGTTTTTACATATTATAAACCAATATTTTATCGTAACTTTGCACCGTTATTAGGTGAAAAGTATGCAAAACATTAGAAACATCGCAATTATTGCGCACGTTGACCACGGAAAGACAACGTTGGTAGACAAGATGTTGTTGGCCGGAAACTTGTTCCGTGAAAACCAACAAACCGGAGAATTGATGTTGGACAACAACGAATTGGAACGCGAACGAGGTATAACCATCCTTTCCAAGAACGTATCTATTAATTATAAAGATACCAAAATTAATATTATTGATACTCCGGGGCACTCCGATTTCGGAGGTGAAGTGGAACGTGTACTGAACATGGCAGATGGTTGCATCCTATTGGTAGACGCTTTTGAGGGTCCCATGCCACAAACACGTTTTGTTTTGCAAAAGGCACTTGAAATAGGATTAAAACCTGTGGTGGTCATCAACAAGGTAGACAAACCCAATTGTCGTCCCGAAGAAGTGTATGAAATGGTATTCGACCTGATGTGCGACCTAAATGCCACAGAAGAGCAATTGGACTTCCCCGTTATCTATGGTTCAGCAAAAAATAATTGGATGGGAGAAGATTGGAGTCAACCAACAGACAACATTTTCTACCTATTGGACAAGATTCTGGAGCATATTCCTGCACCTGAACAATTGGAAGGAACGCCGCAAATGCTCATTACATCATTAGATTATTCCAATTACACAGGACGTATTGCAGTGGGACGTGTCCATAGAGGCACACTGAAAGAAGGAATGAACATCACCATCTGCCACCGCGATGGTTCCAAAGAAAAAACCAAGATAAAAGAATTACACACTTTTACCGGAATGGGGCGACAGAAAATCAACGAGGTTTCTTCCGGTGATATTTGTGCAATTGTAGGATTGGAAAAATTTGAGATTGGCGATACTATTTGTGACTTTGAAAATCCTGAAGCACTGCCAACCATCTCTATTGATGAACCAACGATGAGTATGCTCTTTACCATCAACGACTCTCCTTTCTTTGGCAAGGAAGGCAAATTCTGCACCAGTCGTCATATCAACGAGCGCTTGGAAAAAGAATTGGAAAAGAACCTCGCTCTGAGAGTTTCATTACCGGATGGCTACACCGACCGATGGATTGTTGCCGGACGTGGTGTACTTCACCTTTCTGTTTTGGTAGAGACCATGCGACGCGAGGGCTATGAACTCCAAGTGGGGCAACCACAGGTGATCTACAAGGAAATCAACGGTGAAAAATGTGAACCTATTGAGGAATTAACCATCAATGTACCGGAAGAGTTTGCCAGCAAGATGATTGACATGGTAACACGTCGTAAGGGTGAAATGACATCAATGGAGACACAAGGTGAACGTGTGAATATTGAATTCAACATCCCTTCACGTGGTATCATCGGTTTGCGTACCAACGTATTGACTGCCAGTCAAGGAGAGGCCATCATGGCACATCGATTCTTAGAATACCAACCATATAAAGGCGATATTACACGCCGTAGCAACGGTGCCATGATTGCATTAGAAAGCGGTACAGCATTTGCCTATGCCATCAACAACTTGCAGGATCGCGGAAAGTTCTTTATTGAACCGCAAGATGCTGTTTATGCAGGACAAATTGTTGGCGAACACATCCATGACAATGATTTGGTCATCAATGTAACAAAGAGCAAACAGCTGACCAACATGCGTGCTTCCGGTTCGGACGAGAAAGCACGTATCGTGCCTGCTACTATACTATCTCTGGAAGAAGCTTTGGAATATATCCGAGAGGACGAATATGTAGAAGTGACTCCCAAAAGCATGCGCATGCGTAAAGTAATTCTCGATCACTTGGAACGCAAACGTGCCAACCGTGATTAAATCTACATTATTTCATATAAAAACGAGACGCCCGATTGTAATGTCAGGCGTCTCGTTTTAGTCATGTCCCTATCCTCAATTACGGACGATGACTACTTTCCCATTTACAATAAATTGTCCTTGTGGCAAACAGACATCCTGCGCACCCTCGCTGACATTAATCTTCTTCAGCAGTATACCATTAACTCCATAAACAGGTATCTCGCAAGTTGCAGAAGAAAAAATACGGATACCGTTTTCTATCGGTAATACTTTGATATCATCCTGCGCTCTCAACAACACAGGAACTGCTGTGGGATCGGTGCCCAAATAATACAAGCGGAAATGGTCTGCTTGAAACCATCCTTTTGTTCCTGAACCCGTACCGGTAGAACGGATTCCTAAACGCAGCGTCTGCCCCTCATTAACTAACACTTTATCTGCTGTCAACTCAAACCATGCGTTATTGTCTTCACCACCAACTTCAGTTAAACACTCTGATTCAAAAAGAGTACCGCGCACTAACGCATAGACTCTTTGGTCAGAAAGGTAACTCACTCCGTCTGTATTACGCAAACTCGCTTTTACTTGATAATAACCCGCAGGAAGATTTCTAACAGACTGGAACAAATCAAGACTTGTTATATTCTGATAGCACACACTAACAAAGTTGAGCCCATCAGCTGCCGGACGATCACCCCATGTATCAAAGGATTCCCAACCTGAAACGGTTTTTGTCAGATTCCAACCTTCTGTCTTAGACTCAAAACTGGGGTTCACCAAATACTCCGTCAAATCAAAATATTGACCGGGTATGGGTTGTGCTGTCAACTTCGTTTCCTTTATCTGCGCTTTCAATTTATCATTTACTGCATTCACATCTTCAATAGTAGAAAGATTTGACGCATACACCCCCTCGCCCTCTTTGATTACTGCCACCAATGAATTCTTTGCGTCAGACTCACTGATGGCTGAGAGAAAAACCGTCGCTTCACTTATTGTTGTTTGAAGATTCGCCATCGCTGTCATTGACAAACGAGCATCGTCTATTGCAGTTTGCAACACTGAGATTGAGTTTTCTAATTCGGACTTACTTTTCCCCTCTATAGGAGTAGCTACTGCAACAGCATCAACCAATGGTGCTCTAGTCGCACCTGCTATCTTTGTTTGGTCAATTGCATTGGCGTCATTCAAAAGACTTTGCAAACGTTGCTGTAGCAATGTTAAGTCCTCACCAGCACCTTCTACTGTTACACTCACTACTTCAGAGACTGTTGCTCCAACCAAAGTTGTTCCACTATACTTGGCTTGCAATTGATGTTCGCCACCATACAACACGCAAGTAAAATCTACTGAGCCATCAGCTTCCACCGGCATGTTTCCTATAATCTTATTGTCGGCCAACACTTGCACATAAGCACCTTCAGTAGCTCCACCGACTACATTGATTGTGATATCAAATGGTTCGCCGGAAACTTTTGTCCCAGCTGGAACATCTATACTTACCGATGCATCTTGCACACGCTCTACTGCCGCAATACGATACAAGCCACTGGCATGCGACCTAATCTCCGGTGCAAATTCTGCATTTTTGAATGTTCCCATATTCACACCTTTCCACATTTCAGTAATTTGACAAGCCTGTCCTTCGGCAAATCCCAACGTTCTCAAATCCAATGCAATGGGCTCAGAAATACCCGGAGCTGGATCTTGCGTAAACACACGGAACTCCATAGAGACTCCCGACGAAGCACTCTTTACGTCATCGTCGTAACCCACAACCGACTTAAACTGTACATACTCATGTCCTTCAGGCAAGGTAAAAGTCAACATCGATGGCGCATTCACTCCGAAACCTTTGTCATAAACAACTCCTTCTATGGTAATTTTACCGCCATCGTTATTGGTGTTCTTTTTGGGAGCATTCCAACCATTTACAGGATTGGCATCCCAATTGAAAGTGGTCAAAGACACCTCATTTCCATCCTTATCCACTAAAACGGGATTTGCCCAATCGGCATGGTCATAGCTCAAACCATCACCTCCATTAGTCACTACCAGATATAGTTTCTGGGAACCTGTAATATCAGCCACGATCTCTGCCCGCTGATTACCTTTCTTACCGATAAAACCGCTACAAGCTACTTGTTTGCCTGGATCAATTTTAATGGTAACATTACCTCCATTCCATTGATCTGTCGTTTCCGTACGCAATGTGGGATCCTCATTGAAGACCATGAATTCTACAGAAGACTTACTACCTTGATCACTACCGGTGTTGTCGATACCCGCATGTGCGGTAAACTTCACAGCACCTTCCGGAAGATCAAACAACAAGATGGAATTGGCATGCACCGCAAATCCATTGCTGAACTGATTTCCGTCTATAGACAAAGTACCACCATTCAGATTCTTATTCACACCGATTGACCCCCAACCGACAGTTCCACGTAAATATGTTTTTGTTGTGAGATATACTTTTGTTCCATTCTCTAACTCAACGACAGGATTAATCCAATCAGCATGATCGCAATCATAACCGTCACCACCGTCTGTCACCACCAATGCCAATTGACGGCTTCCTTCTGGAATCTGCACTTCAGCATCCGTTGCATAACCAGTTGTCAAATAAGATATGGTACCGCTCCTCCATAAAGCATTCTTCGGATTAACAAAGTCGGAACCACCGGTATTGAACAAGGCTACGAACTTATCGCCATTAGCCGGGTCGTCTGCTGCCCAAATGATCTGATTATCCACACGACTATGTTGACGGTTGCTCTGTGAATAATGGTGCATGTACAACACATCCCTATTGGTCAATAACGAATCTGTTGCTGCATCGTTTTGTGGCAAATCGCCACCAAACATCAACGGAGATTTGAATATCGTCCATAAGTTCATCATTGTATATTGCTCATCACGTGTAAACTGTGTCCATCGTTCTGCACCACGTTCACCACGGATACTAATTTTTCCCAATGGCAACATATCTGCATCCGGCCACGTTCCGGCAGCAATATGCGGCGCCCACTTGGCACAAACTTGGAACTGGTAGTTCAACTGACTCCAGTTATCCCAAAAGTCATCTACCGTACGCCACATGTTGGCATGATTCTTTACGTGCTCTACCTCACCCAATGGTGTTTCTCCCGGTGAAATACTCAACACGATAGGACGACCGCAGTGATCAATCGCCTTGCGTATCATTTCTATCTCGCCCGTATGATAAGGACGTGCCAAATCGTCAATCTTCACAAAATCCACTCCCCATTCGGCATACAATTCAAAACAAGAATTGTAGTATTCCTGTGCACCTGGTTTTGTACAATCCACCTTATAGTTGTCGCGCAACCATGTACATGCCGAATCATTATTGGCAATCATATCACATGTAATGCCATTTGTCCCTTTTACAGGTAGTTTCTTCTCGGCAGCAATCTTCGGCAATCCACGCATCAAGTGAATACCAAACTTCAGACCTTTACTGTGAACATAATCTGCCAAAGCTCGGAATCCAACACCATTTGCTGCTGATGGGAAACGATTCAAAGCCGGAGTATAGCGTCCATACTCATCGTACACATAAATCGGATTGGTTTGATTATACCCTCCTGCCTTATCATTCTCCACAAACCAACGAATATCCACCACAACATACTCCCAACCATAAGCAGCCAGTTTTTCTGCCATATAATCGGTATTCGCTTTCACTTCATCTTCAACGACAGTCGGACCGAAACAATCCCAAGAGTTCCAACCCATCGGAGGTGTCAATGCCCATTTTTGAAATGCCAATTCCTTTCCTGTTTGTGCAATGATTGTCAAAGACAAGCATGCCATAAACATTCCCAACAAAGTCCTTTTCATATTATACTTAGATTTAATTTTATTATATTTGACAAAAGTAAGGAAAAATACAATGTTTTTTAGTTTATCATTCTTTAATAAAAGTTAAACAATTACCTTTGTAGACAGATTATGATTTTTTCAATTTATGACATCCTCAACAACAAAAGCCCCTCTGATTAGTATCATCGTAGCAAGCTATAACTATGAAAATCTTATTATAGAAACGCTTGATTCGCTGTTGGCACAAACCTATAAGAACTATGAGGTCATCGTTGTTGACGATGGTTCAAAAGACAAATCTGTAGAAGTCATTACTACATACACGCAAAAGTATGATAATGTCTATCTATACACGCACGAGAACAATGTCAACAAGGGTCTGGCAACCACCCTCCAATTAGGTATCAGCAAAGCAAAAGGAAAATTCGTAGCATTCTGCGAGAGCGACGACTATTGGCATCCACAACATTTGGAAAAGAAAGTAGAAGTGATCAACCAGTATCAAGACGTCCAAATTATCTCCAACGATTTGGAATTGTTTGGCGATCAAGCTACCATTGATTCATACAACAGTTATTTCGCTCAACTGAAAGAATACCTGAAACCGGGTTGGAACCATCTTGACATCACACAAACCATCAACTACATACCGACATTCTCTACGGTCATGATAAGGACCAAACAGCTCAAGGAATTAAACTACGACAGCACCATTCCAGCATGGCTGGACATGTGGTTGTACACACAAATACTGAAGGACAACGACCTTTATTATATTCCGGAAAACCTGACCTTCTGGCGTATGCACAAATCGTCGTACAATAACAACAACAACGTTAAAAAATATAAACTATACGGACCTTTATTCTTCAAATCTATCAAGGGACTTTTAAACCAAGAGAACGATCAAACAAACGATATCTATTTTCAAGTTCAACTTTTGAAAAAATCTCCATTCTTTGATCGTGAATACTACATAAGGGAGTACAAGGATTCCATTCATGGTATCATGCCCGAAGCCCACTATGTTTATTATGGTTGGAGACAAGGGAAAAACCCATCCTCATCTTTTTCAACAAAAGCATACTTGGCCAATAACCATCTCAATGTCAAACTCTCGAAAGTAGCGCCACTTGTTTTCCATGAGTTGTTTGGTAACGATTTTTTTGTGCCAATAGCATCGACAATTTTGGAAGACAAAGACTTAATCACAGATGCTGATCTCCAATATGTCACTAATAAAATGGGTGACGGCAAATCCGTACTTCTAATACACGACCAATTGAAGGATTCCGAAGCAACCCGCTCACTAGTTCATTTCGCATCATACTTGAAAAATGAGGGCCACTTTCCATATATATTGGCTTTGTGTGGAGGAACAGCAGAAAAAGAAATAAAGGAGACCGGCATCCATTGGATGATAGATCCGGCTTTCGCCTATCACGCACAGCAATCCAAGGGGAAATATACCACATTCTTAAAGAATTTCAATGTAGTTGCCTTTAACACTTTGAATACAAGTCATCTCATCAAGATTTATCCTGAATGTGACTCCACAAAACTGCTGTGGTGTCATGATGGCAACTATAATGATAAAAAGCTCCAAAAGGATATAAACACAATAGGTAATCTCCATTTGTTTGACAAGGTTTACTGCTCAGGCAAACAATCATTTTCTTTTATCAAACAATATACCGATGTTATAGATATGACTGTTTACTCTGACGAACTTTACAGAAAGATGGTCAATAGTCCTAAGGTAATCAGCAAAACAAAGTTCAAAAAACTTTTAAATAGAAGAAAATGCATAGAAAAAAAGATGGAAAAAAAGGCAGAGTATAGGAAAATCAAAGACCTTACTCTAAAAGACTACCATTATATCAAGAGCCTTATCAAAGATGACTATGTCCAATTGAAACCTATCATAAAGCTGATTCTACAATTGTGCAAAGACAACAAAAATTCTAAATGCTACAAACTTCTTTACAAAACGCTGTGGTATAGACTCGTAACAAAGAAAGTCAAGAAAAGGAAATAGCAACTATGCGAAAAGCATAACAAAAAAGAAAACCAATAGAACAGCCAACAAGATTCCTATTATTTTTATAATATTCAAATATTTCCGTTTCTTCTTAGCCAAACGCAAAATATCATTCTGCAGTGAATTGATCACATCTAATTTACCTGCCAGGATATTACTCATTAACCTTGTTTTCTGCAATAATGGTTTCTCAGCATCATGCTGACATTCATAATACTCCTCAAACAATGACAAATAATATTTTGCAGAGTGAGCCATATTCAGATTCTCCAACGCATACTCGCGCGCCCAAACACCATCCTCAGGGTTATATTTCTTCAATTCCTGTATAAATTCCTTTTTCGTAAAGGTTTTACGTAACCCTCTTCCTGAACAATTATGATAAATCGCGGTGTTAAAATTATCCTTATTCAAATAGCCATCACCGATAGCCATTTTCATATATCTCCTGCAATCGAATGAGATTACACATCTACCACATGCCATAGCGTCGTATACCGACCGGCCAATTCCCACCACCAAGTCAGCCTCATTGATTTTCTTCTCTATCTCCCAAACATTGTCGGTAAATTTGTTACATGAAAGAAACTTGATGTTCATTTTCCTGCAACATCTATTAAGGAAACGATTCAAATCATCGGATTGCGACAAAGATAACACTGTGGTCAATCGGGGAGAGATGGGGGTATAAGGTGCAAATCGTGTACAATCAATACCATTATAAAGTACCCCGCTTTCTACACCAAGACTATCCAAATGATCCTTAATCTCGGGAGTTACACTGACATGCCTATCCGCCAAAGGAGAGGGTTGTTCCAACGCCGGAAAAACACCATGACAAGTCTGTATAATAAAACCATAAGTACATAGGCGTTCAACCACTGTATTATGGTTGACCAAAATCAAATCATAACTATCCTGCGACATAAAATGGACACCCAATTCCTCCAACCTTTCAGCAACCTCACCTCTCTCAAAAGCGAAATATTCCACTTCATGCCCCAAGCGCTGCAGTTCCACAGCCAATGCAAATGTATAATTTTCGGTGCCGCCCGTCCGCTGTAGATGATTATTTCCGACTAAAATCTTCATTCCAGACTTTATAAGGTTTGCATATCATTCAGTTTCTTGTAATATCCATCTAATGCGATGAGCTCTTCGTGTGTGCCACGCTCTACAATTTCGCCTTCATAAAGGACACAGATTTCATCGGCATTCTTGATGGTACTCAGACGATGGGCAATGGCAATGGTGGTGCGGGTCTTCATGAGGCGTTCCAGGGCTTCCTGTACCAGACGTTCGCTTTCGGTGTCAAGGGCACTGGTGGCCTCGTCGAGGATAAGCACAGGAGGATTTTTCAGGAAAACACGGGCAATGGAAAGTCTCTGCTTCTGACCTCCGGAGAGCA
>JAEIGA010015402.1_pt1 | contig 11640 bp, 9 predicted proteins | sample 9270691 | NCBI WGS metagenome assembly JAEIGA01 (sample SAMN17057246, study PRJNA624740) | gut metagenome | biome: biome; isolation source: fecal sample | host: Bos grunniens | place: China: Xizang | collected 2019
ACAGCAACTAAAATTGCTAAACAGAAAGGTGTAAGAGTTTATACTATTGGTGTGGGTACAAATGGAGTAATAAATGTGCCTGATCCTTTCGGCTTTGTTACACAAATGGAAACTAAAATAGATGAGAACTCATTGACAAATATAGCTCAGCAGACAGGAGGACAATACTTTAGAGCCTACGATGAAGGTATGCTTGAGCAGATATTTGAAGAAATTGATAAATTAGAAAAGACAAAGTTAGATGTCCAGCAATATACACAAACTGATGAAGATTATATGAAATGGGCATGGATAGCTTTGATTTTGTTCATCCTTGAGGTAGTCCTTAGATATACAATATTAAGACGAATACCATAATAGATATAAATTATGTTGATTTTTGCATATCCCGAAGTTTTTTGTTTATTGATATTATTGCCGATTATAGCAGGACTATATCTATTGGCAAGGTATAAGAGAAGAAAAAATCTTGAGAAATTTGGAAATCCAAATATCTTAGCTTCATTGATGCCGGAAGTCTCTAAGTATAAAGCTTCTATTAAATTAGTGTTTCAATTATTAATTGTTGCATTATTAATAGTTGTGATAGCCAGACCATGGGGTGGAATAAAGGACCAAAAGACAGAAAAGCAGGGTATTGAGGTTGTGATAGCCATGGATGTAAGTAACTCAATGTTAGCATCATCTACAGGCGAAAATAATGGAACATCAAGGTTGAGAACAGCTAAATTGATGCTTGAAAGGCTGATAAATCAATTAGATAATGATAGAGTTGGTTTAATAGTATATGCCGGACAAGCGTATAGTTTGTTGCCTGTTACATCGGACTTTGTGTCGGCTAAGACATTTTTAAATTCGATAAATACCGATATGGTGTCAATACAAGGAACAGCAATTGCTGATGCTATATACACAGCCATTAATTCATTTACAGATAAAAAAGAGATAGGTAAATCGTTAATTATAATCACCGATGCTGAAGATCTTGAAGGCGATGCTATTGAAGCTGCGCAAGAGGCTGCAAAAGCAGGAATTCAAATTAATGTGATTGGTGTTGGTTCGAATAAAGGAACTTTAATCCCATTGTCGAATGGCGAGTATCTAAGAGATGAAAATGGAGAAATTGTTACAACTATTTTGAATGAGCAACTTGGTTTGGATATAGCAAAAGCGGGTAACGGCATATATGTCAATGCAAATAATTCGGATGCTTTATCTGAGTTGTTGAAGCAATTAGGAAAAATTAAAAAAACAAAATTGCAAGCAAGTATATATACTATACACGACGAACTTTTTCCAATATTTGCATGGATTTTATTAGTGTTATTAGTTGCTGATATATTCATTCTTGAAAGAAAAATCAGTTGGTTGTCAAAGATAACCTTTTTCAAAAAGGAGGATAAGAAATGAAACAGTTTATAATATTATTGCTTACAATATTTTCTTTGACGGCTTTTGCTCAAGAGCAGAAGAGCACGAGAAAGGAGCGTAATTATATTGTAGAAGGAAATAAATTATATGCTAATAAAGAATATAAAAAAGCAGAAGAAGTATATAATTTGGCTTTAAAGGAAAATCCGATGAGTTATAGAGCTCTATATAATAAAGCCCTCACTCAAATACGTTTAGGAGAAGATGAGGATTTAAAGGATCAAGAGCAGAAGAAACAGTATTTGCAGAATGGCGTTCAAGCTATGGAGTCTGTGGCAGGAATCAATGGGGCAGACCCGGAGGTGTCTTCTATGGCGCACTATAATCTTGGAAATATTGCATTCAAGAGTGGCGACTATGCTTCAGCTATCCAATCCTATAAACAATCGCTTCGTCTGAATCCGACTTCGGATAAGGCTCGCAAAAATCTTCGAATAGCTCAAAAGAAACTCCAACAACAAAACAACCAAAATCAAGATCAGCAAGACCAACAGCAAGAGCAAAAGAAACAAGAAGACAAAAAGCAGCAACAACAGGAGCAACAACAAGAACAGAAACCTCAACCTCAGTCAAATAAGCAGCAGGAACAACAACAGCCTCAGGACGGAGAGATGAGTGAGCAAAGTGCTGAACAGATTCTCAAAGCAATGGAAAATAAAGAGAATTCTACTCGCCAGCGAGTTCAAGGTCAGCTCAACAAAGGAAATAAAAATTCCGGTAGGAATAGACCAATAAAGAAATGGTAGTGAATGTACTAAAAGCATTAATGATTATAGCCTTATGCTTGGGTGGTCTGACCGCTCAAGCATTGTCTATTGATATATCTATTGTGGGCACAGAGTCTGTATCCACTCAAATAGAAAAGGGCAAGACCTTTGGTATCTTATATAAGATTAAGGCTCAGACGTCTGAAGAATTGACTATTGCATCAGATATACAAGCACCCTCAAAGGTAGAAGGTTGCAAGGTTATTGATTTTATACCATACGGTTCGTCAACTCATTCGTCCTATATCATGGGAGAAGCAACCCACACCTATGTAGTAAACTATCTATTGACCGTAGAGGCTCAGAAGAAGGGCAAGCATTCATTTGGTCCAATTATGTTGGGTGATGCAGAATCGAATAAACTCGATTTTGAGATAGTATCTGCCAAAAATAAAACGTATGAGCCGGTAAAAAAATCGGAGGATAAGTCTATTGATTTAGGAGAAGGATGTCGTGAACTATTTATAAAAGCCGAACTGACTTCGACGCAGTTATATGAGAAAGTGCCATTCGAATATGTGGTAAAACTCTATACCTTATACGATGGTATTTCTAATTTTGATTTTGTCAAAATGCCACAATTCAAAAATTGTGATGTGGTCGATGAATATAGAACTCCATCACGTTTTAGAATTGAAGAGGTCAATGGAGTTCAATATGCTGTCAGCGTTGTTGAGCGACTTAAAGTGACTCCTACGAAAGCCGGTAAACTCAAGATGTCTAAGGGTAAATGTAAAGTTACTGTCGATCAGTCGGTGTATTATGATGATCCATTTTGGGGGCGTGTTTCAGCTATTCAGCAGAAAGAATACGCGTTGGATATTCCTGAAATCGTAACAACTATCCATTCGTTAGGTAATGATGTTCCGAAAGATTTCAGTGGTATTATCGGTGATTTCCAACTTTCATCTAAATTGAGTAACGCATTTCCACGACTTAATGAGCCTATTGTTTTAAGTTACATTGTAGCCGGAGAAGTGGAGTCAATTGAGAGCATGATTTCAGACAAGGTACATAGCTGTGCAAATGATAATTTGAAAATACAAGTTAAACAACCATCAGAGCAACTTCCTGATGGATTTAAAAAATATGAATATTATATCACTCCTCTTAATGAGGGTGTTTATGCGATACCGGAGTTAGAATTAATAGTTTTTAATCCGATGACAAAAGCATTTGAAACTATAAAAACTAAAGGTTTTAATATCGTAGTAGGTGGACTTAAAAATTAGACGCATGAAAAGAGTTAAAAATATATTGGTGATTTTAATATCACTATTTTGCTTCATAGTCGCTGATGCTGCAAAGGTCAGCATGCAAGTTGAAATGCCAAGAGGTAAAAGAGGTATCGGCGTAGGAGATACGTTTTGGATTTCAGTTAAATTGACAGATATAGATAGCAAGTTGTCGCAGCCGTCTAATGTGCCGGGCGCCAAATTAGTCTATTTTTCTCAGACCGGACGTAGTAGCCAATCGACTATTGTTAATGGTAATTTCTCTCACACGACATCTGTCACTTACACAATGACACTCAAGGCAGAGAAAGAGGGTAATTTTAAGTTTGGTCCGTTAACTGTCGATGGAATCAAATCCAACACTGTATCATATTCGATTGGTAAGAAAGATACATCTTTATCACAGTCCGGTGGGCAGTCATCTTCATCACAAGATGATCAGAATGGACCAAAATTCATTGGCAAAGGTGATGATAAGCTATTTTTGAGAGCTAATGTATCCAAAACTTCGGCCTTCGAGCAAGAGGCATTGGTTTATACTATAAAACTATACTCCTCTTATGCCGGTGTTAAATTTGCAGGAGCAACATCTGCACCGACATTTGATGGATTTGTAATAGAAGAATCAAAGATCAATACCATTCAGATGGATTACGAAACATATAATGGTAAGACGTATGCGACTGCAGAAATTGCAAGATATATAATATTTCCACAAACTACAGGGGATTTAAAAGTATTAGGAAACACCTATACAATTTCCGTTAATTCGCAAGAATATTATAAGGACCCGGATTGGGGGCATTTAACAATTAATCGTCCTGTAAATTTGAATGTAAAACCAAATGATTTAATCGTAAAAGTGAAACCATTGCCATCTCCGCGACCTGCTAATTTCTCCGGTGGTGTAGGTGAATTTGAAATAAAAAGTGAACTGCAAAATTCAAAGTTAAAAACGAATCATGCGGCTTCGATTGTGTATTCAATATCGGGTAGTGGTAATTTGAAATATTTAAAACTTCCCGATTTAAATAATATTTTCCCGTCGCAACTTGAAGTATATAGCCCTTCTGTTAAAGAAAACATATCTGTTAATTCAAACAATACAGTGGGAGATATTTCATTTGATTACTCATTTATGCCATTAGAGGAAGGAGAGTATGCTATCCCTTCTGTTGAATTAGTATATTTCAATCCATCTACCGGCAAATATGAAACAAAACAAGCAAAAGGATATAATGTAGAAGTTACAAAAGGCGAAGTATCGTCAAAATCACAGAAGAAAGATAGATTGGTTTATAACACTAAATTAGAAGATGTTGGTGTCAATAAATCAAGTACTAAGTTGATTGTCGATAGTTTGTCATATTGGTTATGGTATATAGTTCCAATTCTCTTGTTAATAATTGCCATAAGTATATACAGACGTCGTATAAATGATTTGGCTGATATTGATTTGTTAAAGAGCAAGAAGGCTAATAAGGTTGCCCGCAAGCGTCTTAAGAAGGCAGAAATATGTTTGAGAGCTAAGGATGTTGATAAATTCTATGACGAAATTTTATCTGCTATGTGGGGGTATATAGGAGATAAATTAAGAATCCCAATTTCTGATTTAAATAGAGAAAATGTACGTCAGAAACTTGGAGATGCCGGTGTTAATTCAGAAGATTTGGATAGTTTAATATCATTAATCGATGAATGTGAGTTTGCCAAGTATTCTTCTTCTTTAGGTCAAATAAGTATGGATAATGTGTATATGCATGCTTGTGATGTTATAAATAAATTAGATAATTCTTTAAAATCAAAAGTTAAATGAAATCCAAAATATTATTAATATTAGTCTCGTTTATAATCTCATTTGTAGCGCAGGCAAGGGATATTACAGATAATAAATCATTAAATGATGCCAAAGCATATTACGAACAAAAGCAATATGAGCAGGCAAAAGATATATATAATGATGTAATATCAAAAGGTGTAGAATCATCTGAGATTTATTATAATCTTGGGAATATCTATTATTCTGCCGGAGATGTAGGCAATGCTGTAGTATGTCATTTAAGGGCTTTGAAAATGGATCCTTCAAATGCTAAAGCCGATAACAATCTAAAAGTAATAATGTCTGATATTGAAGATAAGAACAAGATGGAATTAAAAGGTAAAAATATTAATGTTTTGCCTGATGATTTATCATTCTTTGAAAACTTATATAATGCACTGATTGTAAATGTAAGTTCAAATGTTTGGGCAATTGTTGGAATAGTCTTTTTCTTGTTGACTATTACCGGCGCGGTCCTTTATATCTTTTTGGATAATGTATTAATAAAGAAAATAGGTTTTTTTGGTGGTATTATATCAATTACTATAGTAATTATTGCAAATGTTTTTGCCTTTGTTGGACGAAAAGAATATTATACCAAAGACACAGCAGTTATTATACCATATTCAATACAGTTGAAAAAAGAGTATAAGGATAACTCTGTTGAAGTTTCAACACCATTGCATTCCGGTACAATATTGAATGTAATTGATGAGCATATTGATGTCAATGATGAAAAATGGGTGAAGCTTCGACTTAATTCAGAAATAGCAGGTTGGGCACAAGAGAAGGATATAATAATAATATAAGTAAAAAATATATCTTATTGCTAATAAGGAAGTTGTGAATATAAGCAAATTTTTATTTAATTTTTTGTATGAAAAAATTTTGCTATATTGAAAAAAATATCTAAATTAGCGAACACATTTAATAAAATTAAATTTTTAACCTCATAAAACATTATATCATGAGCAAAACGATAACATTTAACGAACTTCGTCGTCTCAAAGATAGTTTGCCAGATGGCTCGACTCATCGCATCGCCGACGAACTTAATGTAACTGTACAAACCGTTCGTAATTATTTCGGAGGAGTAAACTATCAGTTTGGTAAGAACGCGGGGATGCATATAGAACCGGGACCTGATGGTGGTATTGTGGTTTTAGATGATACAACAATCTATGATATGGCTGTAGCAATTCTTGAAGAACACAATAAATCCAAAGAATAAAAAACAAAAATAAGCAGAGGCACTTTTAAGTGTCTCTGCTATTTATAAAACAATTGATAATTCAGCATGAGCAAGGACACATATATTACATTAGCCATACATACATACGATGTAGCTTTGAAGGTTAAAGACCAATTAGAACTTTGTGGTATTAATGTGAAATTGCAAAATGTTAATTTGAAAAGTCCTACACTTTCTTCGGGGATTAGGGTTCGTATTGCAGAAAAAGATTTGCCTTATGCTCTCAGAATAGTAGAGAATAATGAGAGTGTAGAGAAGTTGCAGGAAATTATTAATAGTAAGCAAATATTAATTCCGGTAGATTTTACCGAAAATAGTTTAGTTGCTTGTAAAGTAGGATTTGAAATAGCACAAAAATTGTCATTGCATCCTGTTATCCTTAATACATTTGTATCTCCTTATTTCAAAGGATCTTTACCTATTTCTGACAATCTAAGTCCGGAAATTAAGGATATTGAAATCCAGAAAAAATTAGAAAAACAATCTAACACACAAATGAAGTTATTCACAGCAAGAATAAACCAATTGATTGCTGAGGATATAATGCCTAAATTGAAATTTTCTACTATAGTAAAGGAAGGTGTTCCGGAAGAGATAATACTTGATTATTCTAAAAATCATAATCCGGCAATGATTGTAATGGCTACCAGGGGACAGAATCAAAAGCAAGAGGATATGATAGGCAGCGTCACCGCAGAAGTTTTGGATTCATGTAGGGTGCCGGTGTTTACAGTGCCGGAAGGTTGCAAAATTGATAAGTTTACAGAAATTGATAGGATAGCATTCCTATGCAATCTTGATCACAATGACATTATTTCAATGGATTCTTTTTTAAGAATATTTAAAAGTGAATCTTTGCAAATAGATATTGTGCCTGTTAACGAGAGAGTAGGGACAAAGATATATGAGCGAGTGAAAATGCTTGTTAAATATTTTGAAACGCATTATACTGATATAACTTTCAATTCTGTGATATTGGCACATCGTAGTTTTAGAAATGATGTAGAAACATTAATTAAAAATCATAAAATTAAATTATTGGTAGTACCAAATAAAAAGAAGAATATTTTTGCTCGATTGTTTAATCCAAGCATTGCGCATAAAATGTTGTTTGAACGAGATATTCCAATGCTTGTTCTTCCTGTTTAAAAATTAATTAATATGATATATCCATCCAATTTTGAAGAAAAAATCGGATTTACACAATTACGTCGTTACCTTTCGGAAAAATGTATCAGTCCTTTAGGTGTACGTAAATGTGAGGCAATGTCGTTTTTGACCAACTTTGAAAAAGTCAAATGCAGATTGTTGCAAACAAATGAAATGTTGCAAATCTTGCGAAATGATAATGAATTGCCAATTGATAATTTGCATGATATGACTCAGTCTCTGCTTTCAATTAGAGCAGAGGGGAGTTTTATGACAAGCGAAAATCTTTATAAATTAAAACAATCGCTTGAAACAATACGCAGAGTTCATCACTTTTTTACAATAAAGGATGATGATAATTATGTGTATCCATATTTAGCAGAAATGTTTCGACCGATGATGGTCTTTCCGGAAATTATATCATTAATTGACGGAATTTTAAATAAGTTTGGAGAAGTAAAGGATACAGCTTCCGAGAATTTAGCCGACATACGACGTTCAATATCTTCTGTAGGAAATTCTATAGCATCATTGATGAGAAGGGTAGTGGATCGGGCTGTAAGCGAGGGTGTCATCGACAGAGATTCTTCTCCATCGTTAAGAGATGGCAGGCTTGTTATTCCTGTTGCATCTATGATGAAACGAAAAATTAATGGAATAATACACGATGAAAGTGCAACCGGTAAGACTGTTTATATTGAACCATCAGAAGTGGTTGAAGCAAATAATCGCTTGCGAGAATTGCAAAATCAAGAGAAGAGAGAAATCGTAAAAATCTTGACAAATATTGCAGCTCAAATACGCCCAATGATTGATGACATGCTTGCAAGTTATTCAATGCTTGGTGTGTATGATTTTATAAGAGCTAAAGCATTGATAGCTATAGAATTAGGCGGAGAGATGCCAGTCTTGGAAAAGAAAAAAGAATTGGAATGGTATCATGCTGTGCATCCGATTTTGTTGCATTCGTTTAAATCGCAAAATAGAGAAGTCGTTCCGTTGGATATAAAATTAGATAGCAAAAATAGGATATTGATTATATCTGGACCTAATGCCGGTGGTAAATCTGTATGTCTTAAAACTGTAGGTATTGTGCAATATATGTTGCAGTGTGGAATGTTGCCACCATTATATTCTAATTCACACATGGGATTGTTTGATAATATTTTTATAGATATTGGTGATGAACAATCGATAGAGAATGACTTGAGTACATATAGTTCTCATCTCAAAAATATGAAGTTTTTCATGAATAATTGTGGAAAGCGAACTTTGGTATTAGTCGATGAGATGGGCTCTGGAACAGAGCCACAAATAGGAGGAGCGTTAGCACAAGCAATTCTTGTCCAACTAAATAAGTCTGAGACAATGGGTATTGTCACAACCCATTATCAGAATATTAAGACATTTGCTGATTCTACTGAAGGATTTATAAATGGTGCAATGCTATATGATAGACAAAATATGCAACCATTATTCCAACTTTCTGTTGGAAATCCAGGAAGTTCATTTGCCATAGAGATTGCTCGAAAAATTGGAATTCCTAATAGTGTTATTAAAGAAGCAGAGTCAATTGTTGGCAGTGATTATGTGAATATGGATAAATATCTCTTGGATATAGCAAGAGATAGAAAGTATTGGGCTAATAAACGATTGAGTATTAAGGAAAAGGAACATAAATTAGATGATACCTTGTCTCTGTATGAAGATAAACTTACAGAACTTAAAACTAAGCGTAACGAAATATTAAGTCAAGCAAAACGTGAGGCTTCTGAGATTTTGTCAACAACTAATGCTCAGGTAGAGCGAACAATTCATGAGATAAAAAAATCACAGGCAGAAAAAGAAAAAACGAAACAAGTTCGCAAAGAGTTAGAAGAATATAAGAAGAAAGTAGCAAGCCAAGAAGAAACCGCAGAACCTAACCTGTTAGGGCATACTAATAAAAAGAAAATTGTATCTAAGGCAGAGTCAATATCGAAAGATAAAAAAATAACATTTTCTGAAGGCGATTATGTGAGAATGTCTGATGGGGGAGTTGTTGGTAAAATATTATCTATTCAGGCTAAAAAAGCAGAAGTTGGATTTGGTGCATTGAGGACATACGTCGAACTTTCAAAGTTAGTGAAAGCTACCAAACCCAAGGATAACGCAACATCGCAGACGACATCTGTTTCTAAATCTACATACGATGAAAGTCGTAAGCGTCAATTGGCATTCAGTAATGATATTGATTTGAGAGGTATGAGGGTTGATGAGGCTCTTCAAGCAATTGTCTATTTCTTGGATGATGCAGTGCAATTCAGTGCATCAAGAGTAAGAATATTGCATGGTACAGGTACAGGCGCGTTGAAAGTCGCTATTCGTCAATTGCTTAAAACAAATCAAAATGTAATGTCTTTCTATGATGAAGATGTTCGATTTGGAGGTGCCGGCATAACGGTTGTCAATTTAAATTAGCAATATTCGTCTAATGTTTTGATGGAAATGTTAAAAAAACTTACTAACTTTGCACCATGAAACGATTAATTATAGCATTATTGACTGTATCCATGTGGGGTACATCAAGTCTGTTTGCTACAACGACAGACAAAGTGACAGAAGATTCGGTCGCAGTTATCGCCCAAGATGAAATAAAATCTTGGCAAAAGTATTTGCCTAAATTTAAGGGAACTATTAGAGCACGATATGAATACTCTCCTGAAATCGGAAAGAGTAGATTTCAACTTCGTAATGCTCGTGTAGGTATTTTTGGTAATGTGACAGATAATATTAGTTATAAGGCAGAAATTGACTTTTGTGATGCAGGTACAATATTGGTGGCTGATGCCTACGCAAAAATGGCATTTATTGACCATCAATATGCCATAACTGCAGGTTTCCAACGCCTTCCTATTTCTATGGATGCCAATAGAGGTCCGGCTAATTACCATTTTGGTAATCGGTCATTTGTGTGTAAATATGTAGGTAATGTTCGTGACGTCGGTGTAAAACTCGGTTATCATCCATCAAAATTGCCACTCAACATTGAAGCCGGTGTATTCAATGGTTCAGAAAACGAATACACAAGTGGAAAATGGTTTAATACCATGATTTATGTGGCTCGTGCTAATTACACATATTATGGTCTTAAGGCAGAGGTGAGCGCATTAAGCCAAAAGCCTGATCAAGTGAGAATGAACTCTTTTGACTTCGCTCTTTCATGGAATTACAGAAATTTTTATCTTGAGGCTGAATACATGAATAAGCACTACACTAATGACGCATTTAAGACTGTTCATACATATAATATACAGACACATTATCGCATTCCATTCAGCAAAGTCTTAACACACATGTTGGTGCAAGCACGTTGGGATTCTATGACTGACTACTGGAATGGTCGTCTTGTTGAAGGAACAGAGCCGGGTGTGTTTAATCATAAGAATATAATTCCCGGTCGTGATCGTTTGACCGTCGGTGTTACATTTGCTCATTTGAAAAAGTTTGGAGCGCAATTTCGTATCAACTACGAAAAATATTTCTATCATGACAAGGCAGCTGCTATAAGTGATAACGATAGAGATAAAATCTTAGGAGAATTAATTGTGACATTCTAAAAATCAATTGAAAATATTATAAGCATCGTAAATTGCAATATCGCAGTTTACGATGCTTTTTTGTGAATCGTTATCTTTTGTTTTTGCTTTTATCGGACACCAATAGAAATGTTATTTCGTTCCCGACAATATTCCGGAGTCATTATCGCTATTATTGATTCTCTTTCCACCACTATGGTTCTGTTTACCAAAATCGAGGTTAAACGATAAATTAAGCATTACAATACGACCTAACTGTGTCGAATATGCCAATTGCTTGTTTGGTGCCAGTTCCGAAAGATTATCCACACTTTGCTCGTATCTCTTTGTAAATGGATTCATTATCATACCTTGTATGCTGAACTTATCGTGATTATAACCGATTGCAATAGAATGCAGTGCTTCACCT
>JAEIGA010015403.1_pt1 | contig 11639 bp, 14 predicted proteins | sample 9270691 | NCBI WGS metagenome assembly JAEIGA01 (sample SAMN17057246, study PRJNA624740) | gut metagenome | biome: biome; isolation source: fecal sample | host: Bos grunniens | place: China: Xizang | collected 2019
TATGCGCTCTACCATACAACAATGGGTACTAGCATTATACCGGATAATCCGAATGGCGTTGTCATTGGTTCATTAATTGATTTAGCTATTGTGGCACCGCTTTTATTTTTAGCATGGAAGCGGAAGTGGAGCTGGAAGAGTATTATTGTATCAATGGCCGCCGGATTGATTTTAGTTCGTTTTTTAATCCCGATGGAATATTTAGCTCCATTTGAAATGGTCACATGGTTGGGATTTGCCGTCGAAGGAGTACTTGTTTTATTTGAAATCCTAATTTTAGTTACATTATTTAAATATATGCCTCATATTGTACATTCAGTAAAGGCAAGTAGGTTGCCAGTTGTGTTTTCATTTCCGAAGGCGGTTAATGAAAAAGTAATGATGGGGATGAAAAAAAACTATAATAAAGTGGCAATCCGAGTCGATGATCCGGCTCGATTTAAAAACATATTAAAGGAAAAACTGTAAGCCTTCCGTCATGGAAGGCTTTTTTAGGTATATTTTCTGGGAAATAGCGTAAAAACTGTCGTTTAAATGCAAGACAATGGGACTAATAGAGTGAATTTATCTGTTAATGAGTGTATTTACTGTAGTTTTAGTGGAAATGTCGGTAAAATAGAATTTGTGTGATTTTTTTCGCATGTACGGCAAAGGGGGAACGTATCCATTTGAAGAAGTTTACAACGATTTTTGTGAGCATGGTTTTAATGTTTACATTAGTGCCTTTCGCTCAAGCGGCATCGTTTAAAGATGTATCGACAGGATATACTTTTTACGATGATATTCATTATTTAGTAGAAAAAGAGATTATCCAAGGGTATCCGGATAATACATTTCTACCGAATCAAGGTGTGACGAGAGCACAGGCAGCAACGATGATTGGACGAGCTTTAGGGCTAAATGGTACAAAAAAAACAACGCAGTTTAAGGATGTGCCCGCTGAAATGTCAGCGTCAGGTTATATTCAAGCAGCTGCAAATCAAGAGATTATTCAAGGGTTTGCGGATGGAACATTTAAACCGAATGCAATTGTAACTCGTGGTCAATTGGCGATTTTCTTAGGGCGAGCGTTTGAGCTGAAGAAAAATGCGACGGTTAACTTTACTGACATAGCTACTGATTCAAAGGCTTATCCGTATATCGGTTATTTAGTGGCAGCCAATATTACAAATGGATTTAATGATGGCACTTTCCGTCCTAATGCCATGGTAACGCGGGGGGAGTTTTCAGCATTAATGACGAGAACTCTTAAATTTGTGAATGGCTCTGCAGTTTATCAAGTAAGTGCTTATGAAAAAGAGGTACTTTGTTAAGTTAATATTGAGCGTGCTGTAGCTGGTTTAAAGCCTTTAACTTTACATAAGGAGTTAAGCAGGGTTGCTCGTATTAAGTCACAGGATATGAAGGATAATAATTATTTTGCTCATAATAGTCCTGTTTATGGTTCACCTTTTGAAATGATGAAGAAATTCGGTATTACTTATACAGCTGCAGCTGAAAACATCGCAATGGGTTATTTCACACCGGCAGTAGTTGTGGACGGTTGGATGAACAGCTCTGGACATCGCAAAAATATTTTGAATGCTAATTTTACACATATCGGCATTGGCCATGTGGCAAGCGGCAACTATTGGACACAAATGTTTATACATCAATAACATATATAAAACGCTATCTATTTTCGGAGGGAAAACTAACTTTCTTCTCTCAATCGTAATACTTTTGACAGTAAACTAGAACTTGGAACAGCAAAAGAGGAAGCCATATTTGCTTCCTCTTTTCAAAAATTCTAATGTCCGCCCCAAAAACTATATTCATATTTTTCAAAATCCATCTTATGCTTCAAGAATTTTTGGAAAAATTTCAAGTGTTCGTTTTTAATGCTAAAAGACCCTATAACAGGATGTTCATCGGATAGATTAAAAATTGTCCGACACTCATTTAGTGGAATATTTTTAACCTCCTCTGTATTTGCTACTGTTTCATCGCCAATTTCACTCCATTGAATTTCTCTTATAGCTTCTTCTTCAAGGAAAAAATATGGTGACGTACGGTTTTCAACGAAAAGTCCATGATTTGTGGCAAATTCAATAGCTGATGGACAGTTTACATTTGATCCAATATACATATAGTAATCCCAACCAAAATGTACGAAGAAGTTATCTTTTCTATACAATTTACACCATAAAAAATTTCGTAAAACCATTTTGCAAATCAGATGAATTTCATTTTTGTTTACCATAGAGTCTTCTTTAAGAATCAATTTTTCAAATTCTTTTTCGTATAAAGGAGATCTCTTATCTTCTTCTGAAATAGCGCATTCTAACTGCAAAATCCTCAATGAATCAATACTATTTTCTTCAATAAATTTAATTGCGGAATTAATGTAAGATGCCTCAACTTGAAGATATTCATCAAAAGTGAATTCATTCCCGTTAATAGTTTTCCCTATTTCAGAAGGGCAAGTCCATTCTTCAACTAAGGTATAGCAACCATTTTTATCCGTAAAATCAGGATTGTACTTTGCGACGCGCCACTGAAAATTAATTTGATTAACCAATGTATTCCCCCTAATTCATATGATATAAATTATATCATTATACAGTTAGTGAAATCGCACAAAAATAGTAATTTGTCCGTTTTCGATTTATATGCTAATTTTGTGTGATTTCCTTTCCTTTGTCTTGATTTGACAACACAAAGGCAGACCAAAGTTTTGTTATTAGGTCTGTCGATTAGTAATTTATCTTTTACAGATACCGTCGATTATATGGGGAACGGAGACTTCTATGAGGAAAGTAATCGTAGGAGTTTTTATATACAGAGGACATTTAGAATATTACTTATCATTATTTATATTGTAATTAATTCCATAAATAATATAAAATGGTTATTGTCGTGCAGAAACAATATAAATAATTCCTGTTAGAGGTGTTGAAGTGAGTAAAAACGTTTTTTCTAAAGGTTTATTAATTATTTTTACCTTGTTTTTAATCTCTGTACTGCTAGTTTATTTGTTTTTATCTGAAATTTCTAACTCGTATTCAGAACCTAGTGAAGCATTATTGGCTGCTGATGATAATTTAGTGTTGATTCCAGCTTATATATTGGATGATGACTCTTTATATTTTTTTATAAAGGACCAAGAGAATTTAGGAGCTTCTTTTATTCACAACGGACTGTTTGGCTGGAAGGCTGAAGATCTCACTTGGAGCCGCTTTGATACGAACATAAGGAATAGTCAACTGAATGACTTTCATGGTTATGGGGATGACCTAATCTATGGTTTAATCAAAAATGGAGATGAATTAATCGTGAAAAAGGATGAAGATGTGGCACGAATGTTAAATTTAGAAATGCTTCCTCGCAACATAGTAGAAGACTATCATTTACAGGACCTATATCTCTGGTATATAAAAAGCGATAGTGCTTTAGAAAAAGGAGAAATAACATTGATCAATAAATATTCCGAAGAGGTCATCGATGTAGTTGCGAGATAGAGCTGGTAGAAGGCTCTTTTTTTTATGTAATATTCAGTAAAATAATGGTAAAATGAAAAGAAATTTGAATCCATTAAAAAGGGATTGTGTTATGTCTGTTAAACTATTTGTCGAACTAGGTCTTTTCAGTTTTTTTACACTTAGCAATGATTGCGTGGCATGAAAGTTGTAGTACCATAGATAACTTTTGGGAGGTAACCACATTGGAAACAGTTGAAACAATAAGTTTAAGTGAACTGAACTTGGATGAACAAGGCTGTTATTGCCTTCGCAGTAAACCAAATTCAACTGGATATATTCGAAAAAACACTTGGCTAAAAGAAAGCTTTAAAGAAAGCTTAAAGTATATAAAACTAATGGAGGACAGTAAGCCAGCAGGATTCATAGAATACACACCCATTGAATATTCTTCGAGAGTAGTATATGGTGACAATTATTTAGTGATTCATTGCCTTTGGGTTCATATTACGGGAAAAGGCTATGCATCAAAATTGATAAACCAATGCATTCAAGATGCTAAGGAACAAAAGAAAAGTGGTGTCATAATGATCACCAATCAGGAAACATCATGGACGCCGAGTAAGGAGGTTTTTCTAAGAAGTAATTTCATTGAAGTGGACCAGGCCCCTTATGGCTTTGAATTACTAGTACATAAACTTGAGGAAGCAGCTGATCCGTTTTTTCCAAATGATTGGGATGAAAGACTTGCAGCTTTTAATGAACTGACTATTGTTCGGACACCTCAATGCCCGTTTTTTAATATAGCAACTGATAATGTAATCGAGGCAGCTGAAAAATTGGGGATTGAAGGTACGGTTATTGATATGAAAAGCAGGGAAGAACTGCTGAGATTTTCACCAACACCATATGGAGTTTATGGCGTAATCTATAAAAATAAATTATTGTCATTTCATAGACTTACTGTTCATTCTGCGATGAAACGATTGAAAGAACTGTCTAGAGAGGGATGATGTGATGCTTCAAAAGGAAAGCAAACCTAATTGATGTGGAAGGAATAGCGAAAGTGCACGTTGACAGCTGGCGAACGACTTATGCCAATATTCTGCCAGATGAATACTTGAATAGCTTATCTGATGAAAGTCGTGAATAGATATGGATGAACAAGAACAACATTCCTAATGGTGGCGTCTACGTGGCAGAGAACAAGGAATGGGATTGAAATCTATGCTTGTTCTTGTACTTAAAGATAATAGTGCTCGTCACTTTTATGGGGCGCTTGGTGGAGAAGAAATAGATGCTATTGAAGTTCAAATTGCAGGAACGAAGGTTTCTGAGCTCGTATACGGTTGGAAAGATATTAGACAGATTTTTTAGGGGGACTTCTTATGTGGGAGAAACGGTTAGTGCAGACAGCTAGGGGGATGTTTGAGGTTTTTACCAAAGGACAAGGTGAACCTGTCTGTGTTACACATTTGTATAGTGAGTTTAATGAGCTAGGCAATTATTTTGCAGATACGCTAGTAAATGATTTTACAGTGTACTTGATCAATTTGAAAGAGGCAGGAAATTCGTGCAGAGCTCAAGCCGATGAAGAATTAAGCATGAGTGAAACAGTCAAAGATTTAGAGGCAATTAGAGTAGCACTACATTACGATCAGTGGAGTTTCGCAGGGCATTTAACCGGAGGAATGCTAGGTTTAGTGTATGCTATTATGTATCCGCAATCGCTAACAAAGCTATTGGTGGGTGGTGTCACTGCAACGCATCGATATATGGAGCACGAGGGAAGTATGTATAGTCGAAAAAGCCCTTTGAATAAGCGGTTGAAGGAGATTTTTGAAACAATGGAATCTTACGCTTCTACCATCGAAGAGCGAAGAGTTGCCAGCAGAGAATGGACGGAAATGTCCTTGTATCATCCTGATAGATGGGACGAATATTTTTCAAAGCCGAGCAGCGGAAAAGTCGTACAAAGGAGATTAGATTATTATTCATATAAAGATTTACCGAACTATGATATTTTAAGTGAATTACATAATGTTACAGTACCATCTTTCATTTATTGTGGGAGATACGATACGCAATGCCCGTTAGTTTTCTCAGAGGAAATCCATGCAGCGTTAAATAACTCGAAGTTATATATTTTTGAAGAAAGTAATCACAGTCCATTTCTTGAAGAAAAAGATCTCTTTATAGAAATGGTTGCGGATTTTAAAATGTTTGTAATTTCATTGTGAAAGTTTATACAAGGAGGAAAGGCATGAAACTGCGAAGATTTGTTTAAATTCTTAAAGCAATCGGGCTATATTAGCTGTTCGGTCCCTGAGGGGGTTTTTTACAGTGAAGCCTATCAAAATATTGTGCAAATAGGTGGTCCCGTGCCGAAAGACCACCCTGCAGCAAGTCATAAAATCGCTCACAATTAAAAGACATTGCGAGAAATGTTCGTGTCCGATGGATTTGAAGTAAATTGAATACTGTGATAAAAAAGGAATTTTTCATTATAAGAAGTGGTACTGAGCTGACGATATCATCTTTCAATCGAAAAAATATGTTTCGAGAAATCAAGGGAATTAGCTTGTTTTCCCATCACTGATTGTAGATGTATTAAACTTTAGTTCGTACAGGCCCGATATAATGGGATTGCGGACGGAAGATGACATTGTTCTCGGACTGCTCCAAAACGTGTGCGGTCCAGCCGACGAAGCGGCTTGCGGAGAATGTTGGTGTAAACAGCTCCTCGTTCATGTTTAACGCTTTCATAATTCCGGCTGCGTAAAACTCTACATTCGTATACAATGCTCTGCCCGGCTTCAGTTCTTTCAGCACCTTTACACCGATATCCTCTACCTGCATGGAAAGGTCGAGCCATTCATCATCGCCGGCAAACTGCTTTAATTTCGATTTCAGGGCGGTGGAGCGCGGATCGTGAACCTTATAAATTCGGTGACCAAAGCCCATTAGTTTTTCTCCGGATAGGATTTTTTTCCTTAATGTTTCTTCAATATTTCCAGCTGCATGAACTTCATTTAATAAAGCGATGACGCCAGCAGGTGCTCCTCCGTGAAGTGGCCCTTTCATCGTGCCGATTGCCGACGTAACGGCTGAAACGATATCTGATTCAGTTGAAGCCGTAACACGCGCGGCAAATGTGGAGGCATTCATACCATGCTCCATTGTCAAAATCATGTACGCTTCTAAAGCATTGGTATGAGCCGGAAGTGGAACCATACCGTTTAACATATACAAATAGTTTTCAACGTGGTTCAGTGAAGAATCTGGGCGAACGAGAGGCTTATTTTCCATAAATCGCTTACGATAGGCGATGATTGTCGGGGCAATTGCAGTTAGTCTGATTGCCTGCTCAATTGTTGGCTTCCATTGATAAGATGCTCTACCCTCTGCGGAAATGACGGTTCTTAGCACATTCATCAGATCCAAGTCCTTTGGTAAACTCATGATTAAATCAATCATATAGCTGGGTAGATTTCTATTTTCCTTTAAGGAAGCCGTCAAGCTATCTAATTCCTGTTCGTTTGGAAAATGACCGTGCCATAGTAGGTAGGCTGTTTGTTCAAAAGTCGATTGTTCCATTACTTCCTGTATATCATAGCCTCTATAAATCAACTGTCCTTTTTCACCGTCAACGTGACCAATGCTTGTTTCTGCAGCTATAATACCCTTTAAACCTTGTTGAAACATACCCATCTCCCCTTCCTTTATTTGTCATTATTATATAATATATTAATTATTAAGAAAATTAAATAAAGTTAAACTACTTGATAAAGAATATTAATCAATGGAGATGTGAATATGGAATTCAGTTGGCTTCAAACATTCTTAGTCGCAGCTGAGTGCAGCAACTTCAGAAAAACAGCGGATTTATTATTTATGTCTCAGCCGACCGTAACCGTACATATTCAAAATTTAGAGAAGGAATTAGGTGTTCAATTATTTTTGCGTGAAAAGAAAAGGGTGGAGTTAACGAAGGAAGGCAGACGGTTTATAGTACATGCACAATCGTTGATGAACAGTTACCAGAATGGATTGAAGGATATGCAGTCATTCAGTCAAGGATTTTCCTCGCAGCTTTCGATTGCGATTTCACCATTAATCGCTGATACGATTCTACCTCATATGTTGAAAAAGTATATGACGAAGCATCCCCATGTGGAGGTCTCCGTTAAAGTGGTGGAATCAATCGACATTGAAAAAGAAATTCTTACAGACGAGGTTGACATCGGTCTTTCTTGTCTTCGCTCAGCCAATACAGATTTGCTTTGTGAGGTTTTATCGACAGATAAGGTGCTGTTAATTGCACCCCATGACGGCATGGATTCAGAAACGGCCCCGGTGCTTGATGAAGAGGAAGTGCTAACATCGAACTATTTGCTTACAGAAAATCACCCTGTTTATTGGGAGGATCTCGGCAGGCAGGTTCGACATAAGTTTCCAAAAGTAAGAACAATGAAAGTATCACAGATTCATGTAACGAAGCGTTTCATAGTCGAGGGATTGGGTGTATCTTTCTTGCCAGAGTCCACGGTGAAAAAGGAGCTCATTGAAGGCTGGCTACTAGAAGTGCCATGTTCATCGATAAAACTCCCAGAAGCTTGCACCTACGCCATTATGAAAGACAATCATCCTAAAAAAATCGAATTCATGGAATTCTTGAGACACGGGGACAGGTTAAAATAATAGCTTAAGGAGGAAGAAGTATTGATGCAAGAGATGAAGAGCATGAAAGCAGTCATTTTCGATTTGGACGGAACTTTGTTAAATCGTGATGAATCGGTAAAAAGATTTATTGAAGACCAATACGGACGATTGAGAAAATATCTAGGTCATATTCCAAAAGAAAAATATACAGCCAGATTTATAGAGCTCGACAACCGAGGTTATGTGTGGAAGGACAAAGTGTATCAGCAGTTAGTAAATGAATATAATATCAGTACACTTACTGCGGACTATTTGCTTCAGGATTATTTGAATGAGTTTAACAAGCATTGTGTCCCATTTCCGAATTTACTAAGCACGTTAGAACACTTAAAGAATAGCAATCTCTCTTTAGGAATCATTACAAACGGGTTTGGGCAATTTCAGATGGATAATATAAAGGCCCTTCGAATTGATTCGTATTTTGATGCGATCTTGGTGTCGGAATGGGAAGGTATTAAAAAGCCAGATCCTCAAATTTTTCATAGAGCATTGGAGCGGCTGCAGGTAAAGCCTTTTGAAAGCATTTATGTGGGTGACCATCCGACAAATGATGTGAAGGCTGCCAGGGATGCTGGCATGAAGGCTATTTGGAAAAAAGACGATCAATGGAAAGAGGCTGACGCTGATTATATTATTGATGATTTACTAGAGTTGTGTGCCATAGTTAAGGCCTTGTAGCTAGGAATTTCTGCTACTATATAGAATGCAATAAACCAGGAGGTGGCAGTATGACAACGATTGGTTTTGTAAGACATGGGATAACGGAATGGAATGAACTTGGCAAGGTACAGGGACGCTCCAATATTCCTTTAAATGAAAGAGGGAAGCAGCAGGCAATGGCGTTCTTGCTCTTGAGGAAAAGTGGGAAATTATTATATCCAGTAATTTGGAGCGGGCTGCAGAAACAGCGAAGATTATTGCCTCGAAGCTTGGATTGATGAATATTCATTTTGATGAAAGAATAAGAGAAATCGACTGCGGACAAATTGAGGGTACGAATGGGCAGGAACGTGTTAGTAGGTGGGGAAGCGAATGGAGAAAGCTCGACCTAGGTATTGAAAGTTTTGAGGATGTTGCTAAAAGAGGAGTGGCATTTTTAAAGGACATCAGTGAGCAATATAAAGGTAAGCGTGTATTAATTGTCAGTCATGGTGCTATTATTGGTCTGACATTACGGAAGCTAATGCCTGGTGGGATTCCAAAGGTCAATATCGAAAACACCGCAATCACCGTTATTAATAAAATTGAAGATCAATGGGAGTGTGCATTATTTAATTGCACAAAGCACTTAGAAGCAGAGTTATGAGGTGATAATATTGGAGATACGAAGCAGGCTCGAGCCGATACAAGCAGCACAATTGTTTGTTAAAAAAAATTATCCTACTTGCCAAGGAGCGATTTTGGCGGGAAGTGTCGTTCGAGAGGAAACAACGCCTACATCTGATCTAGATATCGTTATTTTCGATCAAAACATCGCATCGTCATATAGAGAATCATTGGTAGATGGTGGTTGGCCGATAGAGGTGTTTGTACATAGCTTAACTTCCTATAAATCTATTTTTGAAAGTGATTGTAAAAGAGCAAGGCCTTCGATGCCGAGAATGGTTTCAGAAGGAATCGCCATTAAAGATGTTGGTGTTCTCCAAGCTATTAAGGAAGAAGCGAAGGCATTGTTAGAGAAAGGTCCCGAAGTATGGTCAGAAGAAACTATTAAGACGAAGCGTTATTTCATTACAGATACATTATATGATTTTATCGGTTGCTCTAAGCGAACGGAAGAAATTTTCATCGCAGCTACACTTGCCGAACTGATGAGCGAATTCATTCTGAGAGTCAACCGTCAATGGATTGGCACATCGAAATGGATTATTCGCTCATTGCGACACTATGACGAAGTATTTGCTTCTGATTTTGCAAATGCTTTTGACCTTTATTATAAAACTGGTGAAAAAAAGCAAGTCATTCAATTAGTAGAGCACGTCTTACAGCCATACGGGGGGATGTTATTTGACGGCTTTTCCATCGGGAAAGGCTAGGTTCTTATGCACGAGTTAAAGGCCAAGCACGAACTTCAATTTTCTTTGAAAAATGGAGAATGGGCTGGTCACTTTCAACGTTAATACCCTGCTTTGATAGAACGGTATTATGATTGAATTCTGCTGCTGCATGCTGAAGTTGCCATGGCTGATGCAAAATTTCACAGCGAAGTGGCAGACCTTTTTTGTTTACGGTATAAAAGCAATAGCGCTCCGCCATCCATTCATCAAAGGAGCCTTTTTCTGCAGTAAATGGTTCTGAGATGGGGTGATAGCTGCAAATCAATTGGGCGTCATTTTCCCTTTTTCTTTTGCTTTCAAAATGAATAGTTGCCCCGTTTTGTTGTAACTTCATATCAGCATGCTGATATGGAAGGTGGTAAAACGTTTTGGCAGTCCACACGGCAATACGGTTGGCAGCATCGAGATTGAAGAAGTAGACGCCTGGCTTGCCGTCTAGCGTTACATACGTCCGGACGTTAAGCTCAGGAAATCGGTCTGTACCAGGAATAGGCGGCAAACCTCGCAATCCAACCTCCGACATCTGAAACGGTACAACGCCAATCCAGCCCATACCATCGAAAGAATCCAAAAGTAGCGATTCAGGCACAAGCTTTCGCAATACATCTAGTTTAATAGGGTAATTGGCAAGCAAAAGCTCACTCCAGGTTTGCTTCATATTCCAACGCTTATTCGGCAATGCCCATTGACGATGCCTGTCATCCCACATATTGTTTGTTAGTGCCATCACTTGTCTGCCCCTCTCTTTGAAACTCATATATATTCCATATTTTTCATTGTATCATATTTCCTGTTTGTTTATAAAAAACTATGTGCTCTCATAGGAGTTTGCTCTTAGAATCGATTTCTCAATCTCTGTGAAAAACCATTAATCTATTAATAAGGCTAATTTTTAGCTTTAGCAGATAGAAAAAGGTCAATTTCAAGCTTTTCTTTCAACACAAAGAAGAGGGCCTTTAAAAGGCCCCCTGATTAGCTTATTCAAAAATCGTAACGAGCTCCTTAGCCGGCTTTCGTTCTTGCGGCGTCGGGATGATTTCTGGATAGCCCATATGCATATTGCAAATAGCACGTTCGTTTGGTGCAATGCCATATGCTTCACGGAAAATCGGATCCTCTAGCCAGCCATAGGAATGCCAAGTCATGCCGATTTCCTTTTCCCAAGCAAGTAAGCTGAAGTTTTGGATTAAACAGCAAGTTGCTGCAAAGTCGTCTTCTCTCACTCTCGAATTTTCATCCTCTTTCATAACAACAATTAAATACATAGGATTAGATTTAATTTTTTTATAAATTTTTTCAGCGATTGCTTTTTTCTTCTCTGGATCCGTTTCTTTGGATGCACGAATTGTTTTCACAGTTTGTGCTAGTTTTTCTTTTGCATCATCCCCGTGTACGATGATGA
>JAEIGA010015404.1_pt1 | contig 11638 bp, 8 predicted proteins | sample 9270691 | NCBI WGS metagenome assembly JAEIGA01 (sample SAMN17057246, study PRJNA624740) | gut metagenome | biome: biome; isolation source: fecal sample | host: Bos grunniens | place: China: Xizang | collected 2019
ACCATAGTTTCGAGCGCGGTATGGACAATGTGACTGCAGAGTATACCTTGCGTGATGACGGCAAGCTGGATGTTCTTAACTCCGGGTGGAAAAATGGAAAGTTCAAGACGGCTGAAGGCAAGGCAAAGCAGCCGGACCCTTTAACAGATCCCGCTCATCTGATGGTGTCCTTCTTCCTGTTCTTTTACAGCGATTATAATGTGATGATGATAGATGAAGACTATCAGGTTGCTCTGGTAGGAAGCAAGAGCCCTAAATACATGTGGATTATGTCGCGCACTCCGTCTCTGGATGAAAAGGTGGTGGAGGCTGTCCTCGATGAGGCTGCTTCAAGAGGGTATGATGTGTCGAAGCTTATATGGGTTGATCAGGCTGCAAACATTTCGGCATGGCAGCAACCTTAGGATGGTGTTGCCGCTCAGTCTGGCCATGGCATATGCTCACGTGTATGATGGCATACTTCCCGGTTCTGTAAGGACGTGAATTGTAAGATAAATTAGTTATATTTGCAGATTCCGGCCATAAGGCAGAAACTGGAAGAGCAGATGAGACTATCCGAATTAAAGACAGGTGAGCGTGGTGTGATCGTCAAGGTGAACGGTCACGGAGGATTCCGTAAGAGGATAATCGAAATGGGGTTTGTCAGAGGCAATAAGGTCAAGGTGATCCTTAATGCCCCTCTGAGAGATCCCATTGAGTATGAAATCATAGGTTACAGAATATCGCTCCGGCGCGAGCAGGCGGAAAAGATAGAGGTGATAAGCGAATCGGAGGCAAAGCAGATGCTTTCGGAGAGAAAGGATCTGCCTGTCATTGAAGCGGATGAGGCCTTTCTTGAAAGTCAGATGTCTGCTCTGGCAGAAGCCCGTAGGAAGGAGATACGTGTGGCGTTGGTTGGAAATCCGAACTGTGGCAAGACATCCCTTTTTAATATAGCTTCAGGCGCTCATGAGCATGTGGGCAACTACAGTGGCGTGACCGTGGATGCCAAGGAGGGGTTGTTTGAGCATGGAGGATATCGATTCAAGCTGGTGGATCTGCCCGGCACATATTCCCTTTCCGCATACAGCCCGGAGGAACTTTATGTCCGCAAAAATCTTCTTGAGGAGGTTCCTGATGTGGTGATCAATGTCGTTGATGCATCCAATCTTCAGCGCAACCTCTACCTTACTGCCCAGCTGATTGACATGAACTTGCGGGTGGTTATGGCTCTGAATATGTATGACGAACTGCAGGCAAAAGGAGATACTCTGGACATCAGACAGCTGGGATATCTGCTCGGCATGCCTGTAGTGCCTACTGTGAGCCGCACTGGAGAGGGTATAGACAAGCTGTTCGACACCGTGATCCAGATATATGAGCAGAGTGATCCTCATCTTGCCCGACATATCCATATCAATCATGGAGCCGAGCTCGAGCAGAGCATAACACGTCTCAAGAAACTTATATCCAGAACAGAAGATGTCCGATATAAATATTCCACCAGATATCTTGCTATCAAGTATCTTGAAAATGACAAGGATATAGAGTCTGTAGTGGAGTCTCTCCCTGATAGAGACGAGATAATAGCGGCCAGATTCGAGGAGCAGAAACGCATCGAGGCCATGATGAAGTCTTCCATAGAACCAGCTATGGTGGATGCCAAATATGCCTTTATCCAGGGAGCCCTGGCTGAGACGTATATTCCTTATAAAGGTCGCAAGAAGGTCAGCATAACCGACAAGATAGATTCTGTCGCCACCAACAGATGGCTTGCATTCCCGATATTCATCCTCCTGCTCTATATAGTATTTGACGGTACGTTTGTGTTGGGCGAGTATCCGATGAGGTGGATAGAGTGGCTTGTGGCACATATTGGCGCGTTTGTATCTACCGTGATGGCTGACGGATGGTTCAAGGACCTTATTGTAGATGGTGTCATAGGCGGAGTGGGCAGCGTGCTGGTGTTCCTCCCGAACATCATGATACTCTATATGTTCATATCCCTGATGGAGGACTCCGGCTATATGGCTCGTGCAGCCTTTATTATGGACCGCCTGATGCATAAGATCGGTCTTCATGGCAAGTCGTTCATCCCGATGATTATGGGATTCGGCTGTAATGTGCCTGCAATAATGGCCACCAGGACTATCGAGAGCCGTAAGAGCCGTCTTATAACCATGCTTATAATTCCGCTGATGTCGTGTGCAGGAAGAATGCCGGTATATATTCTGATAGCCGGTGCGTTCTTTCCTCGTCACGCCGGTCTGGTGCTTCTGGGAATGTATGCATTAGGAATATTGCTGGCCGTGGCTGCTGCAAAGGTGATGAGCCGTTTCTTCAAGGAAGATGACCTTCCGTTCGTTATGGAACTTCCTCCTTACCGCATACCTACCGCAAAATCGATTTTCCGCCATACGTGGGAAAAGGGAAAACAGTATCTCCAGAAGATGAGCGGAGTAATTCTGGTGTTTTCAGTGGCGATATGGTTCCTTGGGTATTTTCCTGACCACGATGCATATGATTCGGTGCAGGAACAGCAGGAGCATTCATTCATCGGCTATGTCGGAAAAGCTATGGAGCCAGTACTGGAACCCCTCGGTTTCGATTGGAAGATGGGAGTCGGAATTGTAGCCGGTGTCGGGGCTAAAGAACTCGTAGTGAGCACTTTGGGAGTTATGTATGCCGGTGAGCAGCCTGTGGTTGAGACCCAGGAGGATCCAAGTGGCGACACACGCCTTCAGAAGGCCCTTGTCAAATCAGTCACTCCGGCTGGCGCTCTTGCCTATATGGTATTTATTCTGCTTTACTTCCCTTGCATAGCCACATTTGTGGCCATAAAGAATGAAGGCGGCTGGAAATGGGCAATAATTACGGCTGTCTATACAATTCTGCTTGCGTGGGTTGCAGCTCTGATTACCTTCAGAATCTTTAGTCTTGTTTTGTGATGTCCGCCATGAAGCGGTCGAGCATAGGGCGGACTTTCCATTGTGGTGAAGTGCAGTTGTTGGTCAGGATGGAGAATATTATGATTCTGCTCTTGATTTCCTGCGGGATGTCTGCGATGCGTGCACCTTTGGCATCCAGTTCCGTGGCGAGTTCTGATGGGATAACATAACCGCTGTAGCATCTTACACCGTTCATCGAGCCGCTCTTTACTCTGATCCTCCGACGCAGACTTTCGGGATACCCTTTCATGTTATAATTCAAGGATCCGTCTCCGCCCGGATAGGGAAGACTCCATAGGAACTCCCCGAAACACGGAGATTCCATCATTGCTCCCAGAAAACTGCACATGAAGTCTGCAGATACATAATTCTGACGGGAAAGTCCGCTTCCGTCCTGGACCTTGATGCCTTCTCCAAGTCTCATGCTCTTGAATATATTGTTGATCGCAACATATGAAGAATCGTAACATGAGCTATGACAAAGTTCCTTGCCGAGTGTCCTGAATATCGTTTCAGCATAAAGATTATTGCTGGCGTGATTAGTTTCATATGCAATCCTCTCGAGGTCAGGAGAAGTTGTGACTCCCGCTTCAAATTCTTTAAGCCATTGACCGTCGGCTCCACGTCCGGACCTCTTGTCCGCTTCGTTATACCATTTGTCGCACAGTTTGAAGTCAGCGGCTCCTCCAATGCATCGGATGCCCTTTTTCTCCAGATAATTCTTGAAATATACCGCACACGTATATTCCGGGAACTTATTGCTGAAATCCACTCTTTTGGCACCTCTGTCTATTCCATAGGTGCCTCTGACTACTCCCACCGGTGCCAGGTCACTAGTATATAAAAACAGTTTATCTCCGGTTCCCGCAGCTCCTGTAGTGCACTCATAACGATAGTCCATCCATGAACATCCCGGATAGTGGACGCTGATCTTTACCGGTTCACCCTCCGCGGCACCTGGAGAGACGGAAAAGGACTGCATGTTTTCATAGAACATGAGGCCGGTGACTCCGCTGCCGTAATATGTGCCCAAGTCCTCATAAAGCCAAGTCGGCTCTTCCGGCATGCCTTCCAGCCATCTTCCGTCCCCGACAACGCATCCCTCGATGACCTTTATCCCGGCATTTCGTATTGCCCTTTCCCATTGCGCAAAGACGGAGTTCAGATTGACTGCAATAGAGTCCTTTGAGCCAAGCGTAGGATCTCCTTCTCCGACAATATACAGGTTCCCGTGAAGAGTTCCGTTCTCGATCACACCATCGTACTGAATGCTTGTATGATACTTATAGTCAGGACCGAGGCTGTGCAAGGCGGCTCCTGTGCTTATTAGCTTCATGTTTGAGGCGGGTACGAGCATCTTGCCCCCATTGACCTCTGCCAATGTCGATCCTGTGGCATTCCTGACACAGATGCCGACTGATGCATGGCTGAAAACAGGATCTTGTGCCAATGACTCAGCCTTTGACTGGAGTGTTTCCGTCTGGGCGTGGAGTCCTCCGCTCAGGATGATAAACAATATCAAGACAAGGTATGTTCTTTTCATTTCCATATAGTTCTAGCTCTTGCAAAAATAACATAAAAACCTCAAATCCTTTGGATTTGGCATGAATAAGACTAATTTTGCATTACCAAAACAATAACTCTATGAGATCCACATTCTTGCGGGCGACGATGACATTTGCCGCTTTTATTCTTTGCCTTTTGCTGCCGTCCTGTGTGAACGATGACTATGAAATGTCCGAAGAAAAGCTTGATTGGGAAATAACGGTTTTTCAGGATGGGGTTGTTCTTCCGCTTGGAAGTTCCGCTAAGATAAAAATGGGAGATATTCTGGATCTGCTCGATCCGGAAACTGCGGGATATTTTAAGGAAGACGCCTCCGGTGCATATTCGTTAAGTATAACAGGCGGGAATGACTATTCGGAAAATCTTGACATTATAAACAATGTGTCCGATATGGGTGCTATACCTATAGAGGAGTCTTTTACTTTCTCTTTTTTGAATACCGGCGGACACCTGTCCGGTTCTGTGGAAATAAAGGAGCAGAAGGTTGCAATAGACAGGGAGTTTGCGTTCGAGGGAATGGAAATGGATGTCATTCCGAAAGAGCTGGTGTCTGTGGAATCGATAGAATTCGACGATGTTTATCTCTATGTGACAATACGGATACCGCAGCTGGCGGAATTGGTAAGCGACTCCGATGTAAGTGTGGATATGAAGATGAATTTACCTTCAATTGTCAGGTTGGAAGATGAAAGGATGGTTGATGGAGCGCTTGCTGTTAGTGGTACACTCAATGCGAATGGAGAAGTTACACTCGAGCCTGTTAAGGTGACAGGCATGGACCTCTCCGATGTCGATATAAAAGCCGATAATCCTTTTAAGGGAATGAAGGTTACGCTTGTCGGTGATATCCTGTTCAAAGGAGGGACCTTTAACCTTGGAAACTATAATACCGTGTCTCCATCCCTTCAGGTTGACGGCAAGATAATGACTGCCGGTACCAATGACAGGGTAAGGTTTAAAAAGATTACTGGAAAGATCGACTATCAGATATATCCTATGACTATAATTATGGATATGTCGGAACTCGTGTCTTCTCTAAACTCGGAAACCCTGACAACCTCTCTTGACCTGAATAGATTGAGCCTGAAGCTTGATGTGGAGTCCAATTTCAAAATCCCCGTGGATGCTGAAATATCCATTGCTTCATTTAAGGGAGATGTCGCGGGAAGGACTATTGCTTGTAATCCTGTTAGGCTGGACTGTCCGGAAGTCTCGGGCGAATCAGTATTGACAAGACTCTGGTTGTCCAATACTTCTGTAGGAAAACCGGAGGGTTACAGGTTTGTAGATGTAGATTTGGTGAGCATGTTGAAAGATATGCCTGACCGGATAGAGTTTACTATTGACGCTGCGACAGACTCTAAGGAGAACAGCGAGTTGGTGCCTTCTGTTAAATATATTCTTAAGGCGGATTACGAGATAGGTCTTCCGATAGAATTCGGTGAAGATTTCGGAATACAATTCAGCGAGAGGATTGATGATATTCCTCAAGAGGTGGGAGTCTTTCTGGAAGGGGGAAGCCTTGCCCTTGCCGGCCAGATTACCAATTCACTTCCGCTTCAGCTTGAAATGAAGGTATCGCTTCTCGACTCCAAGGGGAAGTCTATCCAGTTTGCTGATGATGCCGGATATCAGGTCATTAAATCCTGTGGCGCGGACGGCACGCCGGGCAAGTCTGACATAAGTCTGATGCTTAAGGCCAAGCCGGGAGAAGACCTGTCAGATATTGCGTCTTTGGAACTTGATTTCAAGGCTACGGCCAAAGGAGCCGCCGGGGTTCCGGTCACCAAGGACTCTTTCATGCAGGTGACTCTATATGCACGTGTTCCCGAAGGAATAACCGTCGATCTGAATCGATATGTTGAAATTGAAGATGATGATGAATAACCTGTGACAGCTATGAAAAGAAAATATTTACATGCAGCGATAATTATGCTGATGATGCCGGTATTGGCAGGAGCACAGGCGCTCAAAGGCAGCTATTTCCTTGATTATTCAATGAACCGCCATAGGATGAATCCTGCGTTCACTCCACGTGCAGACTATTTCCAGCTTGCGGGAATCGGCAATATAGGAGCGGGTGCGGCCTCCAATCTGGATGTCCCTGCTCTCTTTTATCCTCAGAATGGCAAATTGCTCACCTTCCTTCATAAGGATGTTTCTGTGGATCAGTTCTCAAAGGCCCTCCCTCAGTATCCTCATCTGGATGCTGATGTAAGCACCACCTTGCTGAGTTTCGGCTTTTTTACTAAGCAGAAATCCTACTGGACCTTTGATCTGGATATGAGGGTCATGGCGGATATTGATATCCCGCGCGACCTGTTCATGTTCTTGAAAAGGGGAACAGGAACTTCCGGAGAAAGCTTTAATATAGGCAATGTAAATGCTTATGCTTCAGGGTCCTTGCAGGCTGCATTGGGGTATTCTCGTGATATAGTCAAAGGCCTCCGTGCCGGTGTCAAGGCTCGATTTATAGCTCCTGTGGCATATATGGGATTGAATATTGAAAATTTCAGACTGACTACCGGACGAGACAAATGGACTATTACTACAGAAGGTTATGCAAATGCAGCTATGCGCGGAATGGACCTTTCTATCCCTCAGGGAGAGACGATGCCGGCTTTCGGTTTCGACGGTGAAAGAATGCTTTCGGAAGGCGTCCTCGCCGGATGGGGTTATTCTTTCGACTTCGGAGTTGAATACAGGTATGAGATGGAAGGTGCATTCAACGGTTTCGCTGTGTCGGCAGCCGTTACGGACTTAGGACAGATATTTTATGCCCAGGATGCCGTACATTCGTACTCTTCAAAAGGTTCGGTAGACTGGATGGGCTTCCAGAATGTGTCTCCGGACAACGCTGATTTCGAGGAGGCTCTGGATGATCTGACATCCAAGGCAGAAGGCCTTCTGAATTTCAATGAAGTCAAGTCTGAGGGTGCTCTAATGAGATCTTCTATGCCTCGCGTATATGCGGGAATCGATGTGCCGTTTCTTTGGAACAAGATGAGTGTGGGCCTTCTTTATTCTGCAAGATTCAGTCATAGTTATGCCCGTCATGAATTGACGGCTTCATATAATCTTAAACCATGCAAGTGGTTCGGTCTTGGCGTGAACTGGTCCTTCCTGAATACAATCCAGACTTTCGGATGGATTCTTGAGTTCACTCCTAAGGTCGGTCCGGCTTTCTATATCGGAGGTGATTATTTCCCTATGACGTTCGCCAAGGCTCCGATTCTTGGTAATACGCAGATCCCTCTGGGACTCAGACTCAACGTTAATTTCGGAATAGCATTTACATTAGGAACTAAATACGGAAGATAATGAAAAAGACAGTACTTGTTTCCGGCGGCGCCGGGTATATCGGCAGTCATGTGACTGTCGAGCTTATTGAAGCAGGCTATGAAGTGGTCGTGGCAGATAATATGTCCAATTGTGACATGACTTGCTTTGAAGGTGTAAAGAAAATAACCGGAAGAGCTGACATTCCTTTCTATCAGATAGACTGCTGCGATTATGCATCTGTAGAAAAACTTTTTACAGACCATAAGATTGATGCAGTGATTCAGTTTGCGGCCTTCAAGGCTGTGGGAGAGTCGGGTGCCGAGCCTATAATGTACTACCGCAACAATCTGGTGTCTTTCCTGAATATCCTTGAGGTGGCTAAGAACCATGGCGGCTGCAATGTGCTTTTCTCTTCATCAGCTACAGTTTATGGAGAGGCTGAGGTGCTTCCGGTGACTGAGCAGACTCCACGTCTTCCTGCAACATCCCCTTATGGAAACACAAAACAGATGTGTGAGGACATCCTTCGTGATGTCGTATTTGCGACTGCTTCTTCTGAGGGTGTAGTCAAGGGCATAGCTCTCCGTTATTTCAATCCAATAGGAGCGCATCCTTCTGCACTGATAGGTGAACTTCCACGTGGCGTTCCTAATAATCTTGTGCCATTCATCACCCAGACTGCAATCGGAAAGCGCGAGTGTCTGAGCATCTTCGGAAATGATTATCCGACTGAGGATGGAACATGTCTGCGTGACTACATAGATGTAGTGGACCTTGCAAAGGCACACGTAGCAGCTGTTTCAAGAATGCTTGAGTGCAGAATGAAGGAGAGTTATGAAATCTTCAATGTGGGAACAGGACGTCCGGTGTCGGTTTATGAGCTGGTGACTGCTTTCGAGAAGGTGAACGGAGTCAAGCTTAACTACAAGTTTGTGGACCGTCGTCCGGGAGACGTAATGGCTATATGGGCAGACACAGCCCTCGCAAATGAAGAACTCGGCTGGAAGGCAGAGCGGACGGTAGAAGAAACCCTCGCCTCAGCCTGGGCCTGGGAAAAGCATATCGCTGGAAAATAAGATAAAAAAAATCAGTTCCGACCGGAACTGATTTTTTGTTTTGCTTACGCCTGCTTTGAAACTGCTGCGCTGAGCTTCTCGCAGAGTTCGTCGAGCTTTTCGAACATCTCTTTGGTAAGACCGTTGTAGAAAGCTCTCTTCTTTCCCTCAGGGTGGTTAGCCCTATGCTTGAGGTCGTTGTAAAGCTCCACAGCCTCGTCGATTATCTGTGCGATTTCGTCAGCATCCTTGTGAGGATTGAGCGCTACGAAGAGAGCGCAGTCGTCAATGAATTCTGCTACGAAATACTCGATGTCTTTCTTGAAAACTCTAAGATTCATGATAAATACGTATTAAATTTGTTATAACAGGGACAAAGTTAATATTTTTTAGGGAAACGTCAAGCATTAGTGGCGTTTATCGGCTCCCGTCTGAATATGCCGGACTTTGGAGGATAGGGATGAGTCCCTTGCCCTGATAGGAGATAAATCGACGTGCTGCTACCAGTTTATGGGCGTTTTCGTAATAATCAGGCTCTCCAGGAATCAGGGAATTGATCCGGACCTTGTGTGATGCATGGATAATCTTTCCCTCACCTATGTAAAGACCCACATGGGTGATTTTACCTTTTTTTAGGAAGGTGTCCGGAGTTCCGAAGAAAACCAGGTCGCCTTTCTGGATATGCTTTGTCCTCTTGATCATTTCATCCTTGAAAGAGTCTCCTGACTCTGGAGTAATTGCATGGTTTGCTTCCATGACTATTTCCCTGCCATAGTTTATCTGCTGAGATGCGTTCCTTGGCAGCAGGAATCCGTTCATGAAAAATGTCAGACGTACCAGACCGCTGCAGTCGAGACCTTTGGCTGAAGCTCCACCCCAGAGATACGGAGTCCCTTCGAACTGAAGGGCTGTGTTAATGATATTGTCCTGTGTAAGGCTTTGCTTTCCGGCCCATTTCCCGAATTCTGCAAGGTCTTCAAGCGGTGTCCAGCCTTTTCTTCCGTCCGGGAGCATAACTTCCGCCCATTTGCTCTTGACTGAGGGCTTAGGGTTCTTTGATTCAGTATAGACTATCCTTACAAGGCAGCCCATTGTGAGGTCTGAAAGACGTCGGCTCTTTTGAGATTGTGAACTGTACACCCCGCTGTGCTGCGCAGTGCATATGTACTTTGGCGCTGCAAGATATTCATCAGTCTCTTCCGGGGTCATTTCCACGAGTCCAAGATTGGTGCACCATGCCGTATATGGCTCAGGCGTGACGACCTGTCTCCAATACCCCTCTTCAGCTATGATTTCAACCAAAGTGCCCATCAGAGACTGCGTTTCGAGAGGTGATTCGTAGTCTGGTTTGAGCCTCATCATATTTTCGGAAAGCGCCGTAACCGCCATCCTCTTTGTCTGTCCTGCCGCTGTTGCTGCTATGAATATAACTGCCAGCAATGTGAAGATCCTTCTTGTCATATGCCTACCGTTCCTTTTATGTTCTTTTTGCAGGATTGTGTCAATCCGATAGCAAACTTACATAAAAATATGAGTACTTTTGCATATTATGTCGGAAGAATTTCAGAGTCTTGGTTTCCCTGATGGGAAACGTTACAATTCCTTTGTCGGATATTTCAAAAGGAAGTATGGAGAGCGTCTGCAGAAAATAGTGCTGGACGCAGGATTTACATGTCCCAACAGGGATGGGTCAGTAGGCCGGGGTGGATGCACTTATTGTGACAATGCAGCCTTTCATCCGTCCTACAGCACTCCGGGAAAGAGTATCCGCCAGCAGCTGGATGAGGGCATAGAATTTCACAAGGTCCGCTATCGCACCACCGAACATTATCTTGCATATTTTCAGGCATACTCCAATACATATGCTCCGCTGGAGAGGCTGCGGCAGCTCTATGAAGAGGCGCTCAGCCATCCGCAGGTCGTGGGCATCGTCATCGGTACCCGTCCTGACTGCGTGGACGAGGCCAAGCTCGACTATCTGGCAGAGCTGGCGCAGAAACACGTCGTGATCGTGGAATACGGCATAGAGTCATGCTACGACGTGACGCTTAGGCGCATCAATCGCGGCCATGACTTCGAGACAGCCCGCAGGGCAGTGGAGATGACCGCCGAAAGAGGCATCGATGTGGGTGTACATTTCATTCTCGGACTTCCGGGGGAGACCCGTCAGATGATGCTGGATGCATGCCGGATGATCAACGAACTGCCTGTCCGCAGCGTCAAGTTCCATCAGCTCCAGATAGTCAAGGGCACCAGGATGGAGCGCGAATATGCGGAAAGACCGGAAGATTTCGAGAGGTTTTCCCTCGATGAATATCTTGACTTCTTTGTTGACATGCTTGAGCGTCTCCGCCCGACCCTCAGCATAGAGCGCTTTGTCGGGGAAGTCCCTCCGCGATTTGTGAACGAGACTCCGTGGGGCCTCATCCGCAACGTCGAACTCCTTCGCCTCCTTGACCGCCGCCTCGAAGAACGCGCCACATGGCAGGGACAAAAAATGTAGTATAGGCAATTATGCAGCAAGCCCGACGAATATGTTTTCGTCGGGCTTGCTGTTGCTATGTTTCGTTGGAATTACTTCACACGCTCACCGTATGAACGGTCAGTTGTGTTCACGCGGATCTTCTCTCCGATGTTGATGAAGAGAGGAGCCATGATGATTGCTCCTGTCTCGAGAGTGATCTCCTTCTGAGCGTTGGTTGAAGCTGTATCGCCCTTTACTGCAGGCTCTGTGTAAGTAACCTCAAGCTCTACATATGTAGGAAGCTCGCAAGTGAGGCAGCGCTCCTCGTCAGCGAGGAACATCAT
>JAEIGA010015405.1_pt1 | contig 11638 bp, 15 predicted proteins | sample 9270691 | NCBI WGS metagenome assembly JAEIGA01 (sample SAMN17057246, study PRJNA624740) | gut metagenome | biome: biome; isolation source: fecal sample | host: Bos grunniens | place: China: Xizang | collected 2019
AAGAGGCAAATGAGAATGTTGCCCGTATGTTATACAAGTGGGCAAACAGTCTGAATGATAAGGAAAAGGCCCTGGAACTGATTGACGAGGCCATTCTGATTCTGCCCGACTCATGCACAGACAAATACCATGAAAGGTTCTGGTATCTGAAAGGAAGTATACTGGATTGCCTTTCACGTCCGATAGAATCAAGAAAATCATATCTGATAGCTGAAGGAATGGTCGATGAAATAAAAGAGCTTGATATGCAAGTCGAGTATCTAAGCACATCTAAGGACACGTTAATAAACATCACAGGAACCCGATTCTATCATGGTTTAGAGCCTTTCAAAAAAGGTTTAATTGTAAAATTAGTTAAGGAAATGAATAATGAACATGACCCTGATGCAATCCGTGTCGAAGTTGAAGGAGAAACGGTAGGGTATGTTGCAAATAATGAGTATACATTGATTGACAATGTTAAAAGTGCCAGCGAGATTAGAAAATTGGATTTGGATAATGCTGAAGTAATGTTGATATATCTTGATGAATATGTAATAGCCAGACTGGTTTAATTTGTTCTGTTGTTTTCTATAATTTCTAAAACTTCCAATCCCAATTTAGTATTTTTATAAAGTCTACCTTTGGTTGCTTCTTCGTTCATGCAATACACAAGATTTTTTTTCTTAAGATCATGAAGGGCATTAGAAACTTGTGTGATTCTGAACCCTGTGGTTTTGGCGATTTCAGAGGGCATTAAAAAATCGCTTTTAATTGTTTTTAAAGTCTGGTAACGGGTGGGGGAAATTTTTATGTATCCGATAATTTCCCAAAGTTCCTCGTCACTTATTTTGTTATTCATGAGTATCAATTTGTTTAAAGATAAATACTTAAATAGTTATTTTTTTATTTTTATTTTAATTATTTGTATATATTCTTTTATTCGCGGTATTAACAATTTAAACATAAAATTAGCAATACAAAATAACATTAAGTTTTATATTACTTGAATACATATATTATACATAAATAGTTATCCATGGAGATTTCATGATGGAAAAATTAGCTACAAACAATCATCTTAAAAAAGTCATAGAAGATATTAAAGTATATTTGGAAAAAGGGGAAGATGCTCCTTTAGAGCTCATGTTTAAATTTATATGTGAATTGAAGGTTTCAAATCTACTTGTTCCTGCAATCAGTGAAGGTGAATATGTAACTTTTGAAAACATCGTATCCGATGAAGATGAATCAACCTTCATACCTTTATTCACCGACATTGAAGAGTACAACAAACATGAATCCGGAGAAGAGGAATTCATTCCGACCGCATTTGACTTTGATGTATACAAGGAATTGGTTTTGGAGGACAATCTCGATGGTGTTGTCATAAATGTTGAAGGAGATTTCCTGCCTTTGGATTATGAATTCATAAAAGAATTGGAATATGACATAGATACCCTTGATGATGAGGACATCACTGAATATAGTGCAGAGGAACTTAAGGACATATTTGAAACCGTTTCAAATGAATCTCTGGTTGAGTTCATCAATTCACCATTAAAAAATGATATTGAAAGACTATACGCTGAACTGTCAGATTCCGTGCTTTTGAATGTTGTAATCAGTGCAGAATCACTGGATGAAATTGCTGAAGATGGCATCATTGATGTAAATGAAGCTGAGGAATTAAGCCTATGTGCTATTGAAGATGAAAATTTCAGTTTAGGTACAATATTCACTGACAAGCAGGCTATCGATAAGATAATCAGTCAGGAGCCGGACTATTTCTATTATGGTCAAATCACAATCCTTTCAGAATTGTTTGATTATGTCTTAAGAAATGATATGGATGGTGTGATTTTAAATCCGAATGGTGATGATTACATAATTGCCCGTGACGACATATTGCCTCAGGCAAGCGGAATTGAAGTTATTGTAGAAACTCCTAAATTTAAGAAATCCATGGATTATGCATTTTTATTGTGAGATTTTTCTCACAACAAATTTTTTAAACATGACAGACAAAACTAGAATTCGATGATAACACACAAACACCTAAGATTAGTTATTGAAGACATATATTCAAATGACAACAACATCACAGAAGAACTCCTTTTAAAATTGATCAATGAGTTCAGGTATTCCAATCTGTACATTCCCGCAAAAAGAGAGAACAATACTCTGAACTTCATAATCTATGAAGACGAATCATTAAAGATAACTCCGCTTTTCACTGATCTGGACGAGTTTCACAAATTCTACAAGGACAGTGACATTGAAGTTCTAAACAATTCATTTGAACTGTATCAAAACATTATCAAGACAACCGATATAGAAGGATATATCCTGAATCCCGCTTCGGAAAAATACCTCTTTAAGAAGGATTTCATTTTGGACATCAAAAACATTCCAAAAACTAATTTTTATACAACAGCACCCTATGATGAATCTGAACTGAAGGACTTGTATGATTCAATTGACAATGCAGCCTTGGAATATTTCACAGACAATCCTCAAAATATCGGGGACTGGGAAGGACTTTTTGAAAAATTGGCCAATTCATATATATTGGGATTGATGATTTCAGACTTTGATTTGACATCAAAAGCTGTAAACGGCGTAATATCACAAAAAAATACTGGACCTCTTGCAAACATGTATGTGGATACAATCGGAGGAAGATACGCTACAATATTTTCCTCAAAGGACAAAATAAAACAGGTCAGCACTTCAAAATTCAAATACGCACAGATTATAAATCTTGCAACTCTGGTCAATTTCGTTTTAACTGAAGACATGGACGGCATCATCCTGAATCCCTCAGGCGGTGACGTTTTGATTCCAAGATCTGTTCTTCTTAAATATTCACTTGGATTTGAAAGGTTTGCTAATGATGAAAAGTTGAGCGAATCATTCTATTATCTGTTTTTGATAGATTAGAAATCTATAATAATCAATAAGTTTAGAGGTATAAATATGTCTGATTTATCCGAGTTAATTCAAATTAATAAAAATATTGAAAAGCAAAATGAAGAGATTATTCGTCTTTTGAAAAAAATAGCCGGTGAAGAGGAAAAGCAAGCTGCAAAAGAGGATGAGATTCCTACCCTTGATGAAATTTCACGTATGATTCTCAAAGATGTTGATGTGACCTATGATGTCAAACCGACATATGAAGAGCCAACAATAACACTTCCTCCTAGAGAGTCTACAGACTTTTTGCTTGAAAACACCCATGATGTCGGTGAAGTCTATTTCATAGAAGAGGATGACATCTTCAAATTAACTGTTGAAAATAATGAAACTAGCATCGATAATTTAACAGGTTCAAGCGAGTCAATAGATTTTGGTTTACAGGAACTGATAGCAAATGAATCCATCAAAAATAATCAAAGTTTGGAAGACTCTACAGTTATACTGAATAAATCACAATCATTAAAATTGCATGAAACCTTAAAGATATGTTATGACGAAGGTGCAAGACATGTATATCTGCCGTTATCATCAATAACACAGCTGATAGGAGCACCTGACGCATTGCTTAAGGAATTGAATGTGAAATATTACAAAACAGATGAAGAACTTATAGATATAATATTTAATTAGGTGAAACAATGACAATATTCTGTCCGTTTTGCGGAGAAAAACTAGTGGACAATGCAAAATTCTGCAAGAACTGCGGAAAAAATGTGGAAAATTACAGTACCCAGACCAATAGCTCAACAAATGACTACACCCATCAGCCTCCGGTTACAGAAAATAGCCATACTTTTGCTACCGTTTTAGGTTTCATTTGTTCAGTTTTTATTCCATTATTCGGATTAATTTTTGGAATTTACATGTACACAAGAAAAGACAATCCAAAGGCAAAGACCTATGGTATTTTAATGATAGTCATATCCATCATTGTTTGGATAATTAGCTTTATAACTACATTATGGATGTATTAACTAATCCGGAGCATATAATGACTCAATTCAATCTGAATAGCTTAGCTAAACACACCAAAGTCGATGAAGAAAAGCTAAATTTAATAGAGGGCATGTTACCGATTGTGTCTGAAAAAGTTCAATTTGAACTTCATTCATTTGATATTGTAAACGAAATGGAATATGCAGAAAAACAGGACATTCCGCCTGCCAAAGTATGTCCTCAATGCGGTCGGAAGTATCCTGGATATGAAAACTTCTGCCTTGACTGTTCAGTTAAGTTAAAAGATATAGAAGAAGTCAATATTAAAAATGTTGAAGTGGAACATGTTTTCATCTGTGAAGGATCAGACAGCCTGAATGACTTTAAGGAAATATTAACACCGGATAATCTGGTAAAAATAAACGGTTTTAAATTCAGGAAACCAGAGTTCAATAAGATTATCAAAAACATCAAATCAACTGCCCTGAAAAATCTTGACAATGCAATCAAGGAAAATGATATCAATTTAGACTCCTTAACCATTTTGGAAAAGATAATACTGTTTACAAAGGCATTTGTCAATGTTAAATACAAATCATATGGTCAGGAATTGGGTTACTATAGCTTTAATGAAATTTTTGTAGATGACAGACAACTGGATTCACTTCAGATTACCACAATGCTTCATGAACTCACACACTTTCTAATTAAAGAAATCCTAACGCAAATGCTATGCATGATGCTTGATTTGTCAAAAACTAAAGAGATGGAATCAATAATAACATTCATAATGTCATTTTCAGCTGAAAATTGCCTTATTGATGAATATGCAGCACACACTGTTGAGGGACGTTTCACACTGTTCGGATATCAGGACTACTCTTCATTTTTAAATATACAAAACTCACTTGACCGTCCTGCAGAAGAAATTGAGATGCTTAAAACAATAGGAAATACATTTGCGAATGTTGTAAAGGGCATTGTTGAATCGTTTGTGGATGATGAATTGCTTGATGAGATAAAAAGTCAATTCAGAAAGGATATATTGGATGATCCAGATTATGCTCAGCTTAAGTTTGAAAATTGCACATTGTTAAATTATACAGGATTTTCCAAAGCCATCAAATTTATATTGCTGGATGGATTTGCCACTGCATCTGAAAACTTGGATAAATTATATGAGATTAACGATATGTGGTAGGCAAAAGATTATAAAAAATTAAATAAAAAATGATTACTATGAATGTGAAGGAAAGAATATTGGAATTGAATCGTCAACATACAGGTAAGAATGCAGAGATAAATGAGTTATTGATAACCATCATAACAAAATACCAGCTGTTTGAGCCTTGTCTGTATATGGCGGAAGATGAGGAATGGATTAACGTTTCAATGATTTCAATTGAGGATGAAAATGTCTCACAGGCAATTTCAGTTAAAAAAAGCGAAATAACAATGCTCGGCATTTTCAATCGTGAGGAAATTCAGTTGCCGATTCCAAATCTGGAACCTGAGGACTTCTATCAATGAAGGAAATATTTTTAAGTGACGATTTTGATATTGAGGAAACATCAGAAAAGATTAACAGTCTCATGTCAAAATGGTCCATAAGATTTTTGGACATTAACGGTCCCAGCTGGGTTGTCTATAATCAGGACATGGAAGTCAAGTACCTTTTTTTCTTTGAAGTTGACTTCAACGATATAGATACCCGTATAAAACTTGAAGATCTGAAATTAAACGTTATCCATCATATTGAAAGCTTAAAGGACGATACGACATACAGGGATAATCTGATTAATTCCGTATTCATAGATTGAAAAAAAATAAAAAAAGAAGAATTAAAATTAATTAATTCTTGTGTTATAGTATCTTACACCATCTTCATCATATGTGTACCATCTGTTTACTTCTTCATCGAATTTTTCACCGATTACAGGTACATATGAATCACTTTGAGGGTTGTAAACCTTATATGTGGTATTGTTATTAGTAAGATTAGCAGTATCATTTACTCTGGTTGAATTGTCGCCGACAACAGTAGTATTGTTTACCTTATCTACATCTATCACTGTTTTGTTTGTTGTGTTATCGGTGATATTTGTTAAGGCATTATTATCGGAAGTGTAAATGTATGCTGCAACCGCTGCAAGAGCAATTACCAATATTACAATAGCGATTAATATTATATTTTTTTTATCCATAATAATCACCTAATACTAGTTTGTTCAATCTACTATTTAATTATTAGTCACTGTAATCGTAGTCATCAATAATCAAAAAGTTGAAATCAGGGTGTTTAGACTTAATTTCCCCTAAAACCTTTTTCTTGATTTCTTCACGGTCCGCACTGAAATCAACAATCATGTCAATAGTAATCAGTTTGTCTTCCTCATATACAGTAAAAGCATGAATCTGTTTAATGTCGGGATATTTGGCAACTATTGATTCTATATCAGCGCGAATTTCTCCATGCTGTTCATTTCTGGCGTATATACCGATTCCAGTTAAAGTAACATTAAACTTGTCATATGTCTGAAATGCTATTTTTCGAGTTAACTTTTGAATATCAACAGCTGACAGATCATCATCCACTTCTATATGGACAGATCCCTGCATGTCTTCAGGACCATAATTATGGACAATCAAATCGTATGCTCCATATACGCCCGGAAAACTGGAAATGAATTCTTTAATGTCTTTTGAAAGTTCAGAATCAATCCTGTCTCCAAGCATGCTGTCAACGGTATCCCTAATCATTTCAATACTTGCATATATGATTACAAATGAAATGATAACTCCCAAAATCCCTTCAAGGGAAATGTGATAGAATATTGAAATAATAGCTGCAACCAGTGTTGCAAATGAAAGTATTCCGTCGAAAAACGCATCGCTTCCAGATGCGACAAGTGCCTGTGAATCGATTTTTTCTCCGACATTTTTCACATATTTTCCAAGAACGAATTTAACGATTACTGCAACCCCAATGATTACAAGTGAAACGGTTGTATAGCTTGTTACATCCGGATTGAATATTTTAGGCCATGATTCCATAAGAGCGGTTATACCTGCCCAGAGAACAATGGCTGCAATGATGATTGATGTGAAGTATTCTATTCTGCCGTATCCGAATGGGTGGGCTGCATCAGGTTTTCTTCCAGCCAGTTTTGTACCGATAATTGTAATGATGGAAGATAATGCGTCGGTCAAGTTGTTTACTGCATCTAATGTAATTGCGATTGAATTTACAAGAATTCCGATAGTTGCCTTAAATGCAACGAGAATGAGATTGACGACAATTCCGATTATACTTGTTTTTACAATTATGTCATGTCTGTTAGTTTTATTATCCGTTTCCATGATAATACTATAAATTTTTATTAATATTAATTTAATTGTAAAAATTTTTCTGCAATGGAATTTTTTCAGGTGGGAATGTGATGTTGTTTGAAGATTTCATCATAAAATTTAATTGATACGGTAAAATCCCCTTAAAATTATGGTTTTTTCAAATAAGATTATTAACTATTAATGATAAATATACATTTACATACTAAAAGGTGTTAAATAATGATTAAGAAAATTTTACTTCCCACTGATGGTTCAGGATATGCTGAACAAGAAGTTGAAAGAGTGACAGATTTAATTGATGATGATGGAGAAGTTATCATATTGTCTGTTGCAGGTAAATTAACCTCTAGTGCGTTTCAAAGTAAGAGAAAAGTTAAAAAAGTTAATCAGGTATTGAAAAAAGAAGCGGAAACCGCAGTTGCTAATATGGAAAAGTTATTTGATCCTTCAATAAATGTTAGAACTATGGTAATGACTGGTTTTCCTGCAGAAACAATCAATGAGGTTGCTGAAGAGGAAGATGTTGATTTGATTGTAATTTCATCTTCAGGAAAAAGCGGACTTCACAAATTTATTATTGGAAGTGTGGCTGAAAAGGTCCTGAAAAATGCTGAAAAGGATGTATTGTTAGTTCACAATAAATAACGGTGATCTTATGGATAAGAAAACAATAATGATTGCAGCAGTTGTATTGATAATATTAATAGCAATTGGTTCTTTTATTTATATATCTATCAATAGTCACAATACTAAAATTGAAGTGTTGAGCAACAGCACTCTCAAGAATGGGGATTACGTGACAATCAAGCTTACAGATGAATACAGACATGTCTATCCTGATGAAGTGATTGATGTTAAGATTTTGGATGATACCGGCTGGCCTCATAAATATCAGGTTACAACAGACACAGACGGTGAGGCGTCTTTTGAATTGCAGACTTTGGAAAATGGAAATTACACACTTCACTGCAACTTTAACGGTACAATGTTCAATAAAGCATCCAGAAGTGTTACCCAATTGGAAATTAATGACGGTTTAAACTAATACAAGTGAGAACATGGCAAACAAGACTAAGAAAAGAATATTTTATTATGATGAATTAAGAGCGTTAGCTATCATCTTAGTTATTTTATGCCATGCTTCCATACTTTATAAGCCATATGTCTATGACTCATTGAAGGTTGCAATGCCTGCAATATTCTTTATTCTAACTCACGTGGCAGTTCCGATATTTTTCATGCTGAGCGGAGCATTGCTTTTGAATAGGGATTATCATGGCCTGCCTGAATTTTTTAAAAAGAGATTTTCAAGGATTCTATTGCCTTTCCTCTTTTGGATTGCAATAGCTATAATAGTTTCAGTGCTTGTATTGCATCATGGACAGGAAGATGCAATTAAAATATTTTTAGGAAAGAACAGATGGCCCTGGTTTGTATGGGTAATGATGGGAATTTACCTGTTCTTACCTGTTGTTAACTCATTCATAAAAGAATATGGTATGAAAGGCGCTGAATATTTCCTTGTAATTTGGTTAATTACTATTGTATTGGATACATTTAATCACTATCCTTTCTATCAATTGGAATTGGCCTATTTTGCCAAATACATGGGTTATGTTGTTTTGGGATATTGGCTTGCAAATAAAACCGTTAGAGTATCCGACAGAAATATGATATTGCTTGGTTTTCTCATGTTCATATCATCAATATCTTTTGATTTCTATATATTCATGCACAATATTCCTAAAATCGAAACTAAATATCTGTCATTATTTATTGTTATAGCATCTGTAGGTGTGTTTTTGATGTTCAAACATTACAATCATTACTGCGATTCAAATCCTGGTTCTGCACTGGGCAGACTTCATCAAAGAATCGAAAATGGTATCATTGGAAAAATTGTCCTGACATTCAGTGTATGCAGTTATGGTATGTATCTCTTGAACAGTTTACTCTATAGGCTCATTGAAAAGGCATTTGATATCAGCCAGTTAAGATATCTGCCTGTCATTTTCATTGTTGTGCTTATTTTATCATGGTTATTTGTTTATATATTAAGTAAAATTCCAGTATTAGATAAATTCAGTGGTGCTGGATAAAAAAATTTTTTATTTTAATTTAATCTGAGGGAGAAGATTTATGGTTAAAGTTTCTGTTATAATGCCAGTATATAATGCTGAAGATTACCTTGAGGAATCCATTAACGGTATTTTGAATCAGACTCTAGATGACTTGGAGTTGATTTGTGTAGATGACGGTTCAAAAGACAGTTCTCTTGAAATTCTCAATGAGTTCGCCAAAAAGGATCCTCGTGTTCGAGTATATCATCAGGAAAACCGTGGAGGCGGTGCTGCAAGAAATGTGGCATTGACCTATGCAACCGGAGAATACCTTTACTGTATGGATGCTGATGATGAACTTAAAAAGAATGCACTTAAGGAACTCTATAAGATAGCTGAGGACAAACAGCTTGATTTTATAATTTTTAGAGCTACCAATTATGATGTTGATACAGGAGTATATCAAAACATAAGATACTTTAGGATGGATGCGGTAGCTGAAAAGGTTGGAGAAGATGTATTCAGCTATAGGGATTTAGGTGACTTGATATTCGAAACTTCATCAACTCCATGGTGCAAGTTCTACAATCTTGATTTCGTTAAAAGAACAGGCGCCCAGTTTGCCGAAGGTCTGATTTTCCACGACAATATATTCTGGTGGGACATTCTCCTTAACGGTGAGAGGATTTACTTTTACAAAAAATACTTATACATCAGAAAAAATCATTCAAAATCATCAACAGGCGCTGGAGATAAGCGTTATATAGATTCCATCACAATTTCAAATATGATTTGGGACATATTCACCAAACATGGCGTATTTGATAAATATAAAACAGGATTGGGTATCAGAAAGTTCGAAAAGGTATATCACTGGTATCCTGAAATCCAACCCCAATATAAGGAATTATATTTCCAGGCTATGAAAGAGGATTATCAAAAGATAGCTGATGACAAAGAATTTTATGATTATATCATTGATGATTTAACTCCAAAAAGTAGAGAAATATTTTTAAATACAATATCTTCCAAAAATCATGAACAATTCGAGAAAAAGATGGAAAACATTCTACTTAAGGAAGAAATTGAAGAGTTAAAACAAACAAATGAAGAATTAACAACTTCCACAAGCTGGAAAATTACAAAACCACTAAGAAAAATAAAGAAAATTTTTAAATAGGTGTGTCAATTTATGGTTAAAGTTTCTGTTATAATGCCAGTATATAATGCTGAAGATTACTTGGAGGAATCCATTAAGGGAATATTGAATCAATCCCTCAAAGATTTGGAACTGATCTGTGTTGATGACGGATCCCAAGACAATTCACTTGAAATATTAAAGAAATTCGAAGCAAAAGACGAACGTGTTCAGGTATATCATCAGGAAAACCGTGGAGGCGGAGCCGCAAGAAACGTGGCAATCACCCATGCAACCGGAGAATACCTTTACTGCATGGATGCAGATGATATCATAGATAAGAATGCATTGAAAGAACTTTACAACGTAATCACTGAAAAGGATGTTGATTTTGTTGTATTTCAGGCAATGAACTATGATGATGAACTTGACAAATATTACCATGACAGATTTTATGACATGAATGAACTTGCCGATTTTGTAGGAGATAAAATATTCAACTATGAAGATTTGGGCGATTACATATTCGACATGTCAGTAACTCCATGGTGTAAGATTTACAACCTTGATTTCGTTAAAAGAAGCGGCGCCCAGTTTGCTGAAGGTCTTATTTTCCATGACAACATCTTCTTCTGGGATATATTATTCGAGGCAAAAAGAATATATTTCCACAGGAAATTCCTCTATACCCGTAGAAGACACATTAAATCATCAACAGGTGCCGGAGACAGACGTTACCTAAACTATATTACAATCTGTAACATGATTTGGGACATCTTCAAAAAGCACGGACTGTTCTACCAATATTTAAGAGGTCTCGGAATCAGAAAAACCAATAAGGTATTCCATTGGTATCAGTATATCCAGGATGAATATAAAGAGGAATATTTCCAGGCCATGAAAGAAGATTATGAAAAGATAGCTGAAGACAAAGAACTGTTCGATAAGCTCTATGAAGAATTGACCGATAAGGGAAAATTAATCATGGACAATACCCTGAAATCAGCTGACCATGAAGAATTTGATTACAATATGGAGAACTTTTTGCTTAAGGAAGAAAACAAGGCACTGAAAAGGCAAAATGAAGAATTGAAAGAGGAACATGTATTGCTGTTCAATTCAACAAGCTGGAAAATTACAAAGCCACTCAGATCAATAATGAAGATTTTTAAATAGGTGTAATACATGGTTAAGG
>JAEIGA010015406.1_pt1 | contig 11638 bp, 14 predicted proteins | sample 9270691 | NCBI WGS metagenome assembly JAEIGA01 (sample SAMN17057246, study PRJNA624740) | gut metagenome | biome: biome; isolation source: fecal sample | host: Bos grunniens | place: China: Xizang | collected 2019
GTATAATCAAAAAATAAATGAGGCTTAAAAATGGGCAACCTGAAAAAGAAACGGCGCAAAAAAATCGCCAAGCACAAACGTAAAAAGCAGTTGAAACTGTTGCGTCACAAAAACAAGTGACCTGAAGTTTCATTTCCGGTTCTTTCACCGGGAAGTATTCGCAACGTCCGTTTCCGGCATGGCTTTGTTGGTGACGGACGTTTGCTTTTAATGGCTGAACAACCTTTCGGATTTTAAATTATGAAAAAAGATTTGCGAAATTTTTCCACCAGCGATATTCTCATCTCGCCCTCCTTGCTCGCAGCTGATTTCCGTAACCTCGGCAGCGATATCGCCGAAGTCGCCAAGGCCGGTGCCGAACTGCTCCACCTCGACGTCATGGACGGCAAAATGGTTCCCAATATCTCCTTCGGCGTGCCGGTGATCGAATCCATCCGTCCGGATTCCGAACTGCTCTTTGACGTGCATCTTATGATCGACCGTCCGCTTTTTTACGCCGAAAAATTTGTCAAAGCCGGTGCTGATCATATCACTTTCCACGTCGAAAGTTCCGACGATCCCGCCGAAACCATCAAAGCGATCCATGATCTCGGTGTCACCGCCGGTATGTCGCTCCGCCCCGGAACCCCGGCGGAAGCCCTTTTCCCCTACCTCGATGACCTCGAACTCGTCCTCGTCATGACCGTTGAACCCGGTTTCGGCGGTCAGAGTTTCATGGCTGATCAGGTCGCGAAAATCGCCGAATTCAAAAAAGAAATCGCCCGGCGCGGCAAAGCCATCCACATCGAAGTCGATGGCGGTATCGGCGCCAAAACCGCCCCCTCCGTCCTCGAAGCAGGTGCCAATGTGCTGGTCGCCGGAACTGCAGTCTTCCGCCACCCCGAAGGCATGGCAGCAGGAGTCGCAGCGTTGAGATAAGGCGTTTATTGCGCGATTACGGGCGGCGGGCGCTCGTGTGCGCTAACGTCGTCAGCGGCAGGTCTCGTCAGGAAAACGAATGTTGCGCGATTTACGGGCGGCGGGCGCTCGTGTGCGCTAACGTCGTCAGCGGCAGGTCTCGTGAACAGGAGTTCACGTCGCCTGCCGCTTCCTTGTTATCATCCCACGATCATCCCGCCGGGAGGATCCGGCGATTTTGGATGCAAGGCTGGCTGGTGGTGCGGCGCTAAAGCGCACGCACAGCAGCTGGCGCTATGCCGGGAACCCATCGCCAACAGCGTTTTTTTTTCAGCAAGGTGCTCTGTTTTATTGGCGGCATCAGGCGCCGGGTGGATCGGGAGATTCCGGATGCATGGAGATCCGGTGTCAAAAATTGTATTTTACGGTGGGAGGCAAGCTGACCAGTTTCTGTTCCGCAACGGTGCGGTCATCGAATATCCACATCCGGCATTGCGGCTGATCCGGCGCCATTGGATCGTAGATCATATACAATCCGGCTTTGGCAAGCAATGGTGCGAGCCAGCCGCTGCAATGGTCACAATATTTCGTACAGGCTCCGGCATCATTGTCGAGTGCCTTGGACAGACTGGGACATTTTCGCATAAAAAATGCCAGCTCATGCTCCTTCAAATCCAGATCAAGATCGCAATTTTCCTCTTTACGGATCTTCAGATAGTAATCGTAAACGCCTTGCAGTCCGTGATTTTTAAACAATTCAAGGCAATGGAACTCCTGATGTCTGCTGATATGCAGATAGTACTCTTCGAGGTCATTTTTTTCATCCAGAAACTTGAATACTTCATTATAAAAACGGACAAAATGGTCGCTGGGAATCATAATTTACTCCGCCTTTTTAAAAGTTTGGATACAATGTCCTTCGCTGACGATCTCCAGCGAAGATTGCCACGGTGTTCCCTGACACATACCTTCATTTATGCACCGGGTTTGCAGGCAGCAATATTCTGACGGCTTCATGCCGAGTTTCCGCAAATGGCGCAATGCCGGACATTCAAAAACCTCAAGTTTGATACCGTCAGGCAGAATATCAAGTTTATACCGTCCATTTTCTCTGGTAAAAAACCAGTTGAGGTGTTCTATCAGCTCCGAAGCATCTCCGTCGGCAAGTTTGTCGTGGATCGATTTGTAAACTCTTTCTCCGGTACGGCGCAGGATCATCTCCAATGCCTCCACACCGTATTTGCCGGCGATATAATCCAATGTGGCATTGGTCGTACCATGGAAATCCATGTGCAGTTCATTATTTTCCTGATAACGCAGCATGATTCAATCCTTTATTTATTGTTCTCGAAAGGGAGAGATTGCTCAGGAGAAGGGAAAAACTTTTTTTCCCGGGAAAAAAAGTTTTTCCATTCTCCCGAACCCTCATCCCTTTTCAAAAAAAGCGAAGTATTTTACTTATATTTATAATGTCCATACTCGTAAAGCGAGCGCTTCACATTGCGCAGCTTGGAATAGAGCCTTGTAAAAATCGTTACTCGCCGTGTGCAATTAACCGTTTCCCTATCAAAAATATTACGAATCCTTTATATGGTGCAATTCTTTATAACGGTTCCACATCCAGGGAGATACGCAGATCTCCTCCAACGGCGGCAGAACGATTTTTTCCACTTCGCAGATCACGTCCGGCGGCAGCGGCGACATCCGGGAAATGCGCAGATTTTCCCGGAGTTGTCCGACGGTTTCCACGCCGGTGAGTACGCTTTTACTGCCGGGTTTGGCAAAGAGATAACGCAGAGCAAGTTCCGCCATGGGAATGCCGAGAGATTCCAACTGTTTACGCCGGACGGCGACTTCGCTGATGAAAATTTTTTCCATCGGCATCAGCAGCATCCCCTGCAGATAAGCCCCCCGGATAAAGCAATGCTGGCGATCGCTGAAACGGTGGTCAAAACGGTGATCAAGCAAACTGCATGGGATCTGCAGACAATCCGCATCGGCCGCATCATCTTTATGGGCGAGGGTATTGAGAGAAACTCCGGCATATTGGATCAAACCTTTATCCTTCATAGATTTAAGGATATCCAGATATATACTGTCCTCCTCAACATGGATGAGGGCGGCGGAGATCACTCCGGTCTGCAAACGACGGAGAGAATTTTGTAATGAATTTTCGATGAATTTTTCCGGGTCGCAATTTTCCGGGACTTTGGGAATCTTGGTCACGATCTTAAATTTGCCGGAAAGTTTCAATTGAGCAAGAGTTTTGCCGATGACCTCTTCGCTGTCGCCGTATTCCGGAGCGGTATCCAGCGCATTGACGCCATTGTCAAATGCTTCAGCAAGGATCTGCTGCACCGTTTCCGGAGCAGGTTTGCCGGAGGTATTGGCCACACCGTAATCCATTCCGAACTGCACCGTGCCCAGCATGAGTTTTGAAAAATTCATATCGCCGAATATCCCCCGTCGATGACCAGATTGTGGCCGGTGACAAAGTTCGATGCCGCACTTGCCAGATAGACGATCCCGCCTTTGAGATCTTCATGGCCGCAGCATCTGCCCAGCAAAGTGCGGGCGCTGTGCTGACGGTGGAAACGGTTGCGTTCTCCATCCCGGGGTTCCAGTCCGATCAGAGAAACACAATTGACCCGGATATTGTATTTGCCCAGTACACTTGCCGCCCAGCGGGTGAAGTTGAGCATGCCGCCTTTTTCGTAATGGTAGGCCGGACTGGGCCATTCAATGCCGTCGGTCTGCATGGAGGTGTTTTCATAATTGGCGTGATCGAGTCCCAGCATCCCCATATATGAACCGATATTGATTATGGAACCGCCGGACTCTTTCATCACCTCCGCCGCCAGCCGGGTCAGCAGAAAAAGCGCCGAAGCATTGGCATGCAGACTGCGGTCAAAATCCGCCATCGGCAGATCCCATCTGGCAAGAGCGGTACGGGCGACGGCATTGTTTACCAGAATGTCCAATTTACCGGATTCCCGGAGGATCTGTGCGATGACCCGGTGGATGTCATCCTCTTTTTCCAGATCCATCACAATTGTTTTCATTCCCGGATAGCTGGCGGCAAAGGTGGAGAGTTTCTCCAGATTGCGGGAAGCGATATAGACTTCGGCACCGGCTTCATACAATGCTTCGGCACACTGGGCGCCGTAGCCGCTGCGATCACCGGCACCGGTGATCAGAGCGACTTTGCCGGCAAGGGAAAACATTTCCAACACCTTCATGATCAATCCAGTTCAGCTTTAAATTCAGCGAGGCAATTATCAATGCGCGCCTTGGCGGCATCGGTGAGCGAATCCATTTCCTGGGCGATGGTAAACGGGGAAGCGATCAAGCCGAGCTTCATCAGGGCATATTTCTGACCGTTCCAGACATTGGCGAGGTCGATGCCGTAGACACCGTGGAACAGTTTGATCATCCGGTTCTGTGCGGCAACGGCACCGGGAATATCGCCTTTGTCAACGCAGGATGCGAGAGTTTTCATCATCTTGGAACAGAGAGCGCCCATGCCGCAGATCATACCGTCGCATCCGGCGATAAGCGCTTCATCGGCGGCCCATTCCTGACCTTCAAAAAAGAGGGTGTTCAGCTGCTGCTCTTCCCGGAGGATGAGCAGTTCCCGCCGGAGCCACATATTGGAAGAGGAATTTTTGATACCTTTCAAATTAGGATGGCGCATAATGGTTTCAAACTGGCCGAGCGAAAGATTGATGCCGTTATTGGGCGGACAATGATAATAGTAGACCGGTTTTTCAGCGGCATCCAGCACGGTCAGAATCGATTTCACCGGGTCGAGAGCGGAGGTTTTGCCGGGAAGCATGAAAACATAAGCATCGACATCATACCGGGCATAATCTTTCATGATTTCCAGAGAAAGCGGCAGACTGGTGGCATTGATACCGGCGAGCAGTTCCATGCGATGTTTGACGCAACCGACTGCGATCTCCACCGCTTCAGCTTTGAAGTCATTGGAAAAACTGCCCCATTCCCCCATGGAACCAAAGAGGAACACGCCGTCAATACCGTGGCGGATGTTGCGTTCCAGAATATTTTTCAATCCGGTTTTATCCAATTTGCCATTTTCCAGCAACGGAGTAACAGTTGCACTTATAACTTTTTTCATATTCAGTATTTCCTTGATAGTTTGATTTTTCATTCAGCCAGTGAAAATGGAGTTCCGACCGGGTTGCAGCAGGGAGATTCCGGGTCAAAAATATTCAAAGTACGGAAAATGAGTTTTGCCATCTCCAGATGACCTTTGCCGCCGGGATGGATGGCTTCTCCGAGCCAGAGTTTCAAAGTTTTTTCATCGGGGATATTGGTATTCCAGTGTTTCTCATGATCGACCAGAATGACCGATTCCGCGGCGGCGACCTGCCGGACGATCTGATTGTATTCCGGAAGTTTCTCGTAGCGGAGCATATATTTATCGTTTTCCGGAACGTGCAGGATCGTATTATTGGTCTGCAGTACCGGAATTGCGCCGTCAGAACGCATCCGGCGCACCAGTTCGATAAGATTATTCCGGTAATTGTCTGCATTTTTCAGTTTGACAATATCATTCATCCCGATAAGGAGCAGTACCACATCCGGATTGAAGCGGCGCACCCGCCACTCATAGCGTTTTTCATCCAGCAATTGAACGGTACTCTGTCCGCTGATTCCGGTATTGATGATCACATCGTAGAGAAAACGCATTTCCCAACGCACTCTTTCGGCGAAAATTTCCGGGAACGACCGGAAACCGTGGGTGTGCGCCGCCCCGTGAGTGATGGAATCTCCATAAAACACCCAAGTCCACGGCGCTGAAGCTTTGGATGCAAAATGCTGTGATATTTTTTCAAAATCGATTTGTGCCTGTGTCATATTCATACCTCATTGTTCTGCGAGTGACCATGGAGTTCCGACCGGATTGCAGCAGGGAGATTCCGGATCAAAGATATTAAAAGTACGGAAAATAAGTTTTGCCATTTCCAGATGACCTTTGCCGCCGGGGTGGATGGCTTCACCCTGCCAGAGTTTCAAAGTTTTTTCATCGGGGATATTGGTGTTCCAATATTTATTGTGATCGATCAGAATGACCGATTCAGCGGCGGCAACATCCCGGATGCACTGATTGTACTCCTGCCATTTTTCATAGCGGATCATATACTCCTCTTTTTCCGGTACCGGAAGGATCTTTCCGTAGGTCTGCAATACCGGGATAGCGTTGTCATCGCGCACCCGGCGCACCAATTCGACGAGATTATTCCGGAATTGTTCCGTACTTTTCAACCTGATTATATCGTTTCCTCCGATGATGATCAGTACTGCATCCGGATTGAAGCGGCGCACCCGCCACTCATAAAATTCCGGCTCCAGCAGCTGAATGGTACTCTGTCCGCTGACCGCAGTATTGATGACCACATCATAAAGAAAACGCATCTCCCAGCGCACTCTTTCGGCGAAAATTTCCGGAAATGCCCGGAACCCCCGGGTGTGCGCCGCCCCGTGAGTGGCAGAATCCCCATAAAAAATCCACGTCCACGGCGCTGAAGCTTTGGAGCCGAGGTGCTGTGAAATCTTTTCCAAATCAAGCTGTGCCTGAGTCATGCTATTACCTCAGTTTACTTTTATCGTCCGCAGTTTGGTTTCATGCAAGGTGCTGGTGCAATCCGGTTCGCCGCCGCAGCAGTAGCCGAGGTGGAGCAGATCGCCATCAAAAAACATCGCAATATAACAGTAACCGTGGTCGGGAGCATCTTCCAGAATACGGTGGTTTTCCCAGGTGGTTCCCTCGTCGGAACTTTCGGCAATGACCAGCGGGGTGCGGGACCATTTCGCAGCGGTACTGCGCACACTTCGGAGCGGACTGTGATCGTTCCAGACAGCATAAAGTTTTCCGTTGGCGGGATTCCGCTTCATAGACATGGGGGACTCCGGAGAGATGAATTCAGCGGCGGGGATGCCCTGACTCCAAGTTTCACCATTGTCGTATGAAAAAGCTTTGTATTGACAACCGGCGGCGGTACGGATGAAACACATCACCCGTCCATCCCTGAGTTCGATCACCCCCGGTTCCATAAAGCCGCGCGGCAGTCGGCCGGTGGGATAAATGTAATGCTTTGCCATATTCCACGTCAAACCATTGTCATCGGAAACAAAGAATTTGATTATGCCATCGCTCAGCCGGCTGCCATGATACTGATGGTGAGCGGCAGGCAGGATAAGCCGGCCGTTTTTCAATTGTATCAGGCGGTCATTGTTGACGACAAAGTATCCGTAAGGCACATTGGCGATCTCGACCGGATCGCTCCAAGTGGCAGTTTCGTCATCGGAAAAAACAATTTTCGGGCGGCAATCGATAAAATTTTCCCAGCCGGGGACGGTGGATTTTTCCAGATAGACCATCGCGATCCGGCCGTTCTGCAGACGCAGAAGCGAGACCGACATCAGATTCATTTTGGAATTTTTCAGCACGGTAACGGGTTCGCTCCAGCTGGCACCGTTATCTTTGGAAATCACCGCCGCGATATCCGCAGAAGCGTGATCGTGGCCGAATTCGCCATTGTATCGGGAATAGGCAAAATAGAGCGTTCCGTCGGCAAGTTTTACAAAGGCGCCTTCAGAATTCCGGGGATTGCCCGGAACAGTATGTTTTAAAATGTGTTCCATATTTTTTTTGACCTTTTTCTTTTCCACAGCCCGGGCGGAGTTTGTCCACAGAAGCGGCAGAAGTAACAATGCTCCAAAAAAATGTAATTTTGACATTCAGCTCCTCAATTATTTGAATGGCGGCAATTCCGGATCTGCCTGCCAGGGAACAAAATGCAAACTGTAAAGATCGCTGTTCCTGGCGCGGATCGCCAATTGAACGACCTTGCCCTGCAATGCCCGGAGATCGGGACCGTGAGTTTTCCAGCGGGCGATCATTTCCAGGTCGTCGCCGATCTCCGGCAGACTCTCTTCAAAGGTGTAACCGGGGATGGGGACGCCGTTTTCATCCCGGAATTCAGCGGTGAATCCGCCGAAAGCACCGGTGGCAATATTCAAACTCAAGCGGCCGCCTTCAAAGGTAAACTGCGGAGTGGTCAGCTCGCCGCCCTTAAAGCCGAAGTGCAGCGAAACAAAACCATCCATACGCAGATGGTAGCGGCGGATACGGACACATCCATCGCCCCAGCAGCATTCCGGAGAGTAAAATGAGAGTTCATCCGGCGCACCGTGACCCAATTTAGATTTGGTCACCGCCATACCGATCGCCACCGAACCTGCTCCGTAAAACCACGAATCATCCTGCGGCGGCGGTTTGAGCATACTGTCGCCCCATCCCTTGAAATTCATTCCGTCCCGGCTGGCGAGCAAAACCGTTTCCGTAGCCGCCAGAGCATAGCGCATCTGCTTTTTGACATGGAATTTTCTCATTTCCAAGTAGGGACGCGAAAAGAGCCGGGCGTTCCATTCGCCCTCCGGATCGGTATTTGGGATCCGTTCTTTGTAAGGGGAGGGCAGATGCATTCCCGGGGTCATGGAACCGTCCACATAGCGCATGGGAAATCCCAACAGGATATGCGGCGCCCGGAAGTAGGGACGGATGCCGTTGGTATACAACTCCTGCCCCAGAGCGAACAAACTGCTGAAGTCAGAATCGAAGCGGAGCCATTCCTGATTGGTGAAATTTACAAAGTCTTCAGTAATGTGGCTCATGATCGTCCGTTTCCAGGTGAATCCATCATTGCGGAATCCCCGGTGATAGAGGCGGTATTTACCGATATTGGGATCGTAAAATGCCTGATTGGGCGAATCGTAACCGCTGTTTTCGCCAAGCGCAAACTTGCCATGTTTCTGCTTGAAGTCAAATCCGTCCGGAGAGACAAAGAGGAACAGCGCACCGTCCCGCACCTTTTCATTGGTCACGATAAGTTTGTAACGCTCATCGGCCGGACACTCCGGATTGGTGTCGTAAAACGCGGTGGAAACTGCCGGACACAGATTGATCTCTTCACCGTAGATGAGGTTTGCGGTCATCTCATTGTCGAGCACCACATTGTATCCGGAAGCGCGCAAATTGACCTGACAGCGCCGGAATTCGATACCGTCGTAACTTTCGGCGACGCACAAGGTGAAATCCGGAACCCCCGCCGGATCGGAGGCGGTCGGGAATCTGCCGTGTGCCCGGTAATAGTAGAGATAACGTTCTCCGTCATAGATAAGAGAGTTGAAACAACCGGAGTTGTTGCTGTATTCATGCTGTTCATCCAACGTGAGCACCACCTCATCGGGGATCAATTCATGCACCCGCTGACAGACATCTCCATTTAATGAATCAATAAAAAAACCGTCGACAAAAAGTTCCCGCTTATCTCCCAGATCGTAGGCTTTTTCCGGTTTCTCAAAGCCCGGCCAGACCGAAGCGGTTATACTTCTGGAATTCGCATTCGCCATATATTCCTCCATCATATTGGATGATTTTTCAGTATGGTGTTTACTATATCCCACCCGCAAAACTTTTTCAATAGGAAATTTGTTTTATTGAGTGTAAGTTTGTTGGATTGCGACTTTTCAGCATAAAAAAATGGTTTTACGATCGTTTTTTTATTCTTACAGTGCTTCATATCGTATTTTTTTTAGCTATTTAACTTGAATTGAACTGCATCAGAACTATATTATCATCCATCACACCAACAGGAAAACTTTTATGCAGAATCCGGAAAAATATTGGCAGGGAGAACCGGCAGACAAATCAGTAATGCTCGAACACTTCACCCGGGCTTTTATGAATAATGAACGCCCCGGACTTCATTATCTGCACGCCTACCCCGGAGAAAACCGTTCCGCAGAATCACTCTACACTTTGCGGATATGCAAAATGGAATCCACCGGTATCCTGCCGGAGATCCATGCCGCTTTTGACGGGATACCTTCGGTCCGGACGGTTCAGCCGCACGATATCCTGCTGGGCAGTTACAACGGCAGTAATCAGGTGTTGAATTCCACGCAGACATTCCACGGCGGAGTTTCCATCATATTTCACACCCACCACATCCGGCTGCACTACTGCCGTTTTGAATATGGGAAACCGGTGATCAACCTCTGTTATTATGCTCCTGCGGCCTCCGGGGCATTGCTTCACATGGCAAGAGCACTGGACAGTTTGATCCACACTCCGCCGTCGGCGGGACGGGATAAGTGCTGCCATGCGCTGTTGGAAGCATTGGTACAGCAATTATACAATGAGCTGCTCAACACTCCGGCAGAACTGACTTCGGGGATCAATCCGCTGGCCAACAAATTAAAATACTTCATCGAACAGAATTTTTACCGCATGATAAACTGTTCAACTATTTGCGAAGAGTTGAATCTGAACCGTTCTTACGCCTCCAAACTGTTCCACGACAGCCACGGAGTGACGATGAACAATTATCTGCTCAATCTGCGGCTGGAAGCTGCTAAAAATCTGCTTGAAAGCGAAGATAATGTCAAAATTTCCGAAATCGCCCGGCAATGCGCCTTCCAGGATCCGGGGTATTTCATCCGGATCTTCCGTCAGCAATACGGCTGTACCCCCGGCGAATTCCGTCAACTGCACCGCCGCTGATTTCTGCTGCAGCAATCAGCGTTTTTCCGGAGTGTACTCCACCTTTTATTTGTTATAAATCGTTTCAGTTTTTTTAGATTTTTTATAGAGCCATAAAAGAGTCAGTGTCATGCAAATAGGAAATATCGTTGCTGCAAGCAAGCCGTTTTTCAGATTTTCGCCTGTTATTTCTGCAATTTTCCCGACTGATACCGGTCCGGCTGTTGCCCCAAGATCACCGGCCAATGCCAGAAAGGCAAACATCGCAGTTCCTACGCCGGGACATTTCCGGGAAGAAAGAGTGATCGTTCCCGGCCACATAATTCCTACAGCAAGACCGCAAAGTGCGCATCCGGCCAATCCCAGTACCGCCCAGGAAGCAAGTGCGGCAACCAGATAACATATAACGGCAGAAAAACTGCACAAAAACATCGTTTTGACCAAATTGAGTTTTTCGCTGAACTTTCCGTACAGCATACGGGCAATTCCCATAAATGCGGCAAAAAGACACGGCCCGACCAAATCGCCAATGAGTTTGGAGACTTTCAACGCTGCTTCTGTGAAAGCGGAGGCCCATTGACACATGGTTGCTTCCGATGCCCCCGCACAAATCATCAAAAATATCATCATCCAGAACATAGGCACACTCAACAGCTGCCGGATACTCATGTTTGTTCCCTCTTCTCCCAGTTTTTCTATGGGGCAGCTTATAAAGTTTACGGCATTATAAAGAGGGATCAGGGCCCAGAGGAGTGTCAGGATTTTCCATTGAGCTATTCCGAATAAAGCAAAAAACAACGTTGAACCGAGAATTACTCCTACGGCTCCCCAACAGTAAAAAGAGTGCAGCAAACTCATTACGCCAGCCTTGTTTTCAAAAGGACAGGCTTCAACAATGGGACTTAACAGGACTTCGATCAATCCGCTTCCAATGGCATAAAGTCCCACTGCGATCAATATACCTGCAAATGCGTTGGGCATCAGATCAGGCAGGAACGTCAAAAGCAGCAAACCGGCTGAAGATAACAGTTGCGAAGCTATGACACAAAGGCGGTAACCGATTTTATCCGCATATTTTGCCGCAACTATATCCACAAGCAGCTGGGTAAAGTAAAAAACAAGCGGGATCATGGCAAGCTGTTCCAGACTTATGCCCTAAGTTCCCTTGAA
>JAEIGA010015407.1_pt1 | contig 11638 bp, 11 predicted proteins | sample 9270691 | NCBI WGS metagenome assembly JAEIGA01 (sample SAMN17057246, study PRJNA624740) | gut metagenome | biome: biome; isolation source: fecal sample | host: Bos grunniens | place: China: Xizang | collected 2019
CATATCCATAAATATTGTTATTATAGATTACAGCCATATTTAACATCATTTCACCCTTTGTGCTTTCAAGAACAAGATCCGCTAATAAGACCATATATAATTTGCCCTGAACATGCTCTGATATTTTTTTATATTCTTCTACAGGACAGCTTGAAAATTCTTTAACAGCCATATATTGCTTAAATCCTTGAAATGATGGAATAAGCATAGCCACAGCACCTACAGTAAAGGCACTGAACAGGGTTTTCATAAAAACAAATGACATAACAAATAACGCTGCAGAAAACAAAATATAAACGATCATATTGGATTGGCTTTTTTGCTTAAGTTCATCGATATAGCCATAAATGCCTATAGCTTTTTTATTATTCTCCATAATTACACCTTATTTCTTTTTCTTCTTATGTACATTTCGAATGGTTTTTTTCTTCGTCTGCTTTGGCTCTTCTTTCTTAAATGATTCACCGCGTTTTGGACGAATGAGACACTTTTTATCAAAACCGATCAAATCTGTACGGTGGGCTTTTTCTAAAGCTTCACGTACAAGTTCATAATTCTTTGGATTACGGTACTGAATCAAGGCTCTTTGCATCGCCTTTTCATGCGGATCCTTTGGTACATAAACCGATTCCATGGTTCTTGGATCTAAACCTGTATAATACATACACGTTGACAATGTGGATGGTGTCGGATAAAAATCCTGAACCTGTTCCGGCATATAACCTAAATCTCTCAAATATTCAGCCAGAGCAATGGCTTCTTTCATGGTTGAACCCGGATGAGAAGACATCAGATAAGGCACAAGATACTGCTCTTTTCCAAGTTTTGCATTCATCGCTTTATAATCCTGTACAAACTTGCGATATACCTTATTGCCCGGTTTACCCATACGTTTTAAAACAGGATCTGCGACATGTTCCGGAGCCACTTTTAACTGACCGCTAACATGATGTTCACAAAGTTCTCTTAAAAATGTATCATCTTTATCTGCATTAACATAATCAAATCTTATACCGGAGCGTATAAAGACTTTTTTTACCCCCGGTAATTCACGCAGTTTTCTAAGAAGTTTTAAATAATCTGTATGATCAACTTTTAAATTTTTACATGGTTCAGGGAACAAACACTGTTTGTTCTTACATACACCTTTGGTTAATTGTTTTTCACAAGATGGATGTCTGAAATTCGCAGTCGGACCGCCCACATCGTGAATATATCCTTTAAAATCCGGATCCCATGTAAAACTTTTTGCTTCGTTAATAATCGAATCATGACTGCGAGTCTGGATCATTCTGCCTTGGTGGAAAGTTAAGGCACAAAAACTGCATCCGCCAAAACAGCCTCTGTTGCTTACAAGACTGAATTTAACTTCTGTAATCGCAGGAACACCGCCTAAAGCTTCATACGATGGATGATAAGTTCTCATGTAATTCAACCCATACACTCGATCCATCTCTGTCGTAGACAATGGTTTTGCCGCTGGATTCTGAACAATATACAAGTGATCGTTATATTTTTCCACCATACGCTGACCACTGAACGGATCCGTGTTTGTATACTGAACATAAAAACTTTCTGCGTATTTTCGTTTGTTTTCAGAAATTTCCTGGAAAGACGGAAGCATAATGGCATCATAAACAGAATCCAAAGACTTTGTTTTATAAACAGATCCATCAATAAATGTAATGTCTTTAATATCCATGCCACTATTTAAGGCATCAGCCATCTCAACAATGGAACGTTCTCCCATTCCATATAATAGAAGATCCGCACCGGAATCTAACAAAAGAGAGCGTTTCATGGAATCGCTCCAATAATCATAATGTCCTAATCGACGCAGACTGGCTTCGATCCCTCCGATAATGATTGGAACATCTTTATATGTCTGTCGAATCAGATTTCCATACACTTTCGTTGCATAATCCGGACGTTTGCCAAAGACACCACCCGGTGTAAATGCATCATTATGACGTCTTTTTTTAGAAACTGTATAGTGATTCACCATCGAATCCATATTTCCGCCGGAAATTAAAAAACCCAGTCTTGGTTTTCCAAAAACATCAATACTTTTTTTATTTTTCCAATCCGGCTGGGAAATAATTCCCACCCGGTAATTGTTGGCTTCAAGAATACGGCTGATAATTGCATGCCCAAACGATGGATGATCCACATAAGCATCTGCAATGACATAGACAAAATCCACTTCATCCCAGCCTCTTGCTTCCATATCTGCCCTGTTTATCGGTAAAAAATCTCTTATCATAATAGTTCCTCATAACTTGTTATATAATGATCTGCCAAACGCATCTTTTCTTCTTTATCTTTCATTGAATAAATATCTTCAACAGCATATACCTTCATTCCTGCCCGTTTTCCGGCAATAATGCCAACCGGAAGATCTTCAAACACAATACAGTCTTTTGGAGATACCGAAAGTTTAGAAGATGCTGTCAAATACACTTCCGGCTCCGGTTTACCATTTTTAACTTCATCTCCAGTCACCATGGTTAAGAAATATTCTTCGATGCCATGACTTTTTAAAATAGCCTCTGTTAAAAACCGGGAATTACTTGTTGCAATGCCGCACAGAATCCCTTTTATTTTAAGATTTTCGAGGAACTCTCGCACATAAGGCTTTAACGGAACCTCGTTTGTATATTTATCATAAGCCATTGAATTCCATGTATTTTGAATGTCTTCCAAACTATCCTCAATTCCAAAGGTTTCTTTAAAATAAACCGCAGTTTGATACATGCTAAGACCTTCAATGTCCTGCTGTAATGTTTCCGGTACCGGAATATCAAATCGATTCAGATAATCCACATCAATCTCTTTCCACATGGACATCGAATCAACCAAAGTTCCATCCAAATCAAACAGCACAGCTTTTACATTCTCAAGCATTAAGTCCCTCCAATTCTTTTACAGTCAATGGACGATACTCTCCTGTTTTTAAAGAATCATCCAAAATAAGAGTTCCCATAGATAATCGTTTTAAGTAAACAACTTCTTTTCCAACCGCATGAACCATACGTTTTACCTGATGGAATTTACCCTCATAAATTTTTAATTCTATTTCACAGGAATCTTCTGCTGTACTAAGTATCCTAAGTTCCGAAGGCAATGCATCCAATTCGTCATCCACATGAAATCCCTCTGCAAAAGTTTTCACATCTTCTTCGGTCATGACACCTGCAACCTTTGCATAATAAACCTTTGCAACATGACGCTTTGGAGATAATAATCGATGTGCTAATGCACCGTCATTTGTCAAAAGCAGCAGCCCTTCGGTATCTTTATCCAAACGCCCGACAGGAAAAAGATCTTTTCGCACGCTGTCTTTGATCAAATCTACAACCGTTCGGTCTTTTGAATCTTCTGTTGCCGAAACAACACCCGCCGGTTTATTCAGCATGATATATTCGTATTCAACATATAACACAGGTGTGCCTTTCCAAGTCACATGATCCGAAGCATCAACTTTAACTTCCGGACGCTTGGCAACTTCTCCGTTAATCTTAGCAAATCCTTTTTTTATTCCCTGTTTAACTTCACTTCGGCTTCCTATGCCCATTTCTGTTAAAAACTTATCTAATCTCAATGTTCTATCTCCTACATCCAACGCCATCCGGATGGATATTTATTCTTAAGTGTTCCTCCGGACACTTTTCCCCAGCCAAGTGAATGTCCGCAAACACCGACAATATACCAGCCATTTTTAAGATCCGTCGAAACTTCTAATGTTTCACATTTTAAATATTTAATAACACGTGGATCATCAAGTTCAAGATCGATCCAGTGATCACATTCTTCCGGTGACAAACCTCTTGCAAAAAATCCGGATGGTTCGAAACGTTTTTTCTTAATATCACCAAGATACCATCCTGTACGCATACGACGAAGTTTTCCAAGCGAACGCATGTTTTCAGGCAAATAACTCAAATGATCTCCCTGAACAACCAAACGTGATGGATCAAACGTAATATTCACACCACCTTCTTTTAAGAACTGTTCAAATTCTTCCGGCATTGCTTTCATACCTTTTTCGCCCATCTCTTTGGCATGTCCGAAGCTATCACCATCTTTTTGTAAAAGGGCTGTAAAATGACCTTCGCCGTGTAAATGATGTGGCCAGAGACGTTTGGAATATGCGATTTCTTCCGGACCGTCAACCCATTCCGGATGACCACTCATAAGACCGTCACCTGTCTGTTTAATTGGAATAACATGCATATCCGGATATGTATCCAAAATATATTTTAATGTTCCTTCATTTTCTTCAACAGAAAATGTACATGTTGAATACACCATCATACCGCCCGGTTTTAACATAGCAATTCCGCTGTCAACAATCTGTCTTTGAAGTTTTGAAAAGAAATCCGGACCATTCTTTTCCCATGCTTTCATCATTGAAGGTTCTTTACGAAACATCCCTTCTCCCGAACATGGTGCATCAATCAAAATCTTATCAAAATATTCTGGAAATACAGGCACAAGATTCTTTGGATCTTCCGTTAAAACAATACCGTTGCGCACGCCGCTGGCTTCAATATTCTTAAGCAGCGCTTTTGCACGAGATGCACTGATATCATTCGATACTAAAATTCCTGTACCATTAAGCTTTGCTGCAAGCGCCGTACTTTTACCGCCCGGAGCCGCACACATATCTAAAATATAATCACCTTCACTTACAGGTAAAACCTGGGCAGGGAACATGGCACTTGGCTCCTGAATATAATAGAGTCCTGCATGATACAGGGCATTTTTAGAATATTCACGACCGCCGTTATAATAAAAACCGGTTGGACACCAGGATACCGGTTCTAAATCCTGATGTGTCATTTCAAGATATGCTTCCGGTGTGATTTTCAATGTGTTCATACGAAGTCCGGCATAAGTCTTTTCATCATAACTGTTTAAAAACGCTTCATATTCTTCTTTTAATAATTCTTCCATACGAGTTGCAAACTTTTCTGGAAGCTGTTCTTTTAATGTTTTTCTCATAATTATCCTCGTCTATCAAATCTATTCTAAAATAACATCATCCGCTAAATCCATTCCGTCAGCTGCCGTTGTTGCAAGTTCATCGCAGCGTTCATTTTGGGGATGACCGGCATGCCCTTTGACCCAGTTCCAAGTCACTTGATGAGGTTCGATAACTTTTAACATTCGTTTCCAAAGATCCACATTCTTCACAGGTTCATTCTTCCCACGTTTCCAGCCTTTTTTAATCCATCCGTCAATCCAGTGCTGATTAAAAGTATTGATCACATACTGTGAATCCGAATAAACTTCCACTTCACATGGTCGATTTAATGCTTCAAATCCAGCAATAACTGCCATGATCTCCATGCGATTGTTTGTTGTTTTTTTATAACCTTTTGAAAGCTCCTTTGCATGAAGCTGTCCCTTGGGATCGATATATTCTAAAATTGTTCCATAACCGCCAGGTCCATCCGGATTTCCCCTTGCAGAACCATCGGTATACATTGTTACTTTCATCATAAAAATCACCCTTATTATTTTTAGACATACATAATTTATTTTATCATCATTATGTAGTTATGGCAACTTCTCAAATATGAAAGTCCATGAATCTACATGACATTTCAACAATTAAAAAAGGGGCTTTTGAATCTTCAAAATCCCCCTTTCATCTTTTATATGATTACAAATACGACACCTCCATTGCTGTCATTCATAATCTTCTGTAAGGTTTCCTGTACTTTTAATCGGCTTTCATCTGTCATGCGAGCTACTTTTGTCTGTATGCCCTCCTCGACCAGCTGACCAACAGATTTTCCAAAAATCAATGTATTCCACATAGTTTCCGGTCCTTCTTTACTGTTAGCTCGAATATAACGTATTAAATCCTCTGCCTGTTCTTCCGTTCCGACAATCGGTGCAATCTCTGTCTCTACATTCGCAGAAATCATATGAATCGAAGGTGCTGAAGCTTTAATATTTACACCGTATTTACTCCCGTGCCGAATCAATTTCGGTTCATCAAAGACCACTTCTTCAGCTTTTGGCGTAACTAAACCATATCCCTGTCCACGAACCGCTGTTACAGCCTGAGAAATCTGATCAAAAGCATCTTTTTTATCTGCTAATTCACGGATCATTTGATAAAATTCATATTCGCCATTCACTTTGGTACCGATCAATTCCGAAAGCATCTCAAAATAATATTCCAGTTTCAATTCTAAATGAATGCGAATCTCTCCATTCGACATATTTAGATTTTCAATGTAATATTTTGAGATCCATGGTTGCTCCAGCATCGATTCATTTTCACGAAATTCACGCATAGAAAATGTAGAACCTACAAGATTTTTCGTTGTTTCAATCAACTTTTTCTTAAGTTCATGATCTTTCGGCAAAATATCTACCCATCGAGGCATAAAAAAAGATAGATTTGATACAGGAAATTCATATAAAATCGATTGCATGATCATGTCTATATCTTGCTTTCTCAATTGATCACAATTAACAGCATGACATTTGACATGATATTTATCTTCAATGGACTTTTTCAAATTTTGTGTTTCTTCCGAAAAAGGTTTTGCACTGTTTAATAAAATCACAAAAGGTTTTCCTATATTTTTTAGTTCAGAAACTGCCTGTTCTTCCGCGGGAATATACTGACTTCGTGAAAATTCACCAAAACTGCCGTCCGTTGTTATTACAAGTCCGATTGTGGCATGTTCTTTAATCACTTTGCGTGTTCCGATTTCTGCTGCCTTTGTAAATGGAATCGGTTCATTATACCAGGGAGTCATCACAAGACGTTCATTTCCATTTTCTTCATGACCTTTTGCACCGTCTACCATAAATCCAACACAATCGATACAACGAATTTTCACCTTCACCTGATCATCAATGGGTACTTCCACTGCAGTTTTAGGTATAAATTTAGGCTCTGAAGTCATGATCAATGCACCTCCGCTGCTTTGCGGCAATTCATCTTTTGCCTGTTCACGACTATGTATATCTGCGATACGAGGTATGACCATCATATCCATAAAACGTTTGATAAATGTCGATTTTCCTGTTCGCACAGGACCAACCACTCCCAAATAAATTTCACCGCCGGTTCGAAGGCGAATGTCTTTATATAGATTAAACGGATCCATAAAAAACCTCCTCACATATACTTCTATAAATATATGCAAGAAGGTTTGTTTTATAACCATTGATTATATAATTGTAAAATCTGATTCCCAACGAACCAACTCAATAAAATACCTATCGATAAATAAGGCGCAAATGCAAATCTCCTTGATCTCAAAAAATAGTTTTTATTCATCATAAAATGTGATGCAACTAATACACATGCAAGGAAGAATGCAAGAATATTTCGCTGCCAGCCCAGAAGAATGCCTGTAAAGGCCATCAGTTTAATATCTCCGCCTCCAATTCCATTACCCTTAGTTAAGATATAGATCACAATCAATCCAAAACTAACCGATAAAAAGCCAAAGATACAATCGATCCATTGTTTATGAAGCAATACGGCATTAATAAAACCTAGTATTAAAAGTATTACGTAACTATTCTTTGGAATTCTGAAATATCGAATGTCCGTCACACTTACATTCAACAACACAAGGATCAATAGGATTGAACAAATAACATGCCATAAGCAGCAAATCATCAATCTTTTATCCTTGCTAAAACGTCACACAAAAGACGATAGTTACGTTCAACCGATGAAATACTTACATGTTCATCTGGTGTATGAATATCGATACTATCCGGTCCAATGGAAATAATATCTAAATCCGACATCTTTTCAGAGAACAGACCGCATTCAAGACCTGCATGAATCGCCGCAATCTCAGGTTCTTTACCAAACAATTCTTTATAGGATTGCACCGTAATCTGTCGAATTTTAGAATCCTGTCTAAATGACCAATGTGGATATTCACTTGTATATTCATAGGCCCCGCCAACAAATTCAGCAAGATACTGAAGTTTATCACTCATTAAGTATTTAAGACTCTTTTTACTGCTGCGAAGTGCCCATGAAAATTCAACATAGTCTGCTTCCGTAGAAACAACACCAAGATTCAAAGAACTTTCTACAAGTCCCGGAAGTTCCATGCTCATAGTCTGGATACCATTGATTGACTGAATGTATACAAATAAAATACGTTCCATATCAACCGGATGAATAATATTCATATTTCTGGATTCTGTATCCTCTATAATAAATTCAACATTGACACAAGGATCCGCCACTCCAAATTCATCTTTAAGATCAGCCATGAAATTCTTTGTGACCTCTTCAAGTATCGTTAACATATCTGGCTGAATAACGACCAGCGCTTCTGCTTCACGAGGAATTGCATTCTCTTTCATCCCTCCGGAAACTTCACAAACACCAACATTCATCACTTTAAAAAGTTCAAACAAGAATCTTCCTAAAAGTCGGTTGGAATTCGCTCTTCCCATCTGAATTTCCACACCGGAATGACCTCCCTTAAGACCATTCACTTTTAAAGTTACCGGAATGCCTTCCCATTTCACATAACGAATCGGCATCTGGATGCGACTTCGCATGCCTCCGGCACAAGATGTTAAAATCTGACCTTCCTGCTCATTATCAATATTAATCATATATTTCGCTTTCAGGTCACTTGTATCTAATGCATGTGCCCCTGTCATCCCAACTTCTTCATCGGTTGTAATAACAACTTCAAGCTCCGGATGAGATAATGTCTCATCTTCAAGAATCGCAAATGCTAACGCTACAGCAATTCCGTCGTCCGCACCAAGGGTTGTTCCGGTGGCATAAATCATGTCATCGATAACACGTAATTTTAATCCTTCATTTTCAAAATCAAAGTCCACGTCACTGTTCTTTTCACAGACCATATCCATGTGGCCCTGAAGCATCACGACCGGTGCATTTTCATATCCAGACGATGCAGGTTTACGAATAATGACATTTTTAGCATCATCCTGTTTAACCCAAAGATCGTGGGATTTAGCAAAAGCCACGCAGTAATCACTGATGGCTTCTACATTTCCTGATCCATGGGGAATTGCACAGATTTCTTCGAAATAATGAAACACTCTTTCCGGTTTCAATCCTTTTAAAATATCTGACATAAAAGTTCCCCCGTCAATCTTATTAATTTTTAAAGCTGTGAATTGGCGCCGGAATACGTCCGCCACGGTTAACAAAAGCATCACATGCAAAATTATTTACCGGCATAATTGGCGCATAACCGAGAAGACCGCCAAATTCAACCATTTCACCGACGCCTTTTCCGATTACAGGAATGATACGTACAGCTGTTGTTTTCTGGTTAATCATACCAATGGCCATTTCATCCGCAATAATCCCTGAAATAGTTGTTGCTTTTGTATCACCAGGAATAGCGATCATATCTAAACCTACAGAGCAAACACAGGTCATCGCTTCTAATTTTTCCAATGTTAATGCACCTGCCTGAACTGCATCAATCATGCCCTGGTCTTCAGACACAGGAATAAACGCACCGGAAAGGCCGCCAACATAAGAAGATGCCATAACACCGCCTTTTTTCACCTGATCGTTAAGAAGTGCAAGTGCTGCTGTTGTTCCAGGCGCACCAACACGTTCAAGACCTATTTCTTCAAGAATTTCAGCAACACTGTCGCCTACAGCCGGTGTTGGAGCTAAAGATAAGTCGATAATACCGAATGGCACATTCAAACGATGCGATGCTTCCTGAGCAACTAACTGACCCACACGAGTAACTTTAAATGCTGTCTTTTTAATGGTTTCACAAAGAACACCAAAATCTTTTCCACGAACTTTTTCAAGAGCACGTTTAACAACACCAGGTCCGCTGACACCAACATTGATGACAACATCACCTTCTGTGACACCATGAAATGCACCTGCCATAAATGGATTATCATCCGGTGCATTACAGAAAATAACAAGTTTTGCACATCCTAAAGAATCTGCATCTTTTGTTAATTCTGCTGTTTCAATGACTTTTTCGCCTAATAATTTAATGGCATCCATATCAAGTCCTGTTTTTGTAGATCCAACGTTCACTGAACTGCAAACACGTTCTGTACATGCCAGTGCCTGTGGAATGGATTCGATCAAAAGACGATCACTGGATGTCATTCCTTTGGATACAAGTGCAGAAAATCCGCCAAGGAAGTTTACTCCAACCTTTAACGCAGCCTGATCTAATGTTTTTGCAATTTTCACATAATCTTCAATTGTTTTACAGCAGGAACTACCTACCAAACTGATTGGTGTAACCGATATACGTTTATTTACAATAGGAATACCAAACTGATTTTCAATATCACAGCCTGTAGATACAAGATCCTTAGCACATGTTGTAATTTTATTATAAATGTTTTCACATACCTTATCGACATCCGCATCGCAGCAGTCCAAAAGGCTGATGCCCATTGTAATTGTACGAACATCCAGATTGGACTCTTCAATCATTTTGTTCGTTTCCTGAACTTCGTATAAATTAATCATACTTTCACTCCTTAAATTCTGTGCATACAATTAAAAATGTCTTCGTGCTGCATTTTAACTTTTACGCCAATCTGTTCACCAACTAATTTTAATTCTTCTGAAAGAACTTCAAATGATTTATCCGATCTGTGAATATCTGCGATCATCATCATATTAAAATATTCCTGAACGATAGTCTGAGAAATATCTAAAACATTGACATTGTTTTCAGATAAATATGTACAAACTTTCGCTATGATACCAACTGTATCTTTTCCAATAACTGTAATAATCGTTTTTTTCATTTATTTTTCCTCCCATAGTACATAATTAATCAATGTTGTATAATTTGCCTGCACAATCTCTCGGAGCCACTTCCACACAGATTGTTTTATCTACTTCATTCTGAACAGTAGCCAAAGCAAGATCTGGATAATTATTTTCTTTACTTAGATGTCCAAGAATAACATTTTTTAAGCAATCATGGGTAAGTTCAACAACCAATTCGGCTGCTTTTTCATTACACAAATGGCCTTGATCACCTAAAATACGTCGTTTTAGATAATATGGATACGGACCTGCCTGCAGCATATGAATATCATGATTTGCTTCAACATAAAGCAGATTAGATGATTTTAAATGTCCTACAATTCGGTCATCATAAAATCCTAAGTCCGTTACCATGCCAATTTTTTTATCATTTTCATGCATCACATAACTTACCGGGTCTGCGGCATCATGCGAAATTGAAAAAGATTCTATAGACATATTTCCGATATCAAATGTCTTACCTGCTTCGATTATTTGAAACAACTCTCGATCAAGCTTGCCTAAATTTTCCATATCAAGGATTCTTTTGATCGTTTTTTCAGTTCCATAGATTGGTATATGAAACTTTCTTGAAAGAACACCTAATCCCGAAATATGATCGGTATGCTCATGGGTTACTAAAATCCCCTGAATATCATTTCCTGTTAATTCGAAAGATTTCAATCCTTCGATAATTCGTTTGCAGCTTACGCCTGCATCAATAAGAATATGGGTTTCTCCATTGCCCGCATATAAACAGTTTCCACTGCTGCCACTGGCAATCGTACCAAATTTCATATTCATCTTCCTCTCTTGTCATATACCTGCCTATTATAATATGCTTCA
>JAEIGA010015408.1_pt1 | contig 11638 bp, 6 predicted proteins | sample 9270691 | NCBI WGS metagenome assembly JAEIGA01 (sample SAMN17057246, study PRJNA624740) | gut metagenome | biome: biome; isolation source: fecal sample | host: Bos grunniens | place: China: Xizang | collected 2019
AAGGGTAGAATGCGTTGTTGTAACGTCCGTCTCTGTCGAATGCTGCCTCTGGATCGATATACTTGCTATGCTTCTTGAATGGAGACCAATAGCAGAGGTTCTCACCTGAGAAGTAAACACGTACCTTCTCGATACCGATCTTTCTTGTAGCTACCTGAGGTACAGTATAACCTACAGTGAGGTTCTTGAATCTGAGGTATCTGATATTCTGGAGGTAACGGTCATTCTTATTGTAGAGGTAAGCTCCTGAAGTGAACGCAGAATAAGCACGTGGACGTGGGAAGTATGCATCCGGATTATCCTCAGCCCATACATGATCAAGGAAATCATCGGCGATGAATGAGCAGTAAGGACGTGAGTATGGTCCCCAGAATGCCATTGACTCGTCGTTAGGATACCAGTAGTGGTTACCTGTACCCTTGAAGAATGCTGAAACATCAAATCCGAAATAATCGAAACCAAGTGTAAAGCCGTACTGGAGAGTTGCGTTTGCATTTCCGAGAATCTTACGGTCACCAGGCTTGTCTACTGTATCAGAACCGAGGCTGAGCTTTCCGTCACCGTCGAGATCTACATACTTGAGGTCACCGGCAAGCCAACCTCCGGTAAGACGCTTGGTGATGTAGCTGAGGTCAACTTCCTTTGCATAAGCCTGAGCCTCTGCGTCAGTCTTGAAGAGACCGTCAGTAACGAATCCCCAGATCTCTCCGAGCTCCATACCCTCATAGTATGATTTCGCGAATGTTCTCTCAGGGTTATCATACTTTGTGATGATGGTCTTGTTGTCAGAAAGGTTAGCTACGATGCTGTAACCGAAAGGCTTTCCACCAAGCTCGATCTGATCTCTCCAGCTGATAGAGAGCTCATAACCTGAAGTACGGAGGTCAGCACTGTTCATGAGAGGTGAGTTAGCACCATATACTCCTGGAAGAGCAACACCCTGCTGGAGCATACCCTTTGTATCACGGATGAAGGCCTCAGCTGTGAATGTAAGCTTGTCGCGGAAAAGACCTGCATCGAGACCTACGTTGTACTGAGTAGATGTCTCCCAAGTAAGGTCAGAAGCATTCGGTGCTGAAATAGTAGCATAACGTCCCATTGCAGAACCGTCGAATGAGTAAGCTGCGAAGTTATCGAAAGTGATCTTTCTCATCCAAGCGTTGTTTGTAACCTTCTGGTTACCGAGGCTACCGAATGAAGCACGGAGCTTGAGGTTGTTCACAACATCCTTTACAGGAGCGAACCAGTTCTCCTCAGAGATACGCCATCCGAGTGATGCAGAAGGGAAGAAACCGAAACGGTGACCCTCAGCAAAACGTGATGTTCCGTCGTAACGTCCTGACATTTCGAAGAGATATCTGCCCTTGTAGTCATAGTTGATACGGCCGAAGAAACCTGCGAGAGCGTAAGTTGTCTGTCCACCGCCAAGAACCGGCTGACGTGTAGTTGTGATGAGGTTGAAGTCAGAAAGCTCGTCAGTGATGAGGTCATAACCTGTAGCATCGATAGCCTTCCTGTAGTATGACTCATAGTTGAAACCGGCCATCACCTTGAGGTTATGGTTCTTCTTGAATGTCTCCTCGTAAGTCGCGAATACATTGGCAGCGATGTAGTTCATAGTCTGAACTGTCTCGTAGAGGTTGTTGTCACCGGCACCTGTTGTATATGCACCAAATACTCCTGGATAGTCAGAATATACCATGTTGGTAGATCTGTTAGTATTGCGGTTCTGGTGGAGGCGATAAGTGAAGTTACCTACAAGGCTGAACTGCTTTACAGGCTGGATTGTGAGCTCTGTTGTATTAGAGAAGTCAGACTTGCGGTCAATATTGGTATTGTAACCGTTTCCGTAAACGATGTGACGTCCGTTGGCAACCTTATAGTTGAGGTGTGGAGTCGAGTAGATCCAAGATCCGTCAGGGTTCTTGAGAGGGAAGTTTGCAAGACCGTGGTTAGCGGCGTATGCGATAGCGTTCTCGATGTTACCTACACCTGGATAATCGTAAGTTGAGCTATAGAAAGCAGTGTTGTTGCTCATCTTAGCCCACTTGTTGATCTGGAAGTCAATCTTTGAACGGAGGTTGTACTTTGTAAACACGTCAGGAGTTGCCTTTACGATACCCTGCTGACGGTTGAAAGCACCTGAAAGGAAATACTTGACAGCCTTTGATCCTCCGCTGAGGGAAATCTGATGCTGCTGTACAGGATGCTGATCTACGAAGAGCTCATGCCACCAGTCAGTATTTGCATAATACATATAGGTATCCTTACCGTTACGGTTCTCGATCACTGTCCAAGGACGGTCAGGATGCTCGGTCTTGTCATTGATACGGAGAAGGAGCTGCTGGAAGTCATAGTCATTGTACTGGATGTACTTTGAGTTAGCGTTATCGGCCTTCCAGAACATATTGTGGATGTAAGCTGACCAGTAACCTGTTGTCTCGTAATCAGTAGAGGTAGTCGGCTCCTCCCAACCGATACGTCCGCTATAGCGTACTGTAGCCTTTCCTTCACTGTCATTACCCTTCTTAGTTGTAATGAGGATGACACCGAATGCACCACGGGCACCATATACGGCAGCAGCAGAAGCATCCTTGATGACTGAAATAGACTCGACGTCAGCAGGGTTCACGCGGTCAATCTCACCCTCTACACCGTCGATGAGCACGAGCGGAGCAGTATCCGAACCAGATCCGATTGATCCGATACCACGGATATTGAGGGTACCTGTGCTACCAGGGTTACCGCTTGAAGTAGCAATGTTAAGACCTGGAACAGATCCCTGAAGCATTGCGCTGAGGTTGTGAGCTGTTCTGTCCTCGAGCTGCTTGCTGTCGACAACTCCGACTGCACCAGTGAGGTTAACCTTCTTCTGTGTACCGTAACCGACTACGACAGTCTCATCGATCATCATATTATCCTCAGCGAGATAAATGGTAATCTTGTCCTGTGTTGCAGGTACAGTCACAAGCTTGGTCTCATAACCAAGAGACGATACATTGAGGACAACTTCCGCTGCAGGAACTCTTAGCGCGAAAGTACCATCCTCAGCTGTCATAACACCGTTAGTCGTTCCGTCAACGATGACTGCCACTCCGATAAGAGGGAAATCAGTCGCGTCCAGTACGACTCCGGACAGTTCTCTGGTCTGTGCAAATGCACTGAAGCCTGCGAGAAGCAGAGCCAGAGAAGCAGCAAAAGATTTAAATAATCTCATAAAATCGTTAGTTTAGTTAATAATATATTTGGTTGATAATATATATCTATTTGTTGTACGCAGAGATCGAGAATGCCTTAGGACGCTTCATGCTTTCTGTAGCAGTGTTACCGAAGCGGTCAGTCACCTTGATCTCAAGAGTAGAAGTGGCTGAAGAAGCCTTGACTCTGAAGATATGGGTATTGACTGTAGAAGCAAGGAAGCTTGATGTCGGGTTGGCATTGGCATTATATCTCTTTGCCTCGTATGCTGCAAGATGGAGAGGGTCCTTCACCTTGATGACTTCAGTCTTGAGAGCAGTGCCGTTCTCAGTCACTTCAATCTTCCATGAAGGATCGTAGTCGAATACATTTATATATACATAGTTATCTGCGCTTGCTGCAACCCAATGCGATGCAGACTTCTCAAAGGCAGTCTTCTTCGAAGCATCAGCTGAAGGGGTGAAGTTGGCAGCACTGAGCACGATCTCGTTCCTGTCGTATGAACGGAACATGTGGCTGAAATCCTTGCCTGTAGGCTTGAGTCTCCACTTCATATCCTTGCCGTTCATCTCATATACATAATATCCTGAAGGGGAACCGTCCTTGCACAGGCCAAGTCCTGATGTGTAATATCCTGTCCACCACCATGTTCCGCAGATGGCACCGCTATTGTGATGATATATACCCTTAGACGAGAGCTTGTCATTGTTATAAATGACGTGAGTATGCGCTGTCATGACGTGTGTGGTATAACCGCTGCAGATATTCTCGAGCTCGGCAGCAAATTCCATCTTTGCAGCACCGCCGTCAGCATAAAGATGAGCGTGCATAGTGATGACGATGGTCTTTGACTTGTCAACGTATGAAATGTCCTTGCGGAGCCATTCTACCTGATCGGCAGTGAGGCTCGACTCGTATGTTCTTGAGCCGCTTCCGTCATTGGTACAGAGGATGTTGTCAAGAACCACATAGTGAACATCACCGATATTGAATGAATAATATGTAGGAGCCACTGCATTCTTATATACGTTTACAGTATTGAAGTCTCCGGCCATATTCATTTCGTGGTCGTGATTTCCAATGGTATTGAAGATCTGAAGACCGCTGAGGCTTGAGTTGATGGTCTCCACGTATGAAAAGAGGTCATACTTGTTGTCATACCAGTAGAGATCCCAGGTCATATCACCGAGAGTAAGGGCATACTGTCTCTTTGCCTTGTTGGCCTGAACCTGCTTTGTAAGGTCACTTGTAAATTCTGCGAACTGAGCAAGGTCACGGTTTCTGTTGGCAAGATGCATATCACCGAGAACATACATTATATGATCTGTATTGTCCACCTTGGTCAATGTCCAGTCAGCTCTTTCCACAGTTGACGGGTTACCGTCCACCTTCTTGTGGAACTTAGGAAGAACGCCGTTGGATGCAGCCTCGTATCCGCTTGGAATGGACATGAACACTGTCTGGTTGTACTCCTTTGAAGCAAGGTAATATATACCGTTCTCATCTGTGACCGTAACCTCAAGTCCGTCCGAGACTACAACGCCAGGAACACCCTTCTCTCCACAGGTGATTATACCATATATATTATAGCCGTCCTTAGGAGTCACCTCAACTCTCTTTTCGATATTGAACTGAACATCCCTGACTGCCTTGACAGCATCACCTCTCTTTATACAGAAGGAATATTTGCCTGTCTCGACCTCTTTAGCGATCTTGAAGCTGAAGCTGTCTGATTCTATGGCAACAATTTCACATACTATTTCCTTAGAAGCCTGCTTGAGGAGAACTACATCTCCGCTCTTAGGACCCTTGCCAGAGTAGAACTTGACTGTAACTACATCTCCGGCACCGCCGTCGATAGTAGCCGGAAGACTGATCATCAGATCAAATGTATCTGCCGGATTCTTGACGTCCTCGATAGGTTCCTTTCCGCAGGATACGGCAGCAAGAAGTGCCATCACCGCCGCAAGAAATACATAGATTCTATTCATATTAACTATTCTTTTCAGACTTGAGTGTAAGTACACAGAGGAGGATACCGAGTGCAGCGCCGATCACCATTGTGAAGTTGGCTGCGTCCCAGCTGCGGTCAGCGATACCTCCGACGATGATCTTCGAAAGAAGAGAGTCACCGATGAGGTAGCCTGAGAGTCCCACGAAACCGGCTGCTGTACCTGCAGCATTCTTTGGCACGAGATTGAGAGCTTGGATGCTGACAAGAGCAACAGGGCCGTAGATGCAGAATCCGATGAGGATGAGAGCCACATACACCCATACCTTTGCAGAGATTGCTGTCGCTGCTGCAAGAGCAGGCACCTGCCAATAGATGAGGCAGCCAACAAGTACAAGGCTCATAAAGATGATGTTAGGAGGAGCGCACTTGCCCTTGAAGAACTTTGCTGATATCCAACCGCATACGATGGTACCTACTGCACCAACATAATTGTGGATCGAGAATGCGAGCTTGCTTTCAGCACCTGTCATGATGCCGGTCTCCTGAAGATATGTAGGCGACCAGTCACCCACACCGTATCTTACCATATATACGAATGCATTGGCAAGAGCGATCATCCATATCCACTTGTTCTTGAGGACATAATCCACAAGCTGAGTCTTGAACGGCACCTTCTCACCTACCTTCTCCTTGGTCTTGACTCCAGAATGGTCATTTCTCCAGTCTGCCACAGAAGGAAGTCCGCAAGACTCAGGGGTGTCACGGAGAGCCCACCAGCAGAAGGCTGCAAGAAGCAGCGCGAATGCCGAAGGAACGATGAAGTTCGCTCTCCAGGTCTGAGATATGCCCATATCGGCAAAAAGTCCGACTCCAAAGATTGCGAGGATACCGAGAGTACCTGCGCCGATGGTATGAGATGTATTCCAGAGCGACATCTTGAAGCTTCGCTCGTTATTGGAGAACCAATAAGCCATCATTCGTCCGCAAGGAGGCCATCCCATTCCGGAAAGGACTCCGACAAAAAGCATAATGACGAAAAGCATCGCCACATTAAGAGCCATATTTGTAGCCGAGAAAGGAAGAAAGCCTACAGACATCATCACAAGGGAAGCGATGACGAGTCCGACGGTCAGGAACTTTCTTGCATCAGATCTGTCTGAGAGCATACCCATTCCGAATTTGCTGAATGCGTAAGCGATCGACACTGCCGACGCTGCAATTCCAACTCCCTGCTTGTCAATCAGTCCCTCTGCAATCATATCTGCAGAAGCGAGAGAGAGATTCTTACGTACAAGATAATAGGCGGCATAACCAAGGAACGATCCCATAAAGACCTTGAATCTCATTGACTTATAAACGCTGTCAATTTTTTCCTTCGGAAGAAGCGGCTTCGCCTGAGGCGGATCAAAGAATTTTGCCATATTTTGTGGTTATCGGTTTATTAATAATAACCTGCAAATTTAATCAAAAATCCTTAATAGGCGAAACAAAACTTAACATTTATCACTTAAAGATAATATTCGCAATTATATTTTGTGAGAATATCCATCTGCGTGAAGTTATCTTTCTTAGACACAGGCGTGCCGAGAAGAATATAATCAGCCAGAGCATTAACCGCATCTACTGCCTGTTTATCAGTATGTTGGGTGACAAGAGCCTGCACATTACCGGCTCTGAGATGCTCCATATTCTTCTCCAGCATATCAAAACCAATGACACGGTTGCCCTTCTGCCCACGAGAGGCAAGATAATCCGCAACGATATGGATTCTCGAGTTGAACATCACGATAAACTTCTGTCCCTCGTCCGCTCCGATGGTCTCATCAAGAGTCTTCCATATCTGCTCCTTATCCTTAGGATTGACGAAAACGCTGACAATCCTTGTCTTAGGATGATGGTCGGCCATATAATCCATGAAACCAGCCCTGCGGGATGCCGTCGGATCCGAGAGGCCTAATTTGTCACGTGCGATCCTGACCACATACACGGTCTCGGGTATCCTGCTACCGCCGCAGAGGATGTCCGCACACAAGATGCCGCTCTGATACATAGGCATTCCGAAATAGGCAAGATGCCCTGACTCATCAATCTTCGTATCAAGATAGATATATGGTATTCCCTTGTCAGTCAGCTGATTGGCGAAACAGATTGTTTCCTCTCTGAAGATCGGTGCCAGAAGCACACCAGAAGGATTCGATTCAAGAACAGAAGCGCACGCCGACCTGAAAGACTCGTGCGAATACTGGTCATACTGCACGGTTTCCACCCTGATTCCATACCTTGACACGAGGATGGCAGCATCCGATATGCCCTTTTCTGCCAGAGACCAGAACTCGCCGGGAAGATGCTCCGGTATGATGCAGCTGATCACGCGTTCCTTCTGCGTGGCCAGAAGCGAGGCATAAAGATTAGGCTTGAAGCCGAGTTCCTCTATCACCTTGAGCACCTTTTCCTTGCTCTTGGCAGAAACCTCTCCCCTATTGTGCAGAACCCTGTCAACAGTACCTTTGGAAACTCCGGCAGCTCTCGCTACATCATTGATAGTCACCTTATTGCCTTCCATACCTTTATGCATAAACATCAAAATTCCCATCTTTTCGAGCCGCAAATATCCGAAAAATAATCGTTTATTCAAATCATTTTCCCGTGCCCGTTCACGGATTTTCGGAAAATATTTATATTTTTGCGAGTGCAACTGCATCAAGCGGAATAACCATAACACAAATCATAATGAAAAAAGACACAACCAAAGAACTGATGACCAACTGGCGATGGTGGATGGTCGTACTGCTTTTCGTAGCAACAACCGTCAACTACATGGACCGCCAGGTTCTCTCTCTCACCTGGAAAGACTTCATCGCTCCGGAATTCCACTGGACAGACAACGATTACGGTACAATCACCGCCTTCTTCTCCATCATCTACGCAATCTGCATGCTTTTCGCCGGCAAATTCGTGGACTGGATGGGCACAAAGAAGGGCTATCTCTGGGCCATCGGAATATGGTCGTTCGGAGCCGTGATCCACGCGGCTTGCGGATGGGCGACAATGCATATCGAGGGATATGAATCCGTAGAAGCAATGGCAGCCGTTGAAGCCGGCTCCGCAGCTGCACTCGGAATCGCCTCGGTCAGCGTATGGCTGTTTCTTGCTGCACGCGCGATCCTTGCAATGGGTGAGGCCGGAAACTTCCCTGCAGCCATAAAGACCACAGCCGAATATTTCCCTAAGAAGGACCGTGCATTCGCCACTTCCATCTTCAATGCAGGCTCGTCAGTAGGAGCTCTCGTGGCACCTATGACCATCCCCGTACTCGCCCAGTTCTTCAAGAACCAGGGCATTGGAGGAGGCTGGGAAATGGCCTTCATCATCATCGGAGCCCTTGGCTTCGTATGGATGGGATTCTGGGTATTCATGTATGAGAAGCCGCAGAAATCAAAGAAGGTGAATGCCGCGGAACTCGCTTATATTCAGCAGGATGAAGACGAAGCCATCAGCACAGACGGCGCTGAGGAAAAGAGCAGCATTCCTTTCCTCAAATGCTTTACATACCGTCAGACATGGTCGTTCATCGCAGGAAAATTCTTCACTGACGGAGTATGGTGGTTCTATCTCTTCTGGGCACCTGCATATTTCTCTGACCAGTTCGGATACAAGTCATCTTCAGGTATGGGTATGGCACTCATAGTGACACTATACGCGATTGTGACAGTGATTTCGATCTTCGGAGGTTATCTTCCTAAGTTCTTTGTGGAAAAGAAGGGCATGCACCCTTACAGCGGACGAATGCTCTCAATGCTCATCTTCGCATTCTTCCCTCTTTTCGCACTCTTCGCACAGCCTATGGGACAGTTCTCAGCTTGGTGGCCTGCCATCATAATAGGTCTCGCCGGAGCCGGACACCAGGCTTGGTCTGCAAATCTTTTCTCTACAGTAGGAGATATGTTCCCTAAGAGCGCAATCGCCACAATCACAGGCATCGGCGGTATGGCCGGAGGTATCAGCTCATTCCTGATCAACAAGGGAGCCGGCATGCTCTTCACCTACTCTGAAAATGCTGGCTCTGCATTCTCATTCCTCGGCTTCGAGGGCAAGGAGGCAGGATATATGATCGTGTTCTGCATCTGCGCAGTAGCATACCTGATCGCATGGGCTGTCATGAAGGCTTTGGTTCCAAAATACAGCAAAATCGAGGAATAAAACACCTCATATATGACAATATTAAGGTCGGGACTTAGGTTTCCGGCCTTTTTTCTGCCATATTGTCAGTATTTTCCGAGTGGCAGATTATTTGTATCTTTGCCGGTCGTTTCACAGGAGAGAGCACGATATTATTTGGCAAGATAACAATAAAGTAGATTAAGAAATATGTCAGAAAACACACAGAAGGATCAGGAGGTTCAGACTCAGGAAGAGGCAGTTAAGGAGACTCCGGCACAGGAAAGCGAGGCTCCGGCAGAGGAGAAGAAGGGCTTTCTGAAGAAAGGGAATAAGGACAAGGCGAAGATAGAAGAGCTTGAAAAGAAGGTAGCAGCCCTCGAGGAGAAGACTGCCAAGGATAAGGACGACTACATCAGACTGATGGCCGAATTCGACAATTTCCGCAGGCGCACAGCCCAGGAGAAACTCGAACTTGTAAGCATGGCTTCCACCGACACGATCAAGGGACTTCTCCCGATTCTCGACGACTGCGAAAGAGCTCTGAAGGTTCTGCTCGAATCGGATGACAGCGACGCGGCGAAGGAAGGTACAGAGCTGATTTTCAGCAAATTGATGGGATATCTCAAGAGCAAGGGGCTCGCAGTTATCGAGGCTATGGACCAGCCTTTCGACACAGATCTTCACGAGGCTGTAGCACAGTTCCCAGTGCAGGAGGAAGACAAGAAGGGCAAGGTCTTCGACGTGGTTCAGACCGGATATACCCTTAACGGAAAGGTGATCCGATTCGCCAAGGTGGTGGTCGGGATCTGATATCTCTTCATTCGATAACATTTGAGATATGGCTAAGAGAGATTACTACGAAGTGCTGGGCGTTGACAAGAGCGCATCGGCAGATGAGATAAAGAAGGCATACAGAAAGCTGGCGGTAAAATACCATCCTGACAAGAATCCGGGCGACAAGGAAGCCGAGGAAAAGTTCAAGGAGGCTGCAGAGGCATATTCCATCCTGAGCGACGCTGACAAGAAGGCGAAGTACGATCAGTTCGGACACGCAGGCGTTGACGGAGCGGGTCCTGACTTCAGCGGCGGATTCGGCAACCTCAACGACATCCTCAACGATCTCTTCGGAGGAGCATTCGGTGGCGGATTTGGAGGTTTCAGCGGATTTGGCGGCGGATTCGGAGGCGGACGTCCCGGCCAGAGACAGCAGAGAGTATATAGAGGACGCGATATACGCGTGCGCGTAAAGCTGACATTGGAAGAGATCGCCAAGGGCGTAGAAAAGGAAATCAGCATTGAAAAGAGCGTTCCTTGTACGGAATGCGGCGGAAAGGGAGCAAAGAACAGCTCTGACATCAAGACCTGCTCGGCTTGTGGCGGAACAGGACAGGTACAGAGGGTGACAAATTCCCTCTTCGGTCAGACTGTGACCTACTCGACTTGTCAGCAGTGCGGCGGAGAAGGCAAGGTCATCACAAATCCATGCCGTAACTGTGGCGGAACAGGTCTCGTACGCAAGCGCGAGACCATCAAGGTCAAGATTCCGGCAGGTGTAGAGGCAGGGATGCAGCTTACCATACAGGGCGAAGGTCACGCAGCAAAGAACAACGGCATCAACGGAGATCTCCTTGTAGTGATCGAAGAGCAGGAGCATCCAAACCTCAAGCGCGAAGGAAACAACCTCTATTATACAAAGATCATTTCGATGCCTGACGCGATCCTCGGAGCAGAAGTCGAGATACCGTGTCTGGACGGCCCATACAAAATCAAGGTCGACTCAGGTACACAGTCCGGCACAGTTGTAAGGCTCAGAGGCAAGGGACTCCCTACAGTCAACGGTTACGGAGGCACTGGCGATCTTTATGTAAAATTTGCAGTCTGGATCCCTAAGAGACTCGACAGAGAGGATAAGGCCCTGATAGAATCACTCCGCGACAAGGATGCATTCAAGCCTAATCCGACCAAGGAAGACAAGAGTTTCTTCGACAAATTGAAGGATCTTTTTGACTAGAGCGGTGGATTAAGAAGAAATTTTGGGATTATTTTGAAAATTTCTTTAAAAAAGTTTGCAGGTTTAAATTTTATTCCTACCTTTGCAATCCCAAAATCAAAGCAACCTCTTGCGAAGGGTGAAAAAGAGCGCAATGTTGCCACAAAATTTAATTTAATACAGAAATGAATCTTATTAAAGTTGTAGAGCAGGCATTCGCTAACGAGAAAGTAGCCAGCTACCCAAAATTCAAAGCCGGTGACACAATCACCGTAACATACAGAATCAAGGAGGGTGACAAGGAGAGACTCCAGAAGTTCAGAGGAACAGTTATC
>JAEIGA010015409.1_pt1 | contig 11637 bp, 14 predicted proteins | sample 9270691 | NCBI WGS metagenome assembly JAEIGA01 (sample SAMN17057246, study PRJNA624740) | gut metagenome | biome: biome; isolation source: fecal sample | host: Bos grunniens | place: China: Xizang | collected 2019
ACCCACAGCCGCCACCCGCTTATCTCTTTCTCTATATATACGGGCACCTCTACGGGGTATGGTATGGAGTCGGTCACGGTGACGACCCGTTCCTCTATTCTCACAGAGGTAGGCAGCTCCCCATGAGTGCCGAGGCTGTGGGATAGTTTCCCGCCGCTCACCTCGGCGCGGCTGTACGCGAAAGGGGTAGACAACTCGCTCACCGTGTCGGTGGTCACTCTCTCAGCATACGTCTCGGGTACCTCCACCACCACCACCGTGTCGTGGGCGTATATCGTGGTCACTACATTGTGCACCTTGGGCACGTACACCGCCTTCTCCACTGGTTTGCAAGCCATCAGTAAGGGGACGCACAGATAAATCAATCTCTTCATCTCAATGTTGGTTTATATGAGTAATACTTCTTACCGTCATAGCGTAGGCACTCCCTACGGTTGTCACCATCCCGGTAGCTCACGTGGATCCACGCGGGGGCCTCATCGTCGCCCCTCTCCCATATCAGTTGGTCGAAGGGCAGGGTGTAGTATATTAAGGCGAACAGCTCCGCCATCTCCTTCGGTCGGGTGACGTAGATGTCCGCCGCCTCGCCCTTGACATGCTGCGAGGTAGCAGCACCACCCACCGCCTTGTTCAGCCTCGGGCAACGATACCCACTGCTCACATGGATAGGCCGCCCGTACTTCACACGCAATGGGTCGAGCACCGCCTCCACCAAGGCCGTGAGATTCTTCGCAGCCTCGGGCGTAGGAGTGTTATCAATGCCCATCTTCCGCGCCTCTGTTGAGGCGGATAGTTCGTCTATAGTAAAGTACCTCATTCCTCCTTATCTCCTATCGTTACCTCAGTATCTCCGTGGCTGAATGTCACATCCTTACCCAGCGAGAGATTCTTGCCCACAATCCCCAGCGCAGCAAACCCCAATAGAATAGCCGCAGCCTTGAGCACCGAGGGGTCGATGACACCCGTCGGGGGTAGCAGGAACGATGCAACGAGCAACGCGAGTGCCACGCCCAGACAGATGTAGAAGATTATTTTGTCTTCATGCCTACGTATCATCTCAGTACCATTCTTCGTATAACATTGTCGTTCAAGTCGAATCCGCGGTATCTTAGATATATTTCTCCCTCCTTTCCGATGAGCGTAGACCCCCAAGACATCTTGGTCTTTCTTTCTGCGTCAAGGGTGTCGTCAACCCATACGCGCTTCCATGTTATACCGTCGTATGAGGAAAGGATGGCTCCTAATTGGTCTGATGAAGTAGCAGGGTCGAATCCGCTACCCTCGCGGTGGAACACCCACAATACTGGCCTACCCTTCAGTCGGAGAGCACCCGATGCACAGTGGGTGATCTTTTTTTCGTTATCTGAGTTGAGAGGGTATGCAACTCTGAATCCGCTGCCTACAATATTGGGAGGGAAAGTGTTGTTAATCACTCCATTAAGACCTCCGCCACCGCAGTCTGATCCGAACGACACGACATCAGGGAATACAATCGACGACACGAATTGGAGTCCAACCTTAGTACTAAGCCCTTCAGCCAGATAATTCTCACCGACCTTAGTCTCGTCGCCGTACAGGCCGATTCGTACCCAGTTGCACTTTAGCATCTTTGGTGCGGTGGCCGATGCGGTGCCGCCCTCTGGTATATCCCCACTCGCTGGGTACACCTCGCATTTTTCTGGCGATTTTAGAATCCAAACAGCCGAATAACTGCCCTGTTCGTAACCTGCATCACCCGATACTACTATTACTTGGTCTCTCCATTGGTCGTAGGTTACACCATGTACATGGAAGAAGCTGCCGCCATAGGGATAGGTCGACGTACCAGGAACAGGGCGCAGGAAGTCGGGCTTGTCGGGAATTGTGTTATCCCATCCCGAGGGCTGAACAACCTTATACAATTCTCCGTCATGCTTGGTGAATGCGTTGAAGATGACATACCATGTGACTCCACCATCTTTGGAGAGCCAAACCTTTCCTCCTACCGATTGATTGTTTCGCTCTGCGACGAACAAAAGGTTGTTGTACTCCGAGAAGTCCCACACGCCAGTCCAGAATCCTCCAGTTCTTGTGACACCTCCCGATGGGAATGTGTAATATCGCCAGTTTCCGTCAAAGCATTTCGTCATAGTCTTAGTACTGCCATCCCATCTGTAGAAAGAGCTAATAGTACTGTATTCTGTTGAGCCAACCGATTCATAGTAGTCGACTGCTATATTAATCAATAGGCATCCGCTATTCAATTCTCTAATCGTGTATATGCCTCCGACCTTGGTTCTGTCGTTGCTTGGATTCCATTGGTCTTCACCGAATTCATATACCAGCGTGAGCGTTCTACCAATATCCTCAGACGTGTAAGAGTTCTTGACGATGCTTGGAGTCGATAGGAGCTTTCTTCCGCACGTCAGGTAAAATAAGCCGGTCACCTGCCCGCAGTCCTGCAACTTCATAGGCTTCCCGTCAAGGGTAAGCTCAATCTCCTCCAGTGCCTCAATAGACTCGTCCTGGCTAAATAGTTTAGGAGCTACACCATACTCTTCATAGCTATATGAATCAAATGTTCCGCCATAGTTATACTTACTCGTTGCGAAGTCTATGTCAATAACTGCATACATCGAACAATTATCGTTGTATAATTTCTTTACCCCTGTAAGCGATGAAGGAATGATCACTTGATATGTATATGCTGTCAGTTTATTTTCTGTCGTAGAGAGTTGTATCGTCAGCATTCTGTTAGATTGGTCGAAGGCGATAGCTTTGGCCACGTATTCACGTGTGAGGTCTAAGTTTTTAATACCAAAGTCTATAATCATACGCTTCTGTCTCATCGGTATAGACGAGCCAACAAGAATGGAGTTGGTGTCATTAACCTCCGATACTGAGGGTATGAGCCCGTACTCAGAATATAAGCTATCTGCATACTCGGTAATTTCGTACCCGCTAAAAAGAGATGTACCTATAGCGGAGAGATCTACCAGAAGAAATGCGTCGCACACATCTTTACCCGCCACAGTGTTAGGCTCTATCAGGACAACAGTGTCCATAGACTCGAACGCCTTCGAGAATGTGGCCAGCGAAACCAATTCCCCGTCAGTAACATCAGCGATATTAATCGTCAGATAATAGCCGAGATATTGCTTTAGCGAAAATTTAGATACGATTAATTTTCGATTCCTTGGCAATCCTTCTACGTGGGCATCTATAAGGGCCCTATCGAGTTTCGCAGTGAATTCATTCGAGCCCATGTTCATCATCTTGCCACGACCGGGAAGGCTCCCCATGATTCTCTCCCGCTCGCTGAGTAGGCTATTCCAAGGAGTCTTGCCATCGCCGATCTTCAGTATTCCATTAGTGGTGTCGACGGCCAACTCGCCAGCAGCAAGCACTGGGTTGTTACTCTTCCAATTCGCAGCCGTATCGCGTCGGCTGATAATCTTCTTAATCTCTGTTGCCATAGTTATACAGATTTACCTCCTTCGAGGATGTTAGTGAATACTGTTGTTGAATCTCCGCCGTCTATCTCGTCGGTGTAGATTGTCGATGCCTTACCGCCATCCACGATGTCGAGGTCGTCCACCTCGAGTTCTCCAGTGCCTTGCAGCTCGATAGAGATATTAGCGAATCCCTGCACGGGAGCGTTGATCGTGAAGCCCGTCACGATAGCCTCACCGCTGTACTCAATAGAGGGGAAACTTAATGCACTGAGTGCGCCATTGTAAGGCACGCACTCCGTATATATGATCTTAACCACGCTGCCACGCAAGAGCTGTGTCAGTATGTGCAGTTGTTGTGCGTATGTCTGCGCGGCTGGGTCGGCGCAGTACAGCGCATTTATGGATATGCGCCACCCATATCTGCCCGCCGCGAAGGCCTTGGCACGTGCAGACATGGAGGCTATCTCCACCACATCGCCATTGATAGCGAGGGAGGAGTCCATAGCCATGCCGACTGGCCGATACGCACCCGCTCGTTCTAAGAATAGGGATAGTCTATTTCCTTTCAGTGCCATCAGTCTATAGTTATAGTCGTTGTGTCATCGTATATGTCTCTATCGTAAGCATCAACCGTATAGGTGTTTCCGTTCCATTCAACAGCGGCGAAGGGCTTAATGTTTCCATCCGCGGTCATCTTGTATGCCGCATGTGGCTGACCGTATCGAGCCTTGAGCTGCACCATGAGGATGCCAGCGATAGGGATATTCTCGTCAGTGGATGTCCTGCCCATGTACGAGCCATTCCACTTGTTGTCCGTCACGACACCGGGACGGGCGTTTATTCGGAGCTGAGTAATGTCCTCAACTCCATTGCTTCGAGTTGTCAGCAAGGTGCCGACTTCCAGCATTTCATTTCCCGCCCTGAACTTATATCTCAAGTCTCCACTATTGAGGTCAATGGGAGCACCATATCCCTCAAGTTTAAGCGATGAGATGAGATATGTCGCATAATTGATACCATAGGGGAATCCAGCGAACTCAATATCCACCGAGATAGCATCGCTGGATGGTATGTCTATGATTGCGCCATTCTCGAATACGGATTGCGCCGTGTACGTCGGCAATAACTCGTACCCGCTCACGAGCAGCCCAGTTGCTCCGCGATACTCGCTCTTATTAACCCACTCGTTACAGAGCTCCGCACTCGCGTCATACTTCAGACGCTTGCCCCCACAGTTAATGGCGACAAGGGCTAAGAGATTCGCTCCGGCACTCAGACTCTGCGCCTTCGTGATGTCGCGCCAGTTGCTGCCAGCATGGATTCCGAAGTCAAGGACAAGCCTCGCAAGGCCTCCCGTATGCGAGTATGTGCATCCAGACCACTGCCTGCCTATCAGTATAGGTACGGAGAGTATATCCACACTCGACCGAAGCATGATGAAGTTTCCCTCCTCACTCTTCGTCCAATACGTGAATGAGACGTCATTCAATGACGCGGAACCTCTCTTCATCGAAGTGGCGTGCATGAGAACAGCAGCGGCATCCCAGTCATCACGGATGGGGTAGTCATCGTCCGTCAGCCCCAACCCCGCGGAACCAAGTCGCATGACATGGCTGTCACGTTCTACGCGATACTCGACTCCATTATCGTTGGATAATGGATATTCTTCTACACCCTCCAGCACGCTGATATTCTCGTCTGCGCATACATCAGGGAGCAGCACGCTCACATCGGGACCCTCGGGTTTTATCTGTATGCCGTCGTAGGCTCTTTCTATAGATATTGATATATCATTGAGCGACTCCCCCACATGCTGCACACGAAGTGGGCTGTCAGCAGAGCTGTACCGACCCTTATCTATCCACATACTACGGGCGTTGTCGTATTCATAATAGTTGCACAACTCCCGGCATACACCATTAGCGTGCAGCATCGCGTGCTCATCGTAGAGGTATAGCGTATCTCCTACTGCATGCGAGGTGAACCCGAAGAACTTGCATATCGCGCTAAGAGCGTCGCAGTCGTTATTCCTGTCCTGAAGAAAGCCTGCTTGAGCCACCATAACACCGAGTGGGCTGCCACCTTGATCTTCCTTGTAGTTGAAGTTAACATGCTCGACTATTCGTGTCAACCCAGAACGTGTTGCAATCGACTGCAAGATCTCTATGGCCATTCTATCTACTCCGTGAGTATCGCCTACATTGACATACTCATCTCCTTTACGAGCGGTGATAAGGTCCACCGCATTGACTTGTACGCTGTCGAGCTTCCCAGTATAGGGCTGATCGAAGGCGAAGGGGGTGACATAGCCATCGAACTCTATCGAAGCGGAGGTCTTATCCTCCACGGTGAGACGTATGTCGCGCACACCCGAGGCGTATAGGTCGATGAGGGGCACATCGGTGAGGATATTTACAACGGCAGTAGTAGACTTGAACCCACAGAACTTGTGCTCTCCAGCAGCCATTGAGATGACAATGGGAGGAACGCCGAACAGGATGTCAGCGTTGCCGACATTGGTGCCCGACAGACGCACCTCGTAGGTGTGCCCATTCTTAGATACGAACTGCCCCTTCTTAACCCCCATAGTTGCGCGATGCTATCTTGTTATGACTATTGAGCACACCCACCAAGGTGTCGCCCTTAATCTTGAACTCTACCTTGCCATCCATGCCGCCCTTCAGGGCATCTCCAATGTTACCCGCCATCTGCTTCGTAAGCACCACCTCGCCACTATTAGCTCGTATGAGCACGTTGTCCCCGCTCATCATATTGCCGGGCACCACTCCACCCGTGGCGAACTTGGGGATCTGCGACATGGCAGCCACCACCGAACCGATAGCAGCCACAGCGGCCACGGCAGTCCACGGATTTAGCGCTGTGACAGCGACTGCGGCGGCAGCTTGCTTGGCCGCGAGTGACTCCAAGGATGGTAGCGCACCACCGATGGCCGATACAATGTTGCCTGCGTAGTTCATCCACGCAGCTGTGCCCTCGTCAATCATACCACCGAGCTGACCGATCATATTGCCTACCATACCGAGGCCGTCAGCGGTAGACACATAGGTCGCCTCTAGTGTTTCGAGAGCCGCATTGTACTTCTCCACGTTGTCGATGGCCTCTTGAGGGATGACCATCTCCATAGGGGTGATGCTGGTGGCGAGCGGGCCCGCACTCGTGCCGGCAGATACGCCCGCCATCGTTAGCCCTTTCCCCTCAAAGTTCCTGGTTCTGTCTGCTTCGGCCTTGAGCGCATTGTCCGCGGCTCTCGCCTCTGCACTTAACTTGGCAGCGTTCTGAGCTGCCACCCCGAGAGCGTTAGCCACCTCCAAGGATGAAGTCTTTAGCTCTTGATATTGGGTGTTGGCGTTGTCAGCCTTGACAACAAGGTCTGCCAAGCCTTTCAGCCACTCATCAGTACCCTTGACAAGCATCGCATTATACAATGCCGCCATCTGCATGTCGTCGGAGTTGATCTGCGCGCGAACGTCGGCTAATTGCTGCGCATATTGAGCCTCAGAAGCATAGCCGTTGAGCCTTGCTCGCTCGACAGCCTTCTCAAGTTTTTGTTCTCTCTTTTTTAGATCCTCAAAGGTCTTGTATCTCTCAGCAAGTCGGGCCTTCTCTTCGTCACCTCCAGCGGTCACGTCAAGCGCGAACACGCGGTCAATATTCTCCCGGGTGATGAAGCTCTCATTGATGTTGTTGCCCTTCGCCTTGGCATTAGACACTACGGCAGCGATGGTCTTGTCGGTGTACACCTGCACGGCCTCGCCTATCTTGTCGAGGTCTCCAAGTGCGGCATCGTAGGCCGCCTGCCTTTCGGTAAGGCTCTTGCTCTTATCCTTGGCCGTGCCCATGTTGGTCTTGAAGTCCGACTTGTAGCCCGCCGTCAAGTAGTCGAACGAGATCTGCGCATTGCCGAGCGCATCCATAGCCTGCGCCGCGTCCTTCGCGTTCTTGAAGATGCCCTTGAGGCCATCATTGAAGCCCGAGAAGTCGGCATTGGCCATCGCGTAGACGAACTCGTCCACCGCTCCCTTGCACTGCGACACGACAACAGTATATGCGTCACCAATAGTCTGCGAGGATTGGAGGGTGGCATTGAAGACCTCTTGCGCAGCCTTGCACGCAGCCACAGCGCCAGCGAGAGCCTGGAACTTACCCATCATCTCGCCTATGCCTGCGCCTCCACTACTGGAGAAATCGCGGGTCTTCTTCTTCGCCTCGGCCAGCTTCTTGTCGTAGTCTTTAGAGTCGAGCTGTAATCTCGCTACTATCGCACTTCCTGCCATTGGTCTTCTTATTTAGCATTTCGGTGGCTTGCGCCGCCCATTCTCTTACACTATCTATCTCCTCTCTCGTTGGGGCTTCGGCTTCGGCTCTCTCCTTATCCCATGCAAACTCCAGTATGTCGGTCGCCTTGAGGTTCTTGCTCCAGGGGGCGAGGGCCGAGAACATCTGCATTCTCGTCTGCTCCCACGATGCCCGCTGCGCCTGCTCTACTCCCTTCAAGAAGGCTTCCGCCTCGTAGGGCCTTAGTTCCCTCTTGAAGTACTCGGGGGCCATGCCATGACCCACGCAGTAGGAGTACAACTCAGTCGCGCTCAGTCTTTTTTTTTGCCGTCATCCTCCACCTCCGAGGGCTTACCCCATCGGGAGAGTTGAGCGGCCAGCTCATCGCCCATGCGCTGATACAAGGTTGTATCTGCATCGCACGCAGCCACGAGCGTGTCAAAGGTGAGCGGACACGCGGCATCGCCATTGATGAGGCACGCAAAGAACAGCACGAAGTTACTGCGCATGTTCTGCTTGCTTCCCCACGGCTCACCGAGAATCTCCTCTGCGAGCATGAGTGCGCCATACCCATACTTGAATGGGTAGGCCACACCTCCTATCTCAATCGTGTACATCAGTCTAAGTCTCCTTGTCCTTTGAATGATACACTTGAAGTCGCGAAGCCAGTAGCACCAGCCGAGATGCTGAGACTCTCGATGTACGCCTCACCGCTTGACGCGGGGTAGGTAGCACCGCCTGCGGCAGACCACCCTGCGTTGGGCACACTGCCCGTGGTAGGAGTGGCAGCATCGGTCACGATGGCCACCTTCTGCAAGGCGAGCATGGTGTCGATAAGTTCAACGACTGTCTGCTCCTTGGTCACGTTGTCGTTGGCACCCACCACCGCATCGGCAGAGATGGTCCACGAGTAGTTGTCAAACTCGCCAACAGCGGCATCGCCATCGTCCTTTGTGCGATCTTCAAGCAATGATGCCGAGATGTTGAGCGTGTGCTGGGTAGCCAGCGCGATAGCCTCGCCCTCGACGAAAACCATCATCTTATATCCCTTAGATACGAATGCCATACCTTATGCCTTTTTAGAAATTAGAAATTAGAAAGTAATGATACACCCTTGAAGCTCGCCTGATAGGTAATCTTCCCATCTGTCGGAGCACTCTCACTATACGATGCCAGCAGCGCAGTACCTTGGTATGAGGCCAGCGTGCCAATCTCGAATACTACGGGCATCTTCGTGCCCACCTTGATGGCCGCCTTGAGGTCAGCGGCATCCACACTCGCGTCACCCTCGCGGCCAAAGTCGCCGGTGACACTGATCTCCCAGTCCACACGCAGAGGTTCGTCCACGGGGGTAGGGTCTTCCTTCGTCTGACTTGACGCAAACGAGGTCGTGAGGTTGAGGCTGCAATCGGTCAGCCCCGCCAAGGGCTTGCCGTTGGCCGTTACCTTGACATTCTTCGCTAATTGCTTCATTCGGTTACAATGTTAATCGTTATTGCGTGGGTGAACATATTCGCGCCGTTGTCATACTCGCAGCTCGCGTATGTCACCGCTATATCTTGATGATCCTCGAACACGTCTATCACCGCCTCGCCCAGTTCGATGCCGAGGTTGTAGTCGGTGGTGTTGCAGTTCAAGGTCAGTGTAATCTCGCTGGGGTACTCCCCATCCTTGGTCTGCTCGAAGGTCACACCCACCGCGTCATACACGATGTGCGGCTTGCGCACCTCCACCTGCGTGAGGTAGGGGTAGATATGATTTCCCACTATGCCCACCACCTTGGGTGATGTGCTGAGTAATCGGCTAATCTCTGTGCCTATGCGTAGGGGTTTCTCGATTATCATGTCAGTCCAAGTTTTTTGGCCTTCTTTAGAAGGCCTTCGTTAATATGTTTCACCGCAACGGCTTCGGCTTGATTCATCTTAGCCTCAACAGCCTTGCCGAAGAATCCCGTATCGTTCATCATGCCTCTGTTATATCCCAGCTTCGTCTCACGCTCGTAGGTTCCGAGGTCAAGCCATCGGAGAAGTCGTGGGTTGCCGATGTCATACTTGGGGTTCAACTTATGAAGGCTGATGTACGCTCCGATTTTGTTTTTCTTCGCGTAGTTCTTAGCCCATATAGCACGCCACTTCTGGCTTCCAGGGAATGCCTTCTTGTAGTTAGCCACCACCTGCTTGCGCACCTCGAGCATACCCTTACGTGTACCGACACGGAATACTGAACGGAGCTGAGCAGGCTTAAGCCCATTGAAGCCTTCTTGCAGAGCCTTATCGCTTATCTTGAAATCAAGCCTCATGGATCTGCGAGCAGTTAAGCGTTATGGAATCACTGGCCAAGCGGTCAATGTTGATAATCTCATAGAATACGCCGTCAATCTTCACGCGGCAGCTCTCATCAATATCGAGAGGCTTGCGCAACCTCACAACCCTTGCAGTGGGGTACCACACACTGCCATTGTTCAACGCCTTAGAGCCGCGCTGACTCACCACATGCGCACGTCTGCGAGCCACCTCCACCCAGTTGTCGGGGGTGTAACCCGTATCGCTCTGCACCGCCTCATTGCGGTAGATGCCGATGGGAGTTGTCAGTGATCCGGCTTGCATGGCTTAGTGTCTGACGTAGTGTAACAATAAGCAGCGCAGCTCGCCATTGTCATAGGTGGCGAAGTTGCTGCGGCTCTCTCGATGGGCATACAGATCACCTACCTTCATCAGCATGGCGAGGTACATGTCGGCAGGGAGTTTACCCTCCTCGTCGGCATACTCGTAGAGCGGGCGACCGAGCGCGTGGGGCAGCATAGCCTCAACGGCATCACCCATGCGGGTGAGCAGTGCGTCGTCCTCGTCGTGCTCGACAATCACCTGTGCCTTTATGTCTTCAAGTAGTAGGTACTGCATATCTTAGAGATTTTAGTGGATGGAGGGGCGGTCAAGCCCCAACCATCCTGAACGAAAGAAGAGATTACGCGGTCTTAGCTGTGAGCAAACCGAAGCTCTTGCCGTCGTAGAGCGACACGATGTCGTAGTCTACGTTGAGGATTACATACACGCCGTCAGCGGTAGCAGCCTCCTTAGAAGAGCTGTCGATGTTGAGGCGAGCGGGACCAAACTGAGCCACAACGGCATCAGAGAAGCGACCGAAGCCTATATACTTGGGCACCTCAGTGCTGTTGCCGAGTTCGATGTACTCCGACTCGTACACGGGGATGCCGGCGATCTTGCCGTCCTTGAGGATCATCTCTGAACCACCTGCCACGATGGGAGTCACAGACAGCTTAGCAGCCATCAAAGCGCTCATCACGTAGCGATAGGTGCCATCGTCGTAGATGCCGTTTTTCTTCACCTTACCACGGAGAAGAGCGAGCTCCTCAGCGGTGGGAGTAGCAGCGGCACCTGGCATCTTGGTAGCTGCGTTCACGAATACACCAGCGGCATCGTGTGTGCTGTTGTACGCGGTAGTCTGCAACATCCAAGCGTTGAGCTCGCGCTCGATGGCACGGTTCACCTCGGGGAGGATCACGGTGTTCATCAAGTCAACATCGCTCATGGCGAGTGCCTGGTTGGTTACGAAGATCTGGATGCCGAGACGGTGAGGGTTGGTGGCCTTCTTGGTCACAGCGATGCTCTGATTGCTCAGGGCAGTAGCCTCGGCCTCGAAGGTAGCCTTCGCGGGGGCTACGCTTGCCCACTTACCACCGCGGGGGATGTCAGTGCGGATTGATGCACCGATGTTGCCGAGGATAAGACCCTGCTCCAAGGGCTTCAATACACCAACTGTGCTCTCTGAGCCAGCGCCTGCTACGGTAGAGGTAGTAGTTGCGTTAGCCACTGCACGGAGGTTGATGTCTGCACCGTTCACCTCACCACGAGCCACGCTACGGATAGCAGCGGCAGCGTCGGTGATA
>JAEIGA010015410.1_pt1 | contig 11637 bp, 2 predicted proteins | sample 9270691 | NCBI WGS metagenome assembly JAEIGA01 (sample SAMN17057246, study PRJNA624740) | gut metagenome | biome: biome; isolation source: fecal sample | host: Bos grunniens | place: China: Xizang | collected 2019
AGGTGTCTCATAATCAACTATCCACACAAAGCCACGTTCAGTGATGGTCTCTCCGTTGTCATCGTTTACCACACCCGAAAGTTCCGCACTTGTAGCCGAAAGTTTTGCGTAGCCAATCGTGCTGACAGACGGAGCAGTGCTTGTGGTCTTGAATGAAACAACAGAGCTATATACCTCACCGATTGAGTTCTTAGTGTAAGCCTTTACATAGTAGTTCTGTCCGATTTCAAGACCTTCTGCCTTGAGAGTAAATGCATCTGAGCTATAGACTTCACTTATCTTATGGGCTGTCTCAACATCAACTGATTCCTCCTTGCTATAGTAGAATCCCACCTCAGACACGGTCTCACCGCCGTGATTTGTCACGGTACAAGTAAATGTTGCAGAGGTTGTGGTGATGCTGCTTACTTTCATAGCTGACAATGTAGGCAGGCTGACAGAAGTGCTGAAGTTCATTATATCACCATATGATGTTCCCTTTGCATTGATTGCATATGCACGGTAAGAGTACTTCTGATTTGGTTCAAGATCTGCCAAGGATGCAGTAAAGTCTCCAAGAGTTCCCTCCACCTTGACCTTATTTGATGAAGTTGTAGGAGCCTCTGTTCCTTTGAGATAGACAAAACCGCGTTCAGTGATTGCAGCACCATTATCAGTAGCAACTGTTCCCGAAAGTACCGCACTTGTCGGTGTTATTTCTGATGCACCGTCTGTGTTGACAACTGGTGTTGAGGCAAGAGTCTTGAAACTTACCACATCGCTGTAAGCAACACCAGCTGAATTGACTGCATATGCCTTCACATAATAGTCTGCAAATATCTGAAGTTCATCCAATGATGCCGAAAATGCATTTCCCGTATAATTCTTCTTCACCTTGACAGATGACTCTATGTCAATTGTTTCTTCCGTGCTATAGTAAAAACCTACCTCTGAAATGCTCTCGCCGCCCTTATCTTTAACATCTGCGGTAACGATTGCTGAAGTTGCCGTAATGTCAGCGACATCTACTGTTGACAAAACAGGAAGACCTACCACCGTCGAGAATGTCATAATCTCACCATAGGCAGTACCCTTCGAGTTGATTGCATAGGCGCGGAAGCTGTACTTCTGGTTCGGATCGAGACCTTCAAGGGTAGTGCTGTATTCGCCGACCTCGCCGTCGACTTTCAGTTTGAAGGAGTCGGTGGTTGGGGTACCAGTGCCCTGAAGCCATACAAAGCCGCGCTCGGTGATGGCAGCGCCATTGTCGCTGACTACGATGCCGGACAGGAGGGCACTTGTGGAAGTGATGTCTGAAGATCCCACTGTCTTGACTGATGGGAATGAGATAGATGTTGTGAAAGTCTCCAATTCGCTATACTCTATTCCCGCTGAGTTCTTTGCGAAGGACTTCACATAGTATTTGGTGTTCACAAGAAGGTCTGCAATGTCAGCCGAGAAAGAGTCAGCTGAATATGGAAGGCTCACCTTTGTGGCAGTCTCAAGATTCAAAGACTCGTCAGTACTGTAGTAGAAGCCCACTTCCACCACTGTCTCACCGCCGTGATTTGCCACCTTGCTTGAAATAGTAGCAGAAGTCGATGTGATTGAAGATATAACAACGCTGGACAAAGCAGGAAGTGCCACCTTTGTCGTAAAGTTCATCACGTCGCCGTAGGCTGTTCCTTCCGCATTGATTGCATATGCCCTGAATGAATATTTCTTATTCGGATCGAGGCCTTCGAGGGTGGCGGTGTACTCGCCCACCTCGCCTGAGACCTTGAGTTTGTTCGAATCTGTGGTCGGGTTGCCTGCACCTTCCATCCACACGAAGCCGCGCTCGGTGATCTTCTCGCCGTTGTCGGCTGTAATGCTTGCAGAAAGGATCGCGGTGCTGGTTGTAACCTCGCCTGAGCCGACGGTCTTGATGGTTGCGATCTCACCGGCTGTCTCAAAGTTGACTACTGAACCATAAGCCACTCCGGCTGAGTTCACAGCGTAAGACTTCACATAGTACTTTGTCTTGATGCCAAGGCTGTAGACGTCAATAGAGAAAGACTCGCCTTCGTCTGAGGCGGCTGTCTGAGCCGACTGCATTGCGGAATAAAGTGTATTTGCAGAGAGCTCTTTAGCTGACTTCTGATAAGTCGAGTACTCGAGGCTTACCTTCTCAGCATTCTCAGGATTGACTTCCTTTTCAGTGCTGTAGTAGAATCCGACCTCTGACACACTCTCGCCTCCGTTGTTTGCGAGAACGCCGTTGAAGGTAGCAGAAGTCGAAGTGATATTCGACACTGTCGAAGCCGCAAGCGACGGCAGGGCGACGAGGGTCGTGAAGACCTTCGCCTCGCCGTAGGCGGTGCCGGAAGCGTTAGTTGCGTAGGCTCTGAATGTATATTTCTTATTAGGATCGAGACCTTCAACGGTTGCGGTCATAGCACCGAGGCCGCTGCCTGCTGCCATATGACTATCCTCGATTGTAGGCACAGCGTCGCCCTCAATCCAAGCGAATCCACGCTCTGTAACAGCCGAACCGCACTCATCTGTCACCTCTCCGGAAAGGGTTGCTCCTGAAGCAGTTACCGCCTCTGCATCGAATGTAGAAACCTTTGCCACAGCAGGAATATAGAACGGAACAACCTCACCATATGAAAGATAATCTCCGTCCTTCACATAAGGTCTGAGGTAGTACTGAGTTGCCTCAGTCATATCTTTCAACACGACAGCGATCAGGCCGCCTTCCTTATCATATGAACCTGTCTCGCGCGCCCCATCAATATTGAGAGAAGAAGGTTCAGTGCCATAGCATACACCTGTTTCAGACACCACAACTCCATCCCAGATGTCAGCACCTAATGTAATTGATGTCTGCTTCGTTGCAAGATCGTGAGACAACAGGCTGACCTCACCAAATTCGATGTAACTGTCGAGCGTTCCCAGTTCATAACTACGAAGATCAGAACGGATCTCCGAGCCATGACCATTGGTTACATAGGCACATATATAATAGGTAGTACCGTAATCACGCACAGGGAATGTTGCAGTAAACTGATTCGCATTCAACGCTCCTTCCACCTTGATAACATTGGAGAACGACTTATCCGCACTCACAAAAAATCCACACTCGTGCACCAACTTCTCCGAGCCAGCCGGCACCTTCGAAGCAAGCACGAGCGACGCCTCCGCACAATCCACCTGCGCCGGCGACGGAATCAACACATCTTCAGGAGAACGTTCTTCCTGAAGACAAGAAACGAATAAAAACAAGCACCCAATAGCCGCAATGCTGCTGAATAGTTTCCTCATTTGGTTAAGATCTTAATATTATAAATCTGAATGCGCATTTATTCCCCAAAGGATGACTGGATTGTATGGAGCAGATGGAGTTTTTGGATTATCTTTTGATCCGTAATCATCTATATTCGACGAATATGGACAAGTTGCCAACGTAATAGCGAACTTGATATCTCCAAATTTCTTTGCCATATCTTCTTCTGAAGAGAAGAGTCCATCGAACAAGCAAACCATTTCGAACTCAATGCCAGATGCACTGATCTTGCGTCCTACTAAGGCCTCTCTACATTTGTTATATAGCACTTTAACCGTAACTGCTGCAGCTTCAGTATTATTTCGCTCTACTAAATCTTTGAAGCCTTCAAAAGTAGGCACTAAGATTACACCAGATGCCGAATCGTAGTAAGTAAATCTTGATAAAACAGCCTCAACAGAGTTTGCGCTTAACATCCTTTGGTAAGGAAGTTCATCCAGAACAATCATATTTGCCATTTGAGCTTCATCTGTAGCACCAATCTCAAATACATTTGTGTATGTTATGTAGCGAGGTTCGACTACACTTGTCAATGCAATCATTCCATCACGTCCCAACCCAGAGCCCAAATATGATTTTAATAGCGACTTAACAACCGATCCGAAAAGCGATGACAACCCCACTTCACTAATCACAGCATTAACTAATGGAGTATACTGTGCAATCTGAACATGTGAAGCAACACTACCATCTGAATTATACTCCGGCATCCACATGTTCAAGTTATCCATGTTCATTGCAGCATTTCTACCCTCAAACGATGCCACATAATAGCCTACGTTTAATGCTTCAACAAGATCACGGGCTGTTCCCTGAATGGTAACCTTATGGCTTGAATCTCCTGGAAGGATGTAAACTTCTATTTCCTCACCATTAATTTGTGCTATTTGTCTCACAACATTATCCATTTTAAACATTGGAGAATCTGCAGATTGCATATCAAACACATTAGAATGTGTCGGATACTCGAGAGCCTTTATCGGCACATCAAACGTTACAATCTTGCCAGGTTCAAATAACACATCTTCAGATAGTCTCATTGACTTTGTAGCACCATTGATATGTATGTATATCATAGTTCCACTTCTAAGTTCGAATGGCTCTACTTCCATATATAATGTTTCTGAAGTGCCCATAGGCAAAAGGATTGTATATGGCACATCAAACTTATAGTTAATGTCACTTCCGGCCCCGAATTCTACATCATTGATTGCAATTTCGCATCCACCGCCTTCATTGATGATCTTTACAGCAATTGTAGCCTTATTACTTGGAACTGACGGTTCATCCGGAACGACATCCATCTGTGTTATGAATGTATGGGCTCCTCCATATGAAATCATATCATCTGCATTGACCGCATATGCACAATACGAATACATCTGATCTGATTTCAACCCATTAAGTTCAGCACTAAAGTCGCCTATATCTCCACCAACAGTCAGCCTGTTAGAAGAGATGGTTGGAATCACATCACCTTCAGCCCATACAAATCCACGCTCTATAATAGGCGATCCGTTATCAGTAACAACTTCACCATAAAGCACAGCACTATTGGTTGTAACATTGTCTGCACTATATGTAACAACTTCTGGTTGTGGCATATAGGTCTTTGAACCCTCTTTGTAACAACGGACAGAAAGGCCAAAGTATCGGCTATAAAATGAACTTAAATAAAGAAAACCATTATATCCATTATAATCTTTATAATCAAAGATAAAAGCATACGAATTTGATTCCGAAGTTGTTACAGACCAACAGACACCCAAAAGTCCTACATCATAAACATTATCGCCGGAACGCATACCAGATGCTGGATACCAAATAACAGGGTCTTGTCCAAAGACACTTGACAGATTCATTCCCATACTATCACTATCATAGGTTCCTTTATTGTAAGAAGGTGACCCAGCTGCTCTTGCCCATACACCGCTATCTCCGCCATCAGGAACCCTCCATCCAGCCGGACACGGATCATAAATGGTTTTCTCTGACTGCCAACGAGTATTATCTACTAATAATGCAGAATCAGCATAATACCAATCATAACTTTGCTCTTCAGTTGTAATAAAAACAGTAGGATTACAAATCGTATACTCGATATTCCCTATATACGAATCTGCCAATTGAGCAGAAGGCCACACAATAGTTGACATTGCTATAGCATAGTTACCACTTATTGCAGAAGACCCTAAGAACGGATCCTTACGCCCCCACTGGTACAACAAACCCAAAGCACCTACATCCCCAGGAATAGCGGAAGTTGCACCAAGGTTGCGGTCCATCATTATACCGGCACCATTATTATATATATGTTCTTTTGGCTCATCAGTCATCCAGATGTGCCATGACCAAAGGATGGTATCAAATTCATCTTTGGCTGCTATGACGGCATTTCCTTCTCTATATGCATCATTAGTTTTGAAATAAATGTTTCCACCCTCATACTTGACACCTCTGATAAGGTCCCCCTTTGAAGGTGTCTCATCTGTGCCAAATGATTCCCAAAGAACCTCTGCGCCAGCAACTTCACCAACGAGTTCATAACTATTTCCTTTCACTGTAGGGAAACAGAATGTTCCTGAGTGCGAAACGATGTAACTGTTTGCAGTGCCCTCAAGTGAAAGATTCAAGGCTGATGATGTGTCGATGTCTATAATTTCGCCAGGTTCCTCTGGTTCTTCCGGTTCATCATCCCAGCCTGGCAGGCCTCCGCCTGTTCCTTCTTTCTGGCAGCGGACAGAAAGACCGTTAGCACGAGCTGTAAAATCTGCTTTTGCAATAAATGGCAAACTATACTTCAGATTAATACCTACATTTGAGTTTAAAAATCCAAAACTTCCACCTGATGACCAAACAGCACCAACTGGAGATAATGATATCAACGATGCCAGACCCAAATTAGACTCATTTATTCGATAACCGGTAGATGGATACCAAGTAGTAGATGGATATTCTATGTTAAAGTAATAACCTGAATATGCATCATCATTAAAATAATCGTCTAAGAATCCTGCTTGTTTCCACACATCTTCATTTGGAACACGCCAACCAGATGGACAAGGGTCATATATGGTCTTTTCTGGCAGCCATCTAGTGCTGTCGGCTTCTGATGTTTCTGTATAAAACCAATCTCCTTCATTGCCTATTTCTAATATCGATGACGTTGAAGTAATGAATATCATTGGGTTAGCTATAGTATATTCTATAGTTCCTGTTTCCGAATCACTACTTACTGCTGCAGGCCAAGCAATTGTAGATTCTGCTCCAGCATCTAATGATAACGTTGCCGCACCCATAAATGGATCTTTGCGACCCCACTGATAAAGCAGACCAAGCGAACCGACATCCCCTGGTTCCGCTGATGTCGCACCAAGGTTGCGATCCATCATTGTACCGGCATTGTTGTAATAGATTTGTTCCTGTGGTTGATCAGTCATCCAGATATGCCAAGACCAGAGGATAGTTCCGGAGGCGTCTTTTGCTGCAATAACAGCATTTCCCTCCCTGAATGAATCAGACGTTTCGAATATAATCTTATCAGCGGTAAATGACACTGATTTTATCAAGTCTCCCACATTAGGAGTTTCCGATGTTCCGAACGACTCCCACAAAACCTCTGCGTATTCTACGTTTCCAACTGATTCAGAACTGTTTCCTTTTACAGTATTGAACGAATAGGCTCCTGATTCAGAAACTATAAACGAGTTGGAAGCTTGCAATGATGTAACCTGAAGTTCTCCTGCTGTCTTGAATGTTATAGTCTCACCGTATGATGTGCCTTGTGAGTTTGTGACGTATGCACGCACATAGTAGGTGTTGCCTGGTTCAAGGCCGTAGATATTACTTGTAAATGAAGAACTTCCACCACCTTCATTTGTCTTAGTGGACAGGCTTGTCGTCAGATTATGTGTTTTTCCCCATACAACACCTTTAGCCAAAACCTCTCCTCCATCATCAGTGATGACACCACCAGAGCGAGCGGTGGTTTCTGTAATATCAGTCACTTCAGATGTTGTCACAGAAGGAAGTTCTGCGAGAGTTTCAAACGAAATTACGTTTCCGTAAGCTGTTCCTGCTGAGTTGGTTGCGTACGGCTGGACATAATACTCAGTAGCTCTTGTAAGACCACTTATTGTTATACTGTACGAATCTGACGAGTAGTTCATTCGTACTTTGGATGCAGTGGACGGATCAAGAGAAGATGTTGTTCCATAAAGGAAACCTACTTCAGAAACAGTCTTTCCTCCGTGGGAGAGGACTGTTGCAGAGATAACAGCAGATGTTGAAGTCTTTGTTCCAACAGAAGCATAATCTACTTCCGGTAAAGCCACGGATGTTGTGAATGTTTTCACCTCACCGTATCCTGTACCCTTAGCATTAACTGCATAAGCCTTATAAGAATAAGTCTGATTAGGTTCAAGATTGGTAAGTTCTTTAGAGAATTCTCCCTCTGACACTCTTCCAGCACTGGCCTTATTTGAGGATGCAGTCGGATCTCCATTGCCTTTCATCCACATAAAGCCGCTGTCGGTAATCGGTTCACCATTTTCAGAAAGTACCATTCCTGTCAAGAGGGCACTTGAAGATGATACTTCAGTTGCATCAACAGTCTGAACAGAAGGAGCAATTGCATCTGTGGTAAAATCCTCGACATTACTATATGCTTCTCCCTCTTCATTCTTTGCAAAAGCAGTCACATAATACATCGTTCCGACTGCCAATCCTGTTACAGACATCGTAAAGTCATTTGTACTGTATTTAGCAGAGATTTTCTCACGTTGTGAGATGTCGCTTGATGTTCCATAATAGAAACCGACCTCCGTGACTGTATTACCTCCGTGACTAGTCACGGAGCAGGCAAATGTTGCAGATGTTGAAGTTATGTTTGAAACAGCCGTACTTGCAAGAGATGGCAAACCTGCTTTAGACGTGAAAACCATAGGATCACCATACGAAGTTCCCTTCGCGTTTATTGCATAAGCACGGATGGTATATTTGACATTTGGTTCAAGACCATCCAAAGTTGTACTGTATTCTCCCAAACTTCCATCTACCTTAATTTTGAATGAATCTGCAGACAGATCTGTTCCCTGGTGCCACATAAATCCTCTTTCTGTAACGTCTGCTCCATTATCTGACACAACATTACCACTAAGAAGTGCGCTTGATTCGGTTATGTCAGTTACACCTAACGTTTTTACCGATGGAGCAGCCGCATCAGTTGTAAAATCCACCTCCTGACCATAGCCAGTTCCCGCCGAATTAACAGCAAAGGATTTTACGTAATATTTAGTAACTGGTAGAAGGTCCTTTGCAGTAAGTGAGAAGTCAGCTTCCGAGTATGGACGATTGATCTTGAATGAAGTTGAACCAACCTCTGGTTTGGTATCATAATAGAAACCTACTTCAGAAACAGTGTCGCCCCCATTATCGGTTACAGTACTTTTGAATAATGCTGAATTTGCTCCAATCTCAAAAACAGACGCTTTTGAAACCGTCGGAGGATTTGTCTTGATAAGCATAGGCGTAACGCTTCCGTATGCCACATTATCTCCATCCTTCACATATGCCCACAGATAGTACTGTACGTCTGATTCGAAACCCTTCAATGTAACAGACACACTTCCATTTTCAGACAAAGTTCCCGCCTTATGCTTTTCCCTTTTTGACGGATTATCAGAGGTTACATCAAAATAGACTCCGACCTCGGAAACGTTTACTCCACCCCAAATCTTTACTTCAAAAATAACTTCGGCGGTTTTTGCCAATTTATTGAATGAAACACGTTCAATCTCCTGAAAATCAATATATTTATCGAATGACTTAAGTTCGTAAGTGCTAACATCCGAACGAATTTCAGAGCCGTGACCATTGGTAACATATGATGTTATATAATATGTTGAACCATAAGTCCTATCCGGCAGTTCTGCTGTAAAATAATTGCCAGTCAGTTCACCCTCAATCTTACGGGCGTCCGCCATAGACTTATCCTTGCTGAAATAGAAACCACACTCCTGAATTAACTTCTCGGACCCCGAAGGAACCTTTGAAGTCAGCATCATTGAAGCATCAGAGCACTCCACTTGTGTAAGGCTAGGTACGAGAATTTCTTCCGGCGAACGTTCTTCTTCAAGGCAAGATACGGCCAGAAGTAACGACAGAATGTAAAAGAAGTATTTTTTCATAGTAAGAAAGATCCAGAGTATTTAATGAGGGAAACTGCTGCAGATCCTCTTCTTTTGAAGGGCATCTGCAACAGTTTCAGTATGTTTTTTGCAGCAGGTGCATTCTGCCGCTGATGTCCTAGAACATTACACCAAGGCCGACCTCTGCTGCTGTGTACTTGAATGCGGTGTTGGATACACCTGCAGAGAGTGACATAGGACCGAACTTGAAGATGACTCCGGCTTCTGCGCTGAGGCCAGCGAATGAGTAGTCGCTGATGCCTACCCACGCTCCGTCAGTGTCTTTCCAGAGAACGTTTCTTGAGCCGTAGCCAGCTCCGAAGTAAGGATACATAAACTTGGCTGCACGGATAAGAAGACCTCCTGTGACATTCATAATAGTCTCTGTCTTCTCACCTGATGGCCAGAGGTAGCCACCGCCTTCGATGTTGCAGTCGCTGGTTGAATTGTATGCTCCTGCTGTGAAATCGAAATTGCTTCTGAACTTTGCATAACCTCCGACTGTCTGCACGTAACCGAGCATAAGTCCGTATGAAATACTTGGATAAACACTTGCCACAGGCATCACGAGAAGGTTCTTCTCATAAGGAACTGTCGGCTCTGGTGCATCCATTGTGAGTTCGTCCATATCCGGAGTAAGGGTAAGAGTAGAGTAAGCAGGATAATAAGCACCCTTCTTTGTCTTTATCTCATAGCTTCCCGGTGCAAGGGCTCCCTTCCAGGTTCCTTCTCCGACCTTCTCGCCGTCGATCCACACCTTCACGTCGTCTGCTGCATTCAATGTAAGGTTTGTAATCATCTGCTTGAGGACGATATTGCGGACTACGTTTGTGGTGTCGATAGAAACAGTACCTTCGATAGAGTGATAACCTTCTGCAGAAACTGTGTAGCCATACGAACCATAGCGGGTTCTTCTGTTGATCACGCCGTCCTCAGATGTAAGGGTCTCGCCATCAATCTCCAGCACAGCATTATGAGGATTGAGATTAAATGTCAAGGTACCGTGGAGGAGATCCTTATTCTTAAGCTCTACGTTGAAAGTCACGAGTTCAGTGGACACTGTAATCTGCTTGAAAGACTCGTCATCTCCGAGCACGAGACGAAGGTCGTGAAGACCTGCAGACACACCCTGAAGAGTAAGCATATGGTCGTGGCCGATAAGTCCCTGATAAACTCCATCGAGGAAAACCTCAGCTCCCTGAGCCATACAGACCACAGTCACAGGAAGAGTGATGTCGTTCCAGCCCTCCATTCTGTACTCCTTGTTTGCTTCAAGGTCTACAGTCACGGCGTTCGAGTCACCGAACTTATCGTGGTGGAGATAGAAACGGGTACCTTTGCGGGCAGTAAGCTCGATGATGATACCGTTGCCCTCATAAGCAAGCTGCTGCTTCATCACAAGGACGTTACCACCGATGGTACGTACTTCGATCTGGCCGATTTCCTCAGGAGTCATTCTGTTGATATGCAGTTTGATACGCGCACAAGGACGGTTTGATCGGTCCTTTCCGATAGGGTCAAGTGCAAGACCTGTCACTGCATCGGCATTCACAGCCTCAAGGGATTTTTCGTCAAGGACGAGAGTAGATGACTGAGCTACTGTCTGTGCGTGCATCGCAACACTGAAACACAGCGCGAGCGTAGCAACAATAAAGCGGATTGTATTTCTCATAGGAAGTTATTTTCTAACGATATAACTCCCAAAGTTATAACAATCCGCTGTATTTTACAAATATATTTATACGGACATCTCGACTGCGCTCGATGTGACAGAAAAAGACTATCTGCTGCTGACAACGATCTGACCGTCAGCCATACTTATGGCTATGACAGAATCTTTCCTGACACGTCCCTCAAGGATGGATTTTGCAAGAATGTTTATGAGCTCTTTCTGCATAAGTCGCTTGATAGGGCGGGCACCATACGCAGGCTCATAACCCTTGGTGGCCATATAATCCTCGAATTCCTGAGTGAACTCCACTGCCACCCCATTTTCAGCAAGCTTTTCCTGAAGGTCACGCATCTGCATCTTCAAGATCTCGCGGATGTCGGTCTGAGAAAGTGGCTCAAACATTATGACTTCGTCTATTCGGTTCAGGAACTCCGGACGGACAGTGCGCTTGAGCACTTCAAGCACCTGAG
>JAEIGA010015411.1_pt1 | contig 11637 bp, 5 predicted proteins | sample 9270691 | NCBI WGS metagenome assembly JAEIGA01 (sample SAMN17057246, study PRJNA624740) | gut metagenome | biome: biome; isolation source: fecal sample | host: Bos grunniens | place: China: Xizang | collected 2019
AAATCGCACTTTCGTATTTGGAATGGCCATATATATCCATGTAAATACGCCCGAAGCCACTGCGAATGGCAACAATCGTAGTAATACTCGGCGTAGTGGTTCTATGGCTTGTAGTACAGGGGCGAGAGTCTGTGCCGAATTTAGAAAGATCGATATACCTGATGTCACGATAATCATCACAGGAATCAGGAATAGTACGACCATGTAGTTGGTCAATCGTCTGCCGAAGGAGCGGGATGTCTTCACATTCCATATATTGTTGAACGAGCGTTCCAACATATTAAAGAAGGCATATACAGCCCAGATTAATACCACTAGTCCGATACCTAAGAATAGTCCGTCGCGTGCTGTTTCCAAATAACGTTCTACCCATTCCATGATGATTGGCACAATATTCGCTTCTGCCAAGAAGGTGGTGGATAGGCGTTCTTTGAGCAATTCTTCGAAACCAAATCCGCGTGCAATGGCAAACACGCCTGCTATCATGGGTACAAAAGCGAATAGCAGGGAAAAGGAAAGTGAGTTTGCGCGTACGTTGAGTGCTTTATCTTTGAAGGCGCGTCCTACTAGAATGAGTATTTGCAGAATGCGGTAGCCTGCACGTTTCTTGGGGTCTTGTGTAGCTATGTGTGGATGACGCCAAAGGTCGTACTGGATAAACTCACGTATGCGTTGGATTCGTTGTTTCATATGTATAGTATTGTGTAGTGTGATGTAGCAGTGGTGTAGAGTGGTTTAGAGTTGTGAGGAAGTCAATTGCTCTACGGCTTTTTTTGTGATATCGTCATCACGCTCGAAGAGCGGGAAGAAACCCTCGTCGTTTAGTATGTTACGCACGATATAGGCATTTACCAATCTAATCAATAGCGGTTTGGACTTTGCCAACTGCTCGGGATTGGGCTCGACTCCTTTCTCCTGGGCAAATGCTACGAACTCAGGCAGCCAGTTGGCATTTAGCAGGTGTCGCTCCAGCGATTGCCAGTCTTTGTATTGGCTCAGCTCTTTGCGATGGCGATCGGTATATTGGTAGGCAAATTGATAGGTGTACGCACGATTGACCACGATATTGAAGTATGGCGTATTGAGGGTAGTGTCGCGACCAACAAACACGTCTGGCATGATACCTCCACCACCACGCACGATGCGTCCTTTTTTGGTCAAATATACCGTAGAATCGGCTATCTGCACACTGTCTGCCGAGTAGAACTCGCCATGCTCGAAGCGCTCCAATAGGTCCATTGCATAGTCCTCGCCTTCACCCATCTTGTATGGTTTTTGTATGCAGCGCCCCGATGGTGTATAGTAGCGTGCTACGGTCAGGCGTACCGCGCTGCCGTCGTTAAATGGTATCTGCTGCTGTACTAGTCCCTTGCCGAATGAGCGGCGTCCGATGATGGTAGCGCGGTCGTTGTCCTGCATGGCGCCTGCAAAGATCTCGCTGGCTGATGCCGAGAAATTGTCGATTAGTACTACTAATGAGTCGCGTTGGAATCTGCCCGAACCGTTCGCTCTTGCCTCGTAGCGGGGGTAGGCGCGACCTTCGGAATAAACGATCATATCGCCACGCGATAGGAACTCATTTGCCATCTTGATGGCTTGATCCATGTAGCCGCCTGAGTTTTCGCGTAGGTCCACGATGTAGGCAGTAGCGCCTTGACCTTTTAGCGATGTCAAAGCAGCGATAAACTCATCATAGGTGTTCTCTCCAAAGCGATTTACGCGGACAAAACCAATCTTTTGTCCTTTCTCTTCGATAATAAACTTCGCATCTACCGAGTGCACGGGGATATCGCCGCGAATGATGGTAAACTTGTACACTTCGTCCGAACCGCTACGCATCACGCCTATGTTCACTTCGGTGCCTTTGGGTCCGCGCAGTGCGTGCATCACTTTCTCGTTGGTGATGGTCTTACCCGTGAAGTTGGAGTCGTTCACCATTACAATCTTGTCGCCTGCTAGTACGCCTATGCCTTCTGATGGTCCGCCAGAGATGACTGCTACTACTTGTACGGTATCGTTTTGTATGGAGAACTGCACGCCTATGCCAGAGAAGGATGCGGAGAGTTCTGAATTTACCATCTCCAGATCCTCTTTTGGGATATATGCGGAGTGTGGGTCGAGTCGTTCTACAAGTTCCATCATCACTTGATCGGTGATGCTGTCCACATCGATTTCATCGACGTAGGCTTGGTTCATCAACTCTAGTAGTTGATCTACTTTCGACTCGGGTTGTTGGAATAGTTGTCCGTTTTGGATGTAGAAGCGCTGTGCGTTCACTTTGTTGGACACAGCGTTACCAATCAGAAAGCCTAGTAGTAGGCCTACGATGGTCAGGGTGGGGAATAAATACTTTTTCATACAAATTTAGGTTAAAGGTTAGAGGTTAAAGGTTAGAGGCAGGGGTATCGGGCATAAAGTCCACTTTTACGCCTGCTCGTTCTAGGAGTTCCACGCCGTCCATGATGCGGTATTTCTCGCCATAAACGACTCGTTTGATACCTGATTGGATGATGAGTTTGGCGCATTCCATACATGGGGAAGCGGTTACGTATAGTGTAGCTCCGTCGCTGCTATTGTGGCTGCGTGCCACTTTGGTCAGTGCGTTGGCTTCGGCATGTAGCACATAGGGTTTGGAGACATTATTTTCGTCCTCGCAGATGTTTTCGAAGCCGCTAGGGGTACCATTGTAGCCGTCTGAGATGATCATTTGGTCTTTGACCAAGATGGCTCCTACTTTGCGGCGAACGCAGTAGCTGTTTTCCGACCAAGTGCGCGCCATGCGCATATAGAGGTAGTCGCGCTGTGTTTGTTTGTCCATAAGGGGTATTGTGTAGAGTTGTTTAGTATTGTGTAGTATGGTTGATCAGTTGTTTTGCAAACTCAGGGATGTTCACGCCGTCGAAAGTGCCTGAAGTCATCATCAGAAGGGCGGTATTCTCGTACTTGATGGAACGCAGGCGCGATTGCAACAGCAAGCTGTCTGTAAACACCTCCACATTTTCTGTGCCAAAGGCCTTGCGCACTTCTTCGGCTGTGATTGGGGTCAAGCGTTTGTGCTCAATCACCTTTGGATTGAAATACACCAATGCCACATCTGCCTGTGCCATGCAACCTTCGTACTGAGGCAAGAAGTCTGCCATCAGACTAGAGAAAGTGTGCAACTCCATCGCTGCAACCAATTGCTTCTCGGGATAACGCTCGCGTACGGCGTTCACCGTAGCGCGGAGTTTACTAGGAGAGTGAGCAAAGTCCTTGTATGCTACATTTGTGCCGATTTCATCGATCAGTTCGAGGCGGTTGCTTGCGCCCGTGAAGGTTGAAATCTCGCGGTAGAAATCTTCCAGCTTCACGCCAATCTGCTGACATGCCAATGCAGCGGCTTGCAGGTTCTCCATATTGTGGCGACCAAAGATCTTGAATGGTGTAGCGTTGTGTGGCGTTGTGTAGGATGGTGTAGAATTGTTATACGCTTCGTAGGGAACGAGTTGTATATCTGGTCGTGCTTGAGATGCTATCTCGCACAGGTTAGGGTCGTGTTTGTAGTAGATGAATGTACCATTTTCCTCGATTCCATCCACGAACTTACGGAAGGTATCCACATATCCTTCAAAAGTTGGGAATACATTGATATGATCCCAAGCGATACCTGTCAGTATTGCCACATGAGGGTGATACCATAGGAATTTAGAGCGTAAATCGAGCGGAGAAGTTAGGTATTCATCACCCTCAAAAACTGCGTATTTGGCTGTATCAGAGAGGCGTACCATGCGCTCGAAGCCCTCAATCTGAGCACCTACCATATAATCGGCTTCGATGCCCAAGTGTTGCAGGACGTAGAGAATCATGGAGGTGGTGCTTGTCTTGCCATGGCTACCACCCACTACGATGCGAATCTTATCCTTGGTCTGCTCGTAGAGGTACTCAGGGAAAGAGTATATTTTGAGACCGAGTTCGCGTGCGCGCACCAATTCAGGATTATCCTCGCGCGCGTGCATACCTAATATAATAGCATCGATGTCGCTGGTTATTTTCTCAGGATGCCAACCCATCTCCTCGGGCAGCAGACCTGCTTCCTGTAGATGTGTGCGAGCAGGGTCGAAGATCTCGTCGTCCGATCCTGTTACGATATATCCTGCTTTGGTAGCCACCGCCATCGCCAAATTGTGCATGGCGGCACCGCCGATTGCTATAAAGTGTATACGCATATGTCTTTTGTTCTTGGTTCCTTGTTCTTTATTATTGTTAATTAGCCTGCAAAGGTAGTGAAAAGTTTTGAAATGTGCAAGAGTCGTGTAAATAAAAAAACAAAAATGATCACTACTGTCCACTAAAAAAACGAGGAAGATTTATTAAAAACAAAAATTATAGGAGAAATCGTTTGAGCGTATGCGAAATAAGACGATTAAGCCAAAAATTGAGCAAAAATTAGATTATTCACTACCAAAATTATAAACAATTTATTTTATTAAACAAAAATACGCGTCGCTGCGCTTGCTACAAAAATAAATAAAATCAAAGGTCATCTTTTGTTTTTGCTCTAATGAAATGCAGCAAAAGCCGCATTTGGAGAGCAAAACAAAATGAAGGTGTATTCTAAGGTCCACAAAAATTACGGCGAACCTGCACTACCAAAATTATAAACAATTATAGAAAATTAAGCAAAATTATCGCAGCATTGTGGACGAATTTTGGATACATTCTTTAGTAACAAAAATACGGCTTCTTGGAAGCCTACAAAAATAAATAAAAATCAAGGGATATTATTTTAAAGACAATGACCGACAATTAGGACGTCAATTATTGACAATTATTTTTTTAGAAACTCTTTTGTCTTGGGGTAGAAGAATATAGCAAGCTATATTAGTACCCCAAATACAAAAGATTATTCTAAGGTCCACAAAAAAATGGGTAAAGCAAAGCCTCTACCAAAATGCTCGCATCAACATCCTCGAGGGCAGGAAAAACATAAAGAGTCAACTGGTGAAAGTGTGGATTAAACACACTACAACCGCCCTATTAGGAGCGGTTGTAGTGTAAGATAAGCCCGAAGGCTAATAAAACTGTTTGGGTGAGGAGGATTAACGCATCATGCCGCTGTCACCTTCGCCGAATTGCAGGGTGAAGCCTTGGGTAGGGCTACCTGTCATGATGGTGTTCTCACCGAGAAGTTGGATTGCCTCTGTCTGAGGCGCGATATATATCTTTTTCATGTCTTTCTATTCTTTGTTTTAGTGTATAGTGTAAAGTGTAAAGGCTGGGATTAAAGGCGGGGAGAATGCGGCTTGCGCCGCAATTCTTGCCTTTCGCCTTAAAGTTTTTGTCCTTGTACGTTATACTTTACGCCACCACGGATGATGATGAGTTGTCCGTTCTCGATGACTTTTACAGGAGCGTCGGTAGTGATGATGTCTTCCACGCCAGTCTCCACGTTTTCGTTAGTTACCACGCGTGCGCGAATTTGAGTAGGATTACCAGTTGCATCGGTGATAGTGAAGAATGCACGCAAGCCGAGTTTAGCAACAGTACCTTTGTACAAATAGCCATTATTACCTACATAGTAATCGGTTGAGCCATTGGTGTCACCACCGCCATTGATGATACCTGTGAAGGTTACTTCGACACCAGCGCCAGTGACAGTGTAGTTAGAACCTTCTGTATCAACGATTGTTACATTCTCGAATACTGGGTTTTCAAGTGTTTTTGGCAATACGAGGTAAGGTTTACCAGCTTCGATATGTTCCACTTCTGTGAGGTTGATGTTGATACCGCCCTTTTCTCCACTTACGTGCTCGGTAATTTCACCCAGTTGATATGCAGTACCAATTTCTGATGCTGCTATATTGAATGGCACGCAGAGGGTGTAGTAGCCATCTCCTGCGATGAAACTACGCTTGATGACAACATCTACGGTGTTGCCGATGTTAGCAGCGATTTCTGTTCTGTTATCACCATCGGTGAGGGTGATGGTGGTAGCTTTAAAGTTAGCAACGAGTTCAACATCCCTTGTGGCAGTAAAGGTGTATGTTGTGTTAGTAGAAACTTCTACTCCTTCTTCTGTCCAATTAACGAACTTGTAATCGAAGTTAGGAGTTGCGGTGAGGGTAACTTCTGCGCCTTGAGGGTATGTACCAGCACCTGTAACTGTTCCATTCTCTGCGGTAACAGAAACGGTGCAAGCAGGAACCTCTTTTACTAGACGAACTGAGTTTCCGCGACGTTTCTCACGGCTCCAAACTTGTGGACGTGTACTCAAGTCATCTAGACCTTCCTCATCAACTGTAGGTCCTTCATCCCATCCTGGAAGGATAAGGTATGATGCACAGTTTTTGTGGGTATCACGAGGATCTTGAGTGTTGAGCCAATAGTAGCCATAGATGTTTACATTATCTACGTGGAAGTAGTGCCCGTTCGCATCTATTGTACCCTTTCCACCTGCTTTGTCTGTGTTGCCATATCCACCTGTGCGTAAACCACCAGCTGGAAGGAACACAGCACCTGCTTCTTCGAGAGTTTGCCACTCTGCAATGCTGAGTAGATTTTTGGCATATACGAATTTCTCAGGAATATAGCCATATGCCAAGTTAATATTGGTGTCCCAATTGTCAGGTAACAGGATGAGTCCGACTAAATCATTGATTGTAGCAAGCGCCCAAAGTTTCGTACCATTCTTAGTACGAGCTAAAATATAATTCATCTCATCTTTTGTGAGAGTGTACCAATTATCCTCCCCGTCAACACGGTTGCCCCAATCAACGAAGTCACTAGCAGCTTCACCATAATCCGCATCTGTGTTAGAAGGGTTGACACCGAACTTGCCATCAGAACTCCATGCAAAGAGGTCAAGTTTGCCAGTATAGCCAGGTACATTCATACCATAGTTGGTGTTGTTGCTTCCAGTGTAAGCCTCGCCACCAATTACCTCATATTGCTCAGAAGCAAATGACCAAGTGTTGGTTCCAACCTCGTATTGGAGGTTACCAGTAGAGAATTGTACGTACTTGCCTTCGCCTACAGAGAAGATACCGCTTTCTACAGAAGGGGTAACTTTGGTGCTGTTACTCATATCACTACCTACCTCCTCGCAAGATGTGACGTAATCAGTATGTGTTAGATTGCTTTTATAGATATAAAATGTTTCATAATTTTTTGTACCCATATTACTGATTTTGTAGAAACGATAAAAACTACCACTATTGCTATTATACAACAACACATAATCGCCTTCATCTGATCCAGAAGGTACATTATACACAACATATCCATCATTGATAAATACGAAATCGCTAGGAGTTGTAGTTATCTTAAATGTCTTAGCATCTGCTGTAATATAATTGTCACCATTTTTAAATTGATACTGCTCGCCATTTGCAACGACAGTAAATGCCATCCAATCACTTTGTGTAGTGCTTACTGTAGCATCTTTATTCGTTTCTGTATTTGCACCGATTACACCAATACCACTTTCAGTTGCCAAATAAACAGTTTCCCCATTAGTGAGTGATGTTGCCTTAGCCAAAGAGCCACCATCTTCAGATTTGGTAGCAAATACAGCGTGGTAGGTAACGTTTGCTGTTACTATAGGGAAGTCGTTGGTATAAAGGTTAGCAGGAGTACCAACACCATCAATCTCTTGAGTAGTCCACCCCACAAACTCTTTATCTGTTCCGCAGAGATATGTTGGGTTTGTTGTTGGTTGTGTTGGTTGTGTATTGTAATTCACATCGCTGCTATATGAGAGTTTGCTACCGAGGCTCATCCAAGTAACTTCATATGAGTTAACTTGCCATTGTGCTGTAAGAGTCAAATCTTCGGTTACAGAGATTGTAGCACCTACTGCATAGTCACCCCCCCTTTGATCTTTCCAATTGAAGAAAGTATGACCAGCTTTAGTAGGAATAGTTGCGCACAATGTGTATTCAGTATCCTTTTCTACGATGTCAGTAGTACATTCACCCTCACCACCAGCGTAATCATAGGTAATTTCATATGTTGGCACACAAGTGGTTGAGTAGTTGGAATAAGTAACTATATCATCTGCTTGAACGGTAGTTGTATAGGTAACCTTAACTGACTTTATTCTTCTGTGACCTGTTGTACCTCCAACAGTAAACTTCACAGATTGAGCAGAACCTGTCCAAGTCTTATTATTTGTATCATAAGTACCGCAATCAGCTGAAATTGCGTTAGAATCTTCACCAGTAGATGTTGTAATAGCAATTTTAGTTATATTCTTACTAGACACCGTAAAGTATCCACCTCCATACACACGAACGGCTGTACCCGTATTATAATATTTGGGAGCATTATTATTCGATCCTTTATTGAAAGTAACTATTACTTCACCTATGGTTAATGATGTTACTTCTTGTTGATTATCATACCCTTGATCAGAGAAATCTAATGTAGTAACCACTTCTTTTTCTTCGGTTCCTCCAGAAATAGTTTTAGGAGTTGCGAAGACAGCGTAGAAAGTGGTTTTGTCTTCGGAGAGGGTTACTGTTGCACCTTTCTCATAGAAATCAGAAGTTGGTGTTGTTTCTGAAGAGAGATCTTGTGTTGTTGTCCAACCAACAAACTCTTTGGTATCATCTTGACAAGAACCACCAACAGAAAGGTCAGTTGGTAATGTGTAAGAAGTAGCGGTTTGTGGAGTTAATTCTTTTGTTGTGCCATTCTCAGATAGAGTAACGGTATAGAGTTTGCTCCATTGGGCATAGAGGGTAACGTTTTTAGTTATGATTCCTGTTGATGTCCATTTTGAACCTCCAGACGTTGCATTATACCAACCATTAAATTGATAGCCCTCTAATTCAATCTCTCCATAGAGATCAGTTAGATTCATTGAAGCGGTATTGTAGTTATATTTTAGTTCAACTTTATCTACGGAATTACCATCTTTGTCTGTGAATGTACCTGTTTGCCCCTCTGGATAGTTAGGATTCAATGTGACGGTATATTGATTGATAGTCCATTTTGCATAGAGGGTTATGTCGCTGGTAATTGGAGTGTTGAAATCAAATTTCTTATCATCAGAGCATGCTTGGTCAGTATACCAACCGATAAAGGTGTAACCAGTAGCAGATGGAGCAGGATTAGGCTCAGTTGCGTTCGTATTTTCTTCTACGTTTTGGGCAGTAGGTGCTGTGCCATGACCATTTGCGTTGAAGGTTACTTCGTAGATTTTAACTGTTAAAACACAAGATACACTTACAGTAACATCTGACGCTGGCATCTCAAACATCCAAACACCATCTTCTTCTACGCATTCAACATTATTATCGGAAGCATCTTTAATAACAGGTTCTCCTTTAAGTTCGTATCCTGAACTAGGGGTAATAGTGAAATAAACATAATCTTTTTCGGCTAGTCCAGTTAGCTCGTCATTCGTAAAATTATCCTCCGTTTTACCAAATTTTAGCGTACAATTTTCAAGCGTTCCTTTTTTTACAGAATAAGTTTGAGCAACTGCACATACTTTTTTATAGAGAACAATTGGCTTTTGCAGTTTGTCTGAAGGATAACAAGAAAATAGAGAACTTGACTGATTATAATTGAGCTGATTGCAAGTATTTGTTCCTGAAGCTGCGACAGAGGTACCATCATCTGTAATAGTTATCTTCCAACTACCATTATTATCTAATGTTGTCTTTGTTCTTAAGTAATTACTAGATGAAGATACTGCATATAAATAACCTGCATTTCCAGTATTAAAAGCAAATGTATTTGCTACGTTACCAGTTTCAAGCGTAATAATTTGGACATCACTACTAATTTCAGAGATATTATCTCCTTTTTTGGTAATAGAAGTTTGTCCACGGTTATTTGACTTTTGATTTGTGCTGAGTGCATAATTATAATCTGCCGCTGCAATAATAATCTCATCACCAACCGCTAAAGTTGAAGCGTCTGAAACTAGCTGCCAAACACAGTCACTATCACCACCAGTTCCTGGCTCATCAGGATCATCACCACCAGTAGATTCATATGTAACTGTTACTGAATGTATACGAACTTGTCCACCTGAAGCTGTAAATTGAATAGAATTAGCCTCTCCTGTCCACGTTCCCAGTGTACCACTATAACTATAAGTACCAACATTTGAAGAGAAATGCCCAGGTCCATTATCTTTAGTATCACTAGCTGCACATACAAATTGCACTTTTACAATTTTATAGCTAGCAGTAATAGTTAGAACATTATTTTTGTAAATTCTCGTTGGGGCTGAATATGTATTTGATGCTGAATTTTTCCATTTAACAACTCCATCAGAGGATGTTTTCTCGGTATCTGAAGCCACGTAAGGATTATTTTTATCCCAAAGAGTCACCTCTTCCTCCGCCCACGCAGTCGCTGCGTTGAGGGTGAGGGTTGCGAATAAAGCAAAGAAGAACTTTAGGAGATTATTCGCATGGGGGGGGGTAATTTTACGCACTACCTGAGAGAAAGTAGCACAAGCCTGCTTTGCCATAAAGGCACAACGAGTAGAGTTAATCATAAAGCTTTATGTTTTTTGTTAGTTATATTCTAGGCGAAAGGTTAGAGGCTAAAGGCGAGAGGCGGGGAGCCTTATCGCTTCGCTCCATAACAATCTCTTAACGATCACTTGCTTTTCCTATAGCCAACCTATAATGAGGTTCCAGTCAGATTCCAATCAGGTTCCAATCAGGTTCCAATGGAGACAGGTGGCGTGTAAAAGGGCAATACAAGGGTATTCCCTAAATAATTATCCACGACTATTGTCTATTCTATCCGACACCTATCTCACGCATATCCTATACTTCACCTACCTTGAGGTCACGATCAGATCACGATCAGGTCACGATGAGTTCACGATAGAGACAGCGGGCACACACGTGGCATGTCATAGGTAAGACTGCTGTTGCAAGTCAAGGAACGCAAAAAAGGGCGGTAAAATACCAGCCAGCACAATACGTAATCATATGAAAACGAGAAAGATAGAACTAGAATGCGAAAATCACAGTGGAGTGTCTAAACCGTTTTCGTATGATTTGCGGTGCAAAGTTAGTGAAATTATTTCATATACGCAAGAGGGGAACAAAAAAAGACAAACATTTTTTGTCGGCAAGGAGAAAAATTAGATTGCAGAGTGGAGCGATCACCTAGCGCAGATCAAACGCTATCTGTAGAAGGCGGCTGAGTTCAGCCTTTTGTAATACAAAAAAGCACTCCCAAATGGAAGTGCTTTTTATATTCTGTCTATATCCGATATCCAATTTCCGATACCCGATCTTCGTTTTACTTCAGTTTCTTGAAGGTCTCGCGCATGTTGCAAGCCTTGCTGAGGATAGCGTGCAAGTCTTCAATCTTAACGCGCTCTTGCGCCATGGTGTCGCGGTGGCGGATTGTTACGCAGTGGTCGTTCAAGGTGTCGTGGTCCACGGTGATACAGAATGGCGTACCAATAGCATCCTGACGGCGATAACGCTTACCGATAGAGTCCTTCTCATCGTAGTTGGTGTGGAAATCGTACTTGAGCATATCCATGATCTCACGCGCCTTCTCTGGCAGGCCATCTTTCTTCACGAGTGGCATGACGCAAGCCTTGACAGGAGCGAGGACAGCTGGCAAGTTGAGCACCACGCGGGTGTCGCCACCTTCCAAAACCTCCTCCTTGTA